>Ga0123336_10004703_pt1 | contig 10999 bp, 8 predicted proteins | sample SSSSmetaG_FD_96466 | JGI IMG/M metagenome (GOLD analysis project Ga0123336, IMG submission 96466) | Glacier valley bacterial and archeal communities from Borup Fiord, Nunavut, Canada, to study Microbial Dark Matter (Phase II) - ​SSSS metaG | ecosystem: Environmental > Aquatic > Freshwater > Ice... | reverse complement strand
GTTGCGGTTCGGATGGCCTCGGCGACGTAAGCCTTTGCCGCCAGTGCGGCATCATGGGCCGCATCGCCATGCACCAGACGGCTCAGCAGAGCACTGGAGAGCGCGCAGCCCGTTCCATGGGTCGCACTGGAGACGATATGTTCTCCCGGTAGCCAATGCACCTCACCCGTAGAGGTCAACAGCAGGTCGTTCGGCGGATTGAGATGCCCGCCGGTGGCGAGCACGTTGAGCCCCTTGCCGAGTCCTTGCAACGCCGCCGCAGCCTCCGGCAGATCTTCCCGCCCTGTCACCTTCAGCCCGGTTAGCAGAGCCAGTTCATCGAGATTCGGCGTAATCCAGCCCACCCGTGGCAGCAATCGCGACCGTAGTACAAGCAGCCCGTCAGCGGACAGTAGTTCCCTGCCAGAGCTGGCGCGGATGACCGGGTCGAGCACAATCGGCACGCTTTCCGGCAGGGTTGCGAGGAAGTTCGCCACCACCCCTACACTGGAGGCATCCGCCAGCATCCCGATCTTGACTCCAGCCGGCGGCAGATCGCTCTGCAGATACTCCAGCGTCTCCGCCAGCGTGCTTGCGGCCACCGCGTAGCTTGCCCGGACGCCCAGCGTCGACTGCACGGTAAGCGCCGTTATCGCTGAAGTACCAAACAGTCCATGCGCGGCAAAGACCATCAGGTCCGCCGTCACCCCCGCACCGGAGGATGGGTCAAAGCCGGCAATCGTCAGGACAGTCTGCATACTGGCTCGTTCTAGCCTATCGAACATTCGTGCCGATTACCTTCCGCAATCCATGAAGCGATACCTTGCCGCCTACATTTGGCTAGACTGGCACAGGGAGACTGTATGCACGCTTTGGAGTATCGCGAACCGAAAGACCGCCTGGCCGTCGCGCTGGACTTCCCTTCCGCTGAAGCCGCTTTGGCGCTGGTTGACCGTCTCGAAGGCCGCTGCCGCTGGTTCAAAGTCGGTATGGAGCTCTACTACGCCGCCGGCAACAGCCTCATCGAGACGCTGCGCACACGCGGTTACGATGTCTTCCTCGACCTCAAGCTGCACGATATTCCCAACACCGTGGCCGGTGCCGTTCGTTCCGTTACCAACGCCGGAGCAGGTCTGCTGACCATCCACGCCGGCGGCGGATCGGCAATGCTTGCCGCGGCAGCACAGGCCGCCGATGTGCCAGGCGCGCCCCGGCTACTTGCCGTCACTGTGCTCACCAGCATGGACGCCGCTGAACTCGCAGGCGTCGGCATTAAGGTCACACCAGCCCAGCAAGTACTTCAACTTGCAAAGCTGGCGCAGAATGCTGGCATCCACGGAATGGTCTGTTCCGCAGAAGAAGTCAATCTCCTGCGCACAGAACTCGGTCCCGAAATCAGTGCAGGCCCGATGCTGGTCGTCCCCGGCATTCGCCCCGCAGGCAGCGCACACGGCGACCAGAAGCGCGTAGCTACCGCCGCCGAAGCGATAGCACGCGGAGCTTCCATGCTCGTCGTCGGCCGCCCCATCACACAAGCCGCCGACCCAGCCTCGGCAGCACGCGCGATCCTCGCCGAAATACAAAGCGCCGATTACGGATAGGCGCGGATCGACACGGATCGGCACGGATAAAAACAAAAAAACAGACAAAACAAAAAAGACGGATAAGAACAGACGAGGCCAAAAAGCCATGTCTTGTTCTTATCCGTCCTTCGTTCTTGATCCGTTCGAATCCGTACAATCCGTGGTCGTGCCTTTAGTTGGTCACCGCCAAAGCGCTGGTAATATCCGTATCGCTTAGTCGCAGCGCGAGACCTTTAGCCGACGCCCCGCCACGTAGAAATTCGCTGAGCTGAAGCGGCGTCACGGTAAAGCCAAGCTGGCTCAACCGAGCCGGCAAGTCCGTATCCACCATGTTCATCAGAATGTGACGTCCTACGTTGATCACGCTGCAACTGAACAGGGTCGCTTCATGCTCGCTCACGACGATGCGTTTCTCCGGGGTATAGGCCGCTTCAATCTTCTCCAGCGACGCTGCATCGAATGCCTCCGGGAAGTAGAGCAGGTAGCCTCCACTCAGCGGGGCGAAGCACGTATCCAGGTGGTAAAAGCGCGGGTCGATCAGATGCAGCGACGTTACCGGCGTATGCCATGCATCGGCGATATGGCGGTGGCTCCGCTGGCAGGTACGTACCCCGTGTGCCGCCCACAGATGTTTGCCGTTCGCGTCAAACAGCGCGTCGCCTTCGCCTTCGAACGCCGTCTCGCGCGGTGTCTCCCACAGCAGAAAGCCTGCATCCTGGAACCAGTGGCGCAGATGATCTTCTTCCGAGTGGCGCTGCGGGTGCGCGAAGCTGGAGATGGCAGCGATGCCATGCTGCACCAGCGCCGTATGCGCCACGAACACCATATCCGGCGAACCGGGCCGCGCCTGCAGAAGACGCACATCGGCGATCCGCAGCAGATGCTGGTACAGCGCGCGCCACTGGGCGAAGGCCTTGTCACGCGAGGAGCGGTGAATGTTGCCAGCCATCCAGGGGTTGATGACGTAGTCCACGTCATACCACTCAGGAGGGCACATCAGGTACGTGGGCCGGGTGAACTGCGGTAGCGGTGCTTGGCTCAGAGCGGCAGAAGAGGTTGCAAGGGGGGAGGTCATAATCATAAAAACAGGGTGCCTACTTTCCAGTTGAAGAGTCTGCCCAGTCCATAGGTCGATCGTCAAGGGGATAGCGTTGAATATCCATACAACTTTGGTACCGTACGAGATACATGTTCGAGGAAGGTGTGTGAAAGATGGGTGACACACGACCAAATACAGCAAAAAGGCTCCCTTGCGGGAACCCTCTCGCCGTGATCGATGTCGATTGCGTGTGAACCCAGAGTACCGGGTGATGAGAGCCTAAACTAAAGCTTTTCGAAGAACTCGCAGGCCGAGCAGGAGATGTACACTCCGCCCGGTATGCCGCGTTCGCGGTCTTTGACGCGCTTCACGATGCGGGTGGGCTTCGAGCACTTCGGACAGTCGGTGCTCTTGTTGGTATCCATTTCCTTCTTACGGTCGCCGGTCTTGGCAATCTTTGCCATTGTGCTTGTCTCCCTAAAACGAATATTTGGCGGGCGCTGGATTACCACGGCCCGCACCAGGGTACGGAGAGGAAGGCGATCCGATGCTTCTCGTTGGGATTGTCGCGGTCTCGTTGAAGTAAAACTAAGGCAACAGGGACCGCAGCAGAAATCGGTGGAGAAGAACTGCGCTTAACGCTCATCTGAGTTTACACGAAGGCGGCACTTACAGCAGATGCGCACCCGTATCCCTTGTTGTCAGCCTGGGCGCGGACGTCGGAGCGGCCGACGGCGACCCATCCGTGGGAAACTGAACCGCGCCACCTGCACCCGGCAGGGACACCTCTTCGCCGGGCTTGCGCAACGAAGGAACCACGGGAGCCGTAGCCTCCGCGTCCGTTGCTTTCCGGTCGCCCAGCGCAATCTCGCGTGTCGCAACCGGGTTCACAAAGCCTGCCATCTCGTCCTTATCGTGAATCTCGATCGGCTTGCCCAGCGCGGCAATCTCCACGGTTGTAACGCGGTCACCCTGGAAGCGTACAAAACGAACCGTCTGCGGCACATGCCCGTAGATCCACTCCTCATATCGAGCGCCGTTGGGGTCACCACTGGGCTGCTCCCGCACTTTGGTCTCCGGAGCCCCCAGCGCGGCCAGCACCATCCGGTGGTTCATCCCCACCAGAACCTCGTGGGCTGCAATCGCTTCCTTCAAAGGCGCTGGCAGCGTATCCGCATAGGCCTGCTCGCCGGACTTGATACCAAAGTCGATCAGCGGCTCCAGCAACGCCTTAATCTCCGGCGCGGAGATCTCTGGAATATGGCCTTCAAAGACCAGCGTAATCCGCGATCCCGTCGGCTTATCCGGGCTTCCCTGCACTACGTTGTTGTCGTTAATCTGGATGTGGCTTAGAAAGCGATGCTTCTGAAACGGCCCACCGTTCAGGTCGAAGACGATGCGATCGGCCTTGATCACCATTGCCGTGATCAGCACACGATCACCCGGCGCGGCCGATTCACCCTTCTCGAAGATCATGTGCCTGTATTCTGCGGGCGCCGGCGTCAGCGGCCCGTTCGCCCGCAGCGTAATGCCTACCCCCATGGGCAGTGCTCGATGCGCAAAGCCCTGTTCGGCTTCAAGCATCCGAACAAGTTCGCGGCGCCCCCGCTCGGTAAGCGGCTTCTCCGGCAGCGGAAGTGTCGTCGGGGTAAAGTCCAGTGCAATGTCGGAGGTTGCCGTTTTTTCGCCCACCACGAAGACCTGCCCGCGTGTCACAGGTGCGGCCAGCGCAAGACAACCTGCCAGAAGGGCCCATCTGTGTGTGCGAATAAGATCCGTAAAAATCGCCATGGAAGCACCTCAGATACTCAAAAGCTTGCGCCTTCTGCAATCTTTTGACAAGGGGCGATTCCCGGCTTTTCCATCCGGTGACAGGAAGATGACAATTTGGTGGTCGGTAGAGGATTCACACCGTGAGCGGACTAAGCGCCAAACTCCTGCTTTTCCGTTTCGGGTGCTTGTGGAATCGTCTGGTTCGGAATCGTCTGGTTCGGAATAGTCTGGCTCGGCGGCGTACTGGAAAGTATCTGCACCAGCGATGCGGGCTTACTCTGCTGCTCCATCGCAGTGTGGGCCGCGGGTGGCGGCACATCCAGCGCATAACCCGCAGCAACGAGTGGCGCATGGGTATAGTCCCACTCATACTCCCGCGTAGCGCGCACCAGGATTACCAGCCCAGCCAGCAGGGCCAACGCCGTGAACAGAGCGGCCTCCGGGCCATACCCACCACCGGTCAGCGTCTGCGAGCCATACGCGCGTGTATCAATCACCGTCGAAAAGCCAGTGAAGCCGCTGATCGGCAATCCGAACAAAACGCCCGTCACCGCGCTCCATGCAAAGCTGAAACCCCAGCCAATCCAAAGCCCATGCGTACGCAGCCAGCCGACGCAAAGCAGCACGCCGAGGATTACCGTCACCAGCAGTCCAGATCCAGTCATCTGCGGATTCAGGGCTCGAGCCGCCGCAAAGATGAGTGCCATCCCCACGGTCGCCCACGCTGGACCCAGCGCCTCAATCAACCGGCGAAAAGCATAGCCTCGAAAGACGACCTCGACCACTAGCGTGCCTACGGCGATCGTCGCAAGATTTAACGGCACCAGCCAGAACGCTCGCGGCTCGCTCCACATGCGAACACGCAAAGCCCCGGCAAGTGCCATTGGAAGCACCGCCAGCACGACAATACCCCAGCCAATGGCCACGCCGGTCAGCCACTCTTTCCTGCTGGTCGGTCGTCGCGGCAGTCCGAGAAGTTTAGGCAGGGATCGCGCTCCCCCCGCAACTCTCTGCAGCAGCGAAAAACCCAGCAGCACCAGGAACAACGTGAAGGCCGTCTGGAGTAAAACCTGCGTTGCATCAAGATTAAAGCGCCCTGCCAGACCACGCGCCGCGCGGTTGGCGATCACTTGTGCCGCGACATACCAGGTCAGAGCCGTGACAAAAAGTGCCAGTTGCACCGCCGTGCTGGTGCGCGGCGTCGGAAACGGGGGCGGAGGCGTAGGCCTGGGCGGCGGCGGGGCTAATTCGGAAACGGGCAACACGGGAAACTCCAGGGAACCAACTTGCTTCGGCGAGGTCGCGTTCAACGTGCGACGAGGGTCAGGCAGTCGTATAGAACTGCGCAATATTGCGGAATTTCAGATAGCGCTGCTCCAGCAAGACATCCAGAGGCAGGCTGCGGATCGACGCAAAGTGGTAGCGAAGCTTCTCATCCACCATTGCCATCGCGGCAACCGGATCGTTTTGCGTACCGCCCTCAGGCTCGGGCAGCACATCATCGACACAGCCCAACGCCTTCACGTCAATTGCCGTGTACTTCAGCGCGGCGGCGGCCTGCTGCTTCTTCCCGGCATCCTTCCACATAATCGATGCGCAGCCTTCGGGCGAGATCACGGAATAAATCGCATTCTCCAGCATCAACACGCGGTCGGCAACCGCCAGCGCCAGCGCGCCACCGGATCCGCCCTCGCCGGTAATCGTCGCAATGGTCGGCACGCGTAGCCGAGACATCTCCAGCAAATTACGGGCAATCGCTTCACCCTGGCCGCGCTCCTCAGCACCGATGCCGGGGTAGGCCCCTGCAAGGTCGAGAAACGTAAACACGGGCCGGTTGAACTTCTCTGCAAGCTTCATGCCGCGCAGAGCCTTGCGATAACCTTCCGGCTCCGGACTGCCAAACTTCCGCGTGACGCGTTCCTTCAACGTGCGACCCTTCCGATTGCCGATTACCATCACCGGCTCACCGTGGAAGTACGCCATACCGCAGCTCATCGCAGGGTCGTCGCCAAAGGCGCGGTCGCCATGAATCTCGTTGAAGTCGGTGAACAGGGCGTCGATGTAATCCATGGGATAGGGACGCTGGGGGTGTCGCGCCAGTTCGGTCCTGACCCACGCCTCGGAAACCGGTGCCGCGACGGGGTGAGGATGCAGCGGTCTGCCTACTTTTATTTCTTCCATCTCCGCTATTGTATCCAACTGCGGCCCCCGCAGTGTGGCAATCCTGACGGACTGGTATAGTTCCCGACTATGTTGAAACTCTCGCTTCTTTTGTTCGCTGTGACCACACCAGTCCTCGCACAGGCCAACCCGGCCACTACCAAAATGACGGCCCCGCAATTGATCCAGCTTGCAAACTCCGGCCAGCACGGTCTCCGCGAAGCCATCACCTCCACCTTCAGCGCCAAAGACCTCAAAGAAGGCACAGCCTGGGCTGGCCGTGGCCCGGAGTTCTTCTTTGCCACCGAAGCCGCCTCCGCTCCCTCCATCGTCATTGACGACCGCAAGCCCGCCCTGATGAAAGCCATCCCCGGCTCGCCCCTCTGGTACGCCACCGCCCGAATCCCGCAGGTTGGCGCACTGCATTCGTTCCACTATCTCGTCGGCGGCGCAACGTTCGGCGGTAAGCTCGACGTCCCCGCGTTCGGTCCGATCTCCTACCTGCAACCCGGCGTGCCTTCCGGCGTGCTCTCTCCAAAGTTCACCCACATCAGCAAACTCTACGACGGCATGGTCAGCGACTACTGGATCTACGTTCCCGCCCAGTACGACCCTAAAACTCCCGCCGCCGTCATGGTGTTCCAGGATGGCAGCGGCGCCATCAACCGCGACGGCAACAACCCCGCGCTAAACGCCATCGACAACCTCATCGCGCAGAAACAGATTCCCATCATGATCTGCGTCTTCATCAACCCCGGCGACATCGCCGACTCTCCCGGCACCCCCACCTACGCATTCGTCGAGAAGTTCTCGAAGGAGTGGAAGCGCACCCTCAAGGACTCCATGCGCAGCACGCTCTACGACACCGTCAGCGACCGCTACGTCCACTTCCTGCGCGACGAAGTCCTGGCGGAGGTCGGCTCAAAGTACAACCTGCGCAAGGATGCCTACAGCCGCGCCATCACCGGCCAATCCTCCGGCGGCATCTGCTCCTTCAACGCCGCATGGCAGGCCCCGGAAGAGTTCAGCCGCGTCCTCAGTTGGATTGGCAGCTTCACCGCCATCCAGTGGAAGGAGCGCGATGACATCCACGACGGCGGCCAGGACTACCCCGAAAAAATCCTGCGTGAGCCGAAGCGCAACATCCGTGTCTGGCTCGCCGATGGCGCCACCGACCAGGAAAACGACCGCTACGGAAGCTGGCCGCTCGCCAACATCCGCATGGCCAACGCCCTCAAGCTCAAGGACTACGACTTCCACTTCAGCTTCGACAAGGGCACCCACAACGGGGCCCAGGGCGCAGCCGAGTTTCCTGCTTCCATGGTCTGGCTCTGGCGCGACTACGACCCCACCAAAACCAACCAGACCTACGAGATCGATCCCACAGAAAAGGTCAAGCCGCCCTTCCGCGTCACCATCACCAACCGCGACGCGAGGTAGCTAATTCGCCTTCCAAGCAAAGCTCGCAGGGATAGCCGGAACATCAGCCGCATCCCCAAGCATCTCCCAGCGCTGCAACGAGAACGGCAGGTTGCCGTTCAGCCAGACGAAGTCGTGAAATTTCTGCAGCTTGAAGCTCTCGCCCTGCTTGCGCCGCGCATCGCTCATCATGCGGATAATATCCAGCTTGCCGATCTGGTAGGTAATCGCCTGCCCCGGCGTCGACGCAAACATCGCCGCCTCATCACGCGCCGTACCCATATCCATCGGCACAGTCGATGCCAGATAATCCGCAGCCTGCTCCAGCGTAAAGTCGCCCAGGGCCAGCCGTACGTCCACTTCCGTCCGCAGCGCGCGCAACCGCATCATGCTGTAGATGCTCTCCTTCATCTTAGGCGTCCCGTCGAACAACCCCGCCTGTAGCATCATCTCCTCGGCGTAGAAGCCGATGCCCTCATTCGACTCCGAATCATAGTAGTGACGCCGAATCGCATCCGGATGATGCCAGCTCCACGCCATCTGGAAGTAGTGTCCCGGCACGCCCTCATGAATCATCAGCGGCCGCGTATCCATCGCCGTCACCAGCGAGAAGAAGCCCGTGCTCGCACTCGGCGTCCCCTTGTAACTCACCGAATTCTCTTTCAGCCGCGAAGGCCCCGTCAGGTCGTCACTCACCCCCATAAACGAGAGCGCCGCAACATACGGCGGTATCGCCATGTCGTGATAGTGCTTCACCTCCGCCGGTACCGAAAGAATTCTATGGCTCACCATGTACTCACGAATCGCCAGCTCTGCCTTGTCGCCCGCGGCCACCTGCGCCTCCACACTGGGATAGATCGGCAACTTCGGCAATCCCGTATTCGCCGCCTGCGCCAGGCTCTCAAACGCCACGGACCGCTCCCACTCCTGCCGTCCCATCGCCATCATCTGCTCCGGCGTATACGACATCAGTGCAACATTCCGCAGAAAGTACAGATACCCCTCCCGCCCGACCGCCGTCTTCTCCGGCAGCCCCGCCGCTTTCCCCTTCAACCACTCCCGATAACTCACCAGCGCGGTCTGAGCCGCGCTTACATCCTGCGCGAAGCGCGCTTTATTCCCCGCGTCCAGCCCCGGCAGCAGCCCTGCCTTGAAGCGCCCAAGCGGCTCCTCAATATTCGTCAGGGTGCTCAGCGTAACTCGCACATACGGCCCACGCATATCCGTAAGATTCTCGCGTGCAAACCCCAGCGTCGCTGGCATCCGCTCCAGCCTGCTCAGAATCTCCGCTTGCCGCGCCGCGTTGATCGGAGGCGGCGGCAGAATCAACGCATATACGCTGCCCAGACTCTGCTGCACATAAAACTCAGGATTCTCGCGCCAGTCCGGCACCACATCCAGCTCCCAGTCCACCCGCGCAATCGCAGACCCCAGCAACCGGTAGTCCACCAGGTCGGCCACCGAACCGCCCGTCATATCCAACGCCCGCCACTTCGCCTCGAAGCCCGCAATCTCCGCGTGATAACGCTTCACCGCGTCAGCCGACCAGTCCACGCTGAATCCCGGCGCACGTTCAATCCGTGGAATATCGTCATTCGTAAACGGCTGCTCCGTCGCCCGCCACTGCCAGAACGATTCGCTCAGCGCATCCAGCTTGGGACGGCTGAACGCAGCAAAACCTTGCGACGTGAGCACAAACACGGCAGCGCAGACGAGGGCGGAAAAACGAGCATATCGGAGCATACTCAAGACACTAACGCATCCCGCGCAAACCGCAAAAACTAATCGATCACGCGCACGCCGCCCTGCCCCACCAACTCCTCAATCTGATCGATAAACAGCCGGTCCGCCGCCACCAGCACATCATGCGGCTCCAGCACCGCACAGAACTCACCCGGCTCTTCCAGATCCAGCAGCAGCTTGCCCTTACCCGGTGCGCCCAGCAGAATCGCGTGCAGCTTCACCAGCAGCGTCGAATCCGGACTATGCAGTGGCACCTTGATGCGCAGCGAGTCCGGCAACTTGATCTTCACATCCTCCAGCGCCTGGATGCTCGAAATCGCCAGCTTGGGCGCAGAATCTTCTTCACCCCGCAACACCCCACGCACCAGCACCGGCACATCAATCTTCAGTTTTTCCGCCAGCTTCTCGTACGACTGCGGAAACGCGATCAGCTCAATCTTGCCCACCGTGTCTTCGAGCGATGCCTGCGCATACATCTCGCCCGAACGCTTCGATTTCGCCACCTTCAGCCCCGTAATCACACCCGCAATCGAAATCTCATTCTGCGGTTCTTCATTACGTCCACGTCGGAAGGTCTGCGGCTCTGGCTTCATCTCGCACGCCATCACCGTATCCACCACCTTCATGTTCCGCAGCTTCTCGCGGTACTTATCCATTGGGTGTCCCGACACGAAGAACCCGAGCACATCCTTCTCATACTGCAGACGCGTATGCTCATCCCACTCGGCGGCACTGGGCAGCGCCTCTTCCGCATCGTTCTTCGCCGCCGGACCATCGCCATCGAAAATCCCGAACAACCCATGCTGCCCCGCCGCCGCATCCTTCTGCGATTTCTGTGCCCGCTCCATCGCCTTATCCAGTGCCGCAAATACCTGCGCCCGGCGTCCAAACGCATCCATCGCGCCCGCCTTAATCAGCGACTCCAACACCCGCTTGTTCAGCAGCCGTAGGTCGACCTTCTCACAGAACTCCCACAAGCTGCTAAAGCCTTGCTTCCCTTCCGCGCGCAACGCCTCGCGCGCCGCAATAATCGACTCAATCGCGTTATGCCCCACGTTCTTGATCGCGGCGAGCCCAAACCCGATCGCAGCTCCCTTCTCGCTCGCAATCGGCGTAAAGTTCGCGTCGGATACCTGCACATTCGGCGGCACCACGGGAATGTTCATCTCGCGGCACTCCGAGATGTACTTCACCACATTCTCCGGCTTCGACGTTTCACTCGTCAGCAGCGCCGCCATAAACTCCACCGGATAGTGCGTCTTCAGCCACGCCGTGTGATACGCCAGCAGCGCATACGCCGCGG
>Ga0123336_10004702_pt1 | contig 10999 bp, 9 predicted proteins | sample SSSSmetaG_FD_96466 | JGI IMG/M metagenome (GOLD analysis project Ga0123336, IMG submission 96466) | Glacier valley bacterial and archeal communities from Borup Fiord, Nunavut, Canada, to study Microbial Dark Matter (Phase II) - ​SSSS metaG | ecosystem: Environmental > Aquatic > Freshwater > Ice... | reverse complement strand
CTGGGAGGCCGTGGGCGAAATATCGGCCGAGGAGTTTTTGGTTAGCGTGAGGTCCATCAGGTGGCCGTCCTCGTCCAGCATGCGGGTGGCGAAGTGGCCGTTCATGGCGCGGCCGGCGGTGGCGGGCTCGGCTTCCACGTCGGGGTTGGCGTAGAGCTGGGCAAAGTACTGCTCCCAGGTGAGCTGGCCAATGGCGGCCATGAAGGTCTGGTCGCGGTAGTAGCCGGCGCGGAAGTCGCCGTTTTGGAAGGCGCGGGCCATGGCCAGCTGGGGCACCTCCTTGCCGTCGCCAAAAATGCCAAACTTGGCTTTGCCCATGAACACCTCTTTGCGGCCGGCCAGCGAGGCGTGGCGGCTTTCCCAGGCCAGGCGGTAATCGGTGAGGAAGTCGGCCTTGGTCAGGGGCGTGGCTAGCGCGGGCACGGCGGTTTCGGCGGTGGGCATACGGAGATAATGCGAGCGGTGGGAGGTAAGCGGAAGGGCGAGGCGGCCGGGGCCGTGCCGCAAAAATACGGAACAGCCGCCGGGCGGATAGCACCGGGGTTTGGCCGTATATTTGGGTGGCAATGGTGCGGCGCGGCGGGCCATTGCCTCAACTCGTTCGTTAAACAATTGCAAGCCGCGCGTGGCTGCGCCGGCCGGTTCACTGGTTCAGATTTTGAGAAGTATGAGACGCTTGTTCACCATTTGCCTGCTGGCGTTCGCCGCGGCGGCCCGCGCCCAGGGCGTGATGCAGTTCGCCACCGACAGCCACGACTTCGGCAACGTGCCCGAGGGCACGATGGCCACCCACGAGTTCCGGTTCAAGAACACCGGCAACCAGCCCGTGGTCATCGCCAACGTGCAGGCCAGCTGCGGCTGCACCACCCCCGACTGGACCAAAACGCCGGTGCTGCCCGGCAAAATCGGCATCGTCAAGGCCATGTACAGCAGCGCGGGCCGGCCCGGCGTGTTCAACAAAACCGTGACCGTGACCAGCAACGCCTCCGAGTCCAGCAAAGTGCTCAGCATTAAGGGCACGGTGCTCACCAAGGACGAAATCAAGCCCACCCTGACGCCTACCCAGTTGGCGCAGTCGCCGCATTTGGTGTTGGATATGAGCAGCCACGATTTTGGCAAGATGGAAGCCGGCCAACAGCCCACCGCCCGCTTCACGGTGAAAAACACCGGCAGGACGCCGCTGGTGCTCGGCGCCCTCAGCGCCGGCTGCTACTGCGTGGGCTACAAAACGGCCCCCGCGCCCATCGCGCCCGGCCAGAGCGCCACCATCGACCTGCTCTACACCCAGCGCCAGCTCGGGCAGGTGAGCGACGTGGTGACCATCGGCTCGAACGACGTGAGCGGCGACGCCAAAATCACGCTCCGGGCCACCATCGTGCGCGACCTCAGCGGCAACAGCATGGTGAAGGAAAGCGGCACGGCGGTACCCTTCAAATAGGTTACGGGTTTTGGTGGATTTTGCAGTCGGTTATCGTAGAGAGCCCTGCCGTTTTGGCGGGGCTTTTTTCTTGGAGTGATGCGGGCGAATAGCTGGCTGAAATAATCTTTTGACTCATGGACAACTCAGCACCAAACACTGCTGCCGAAGCCGGAGCGGCTTATGTGGTGCCGGCGCAAACGCGCATCGGCCACGTGCATTTGCAGGTGTCGGACATCGACAAAGCCCTGGGTTTTTACCGCGACATTCTGGGCTTTCAGGTGGTGCAGCGGTTTGGCAATCAGGCGGCGTTTATTTCGGCGGGCGGCTACCACCACCACATCGGGCTGAACACCTGGAACAGCCTGGGCGGCCCGCCGGCGCGCAAGCAGGGCGCGGGGCTCTACCACACGGCCATTCTCTACGCCACGCGGACCGAGCTGGCGGGCGCGCTGCGGCAACTGGCGCGGGCCAACTACCCCATCACCGGCGCGGCCGACCACGGCGTGTCGGAAGCCATTTACCTCGACGACCCCGACGGCAACGGCGTGGAGCTGTACTGGGACCGGCCGCCGGCGCAGTGGCCGGTGGGGCCCGACGGCGGCGTGGCGATGTATACCCGCGCCCTCGACTTGAACGGGCTGCTGGCCGAAGCACCAGAATCGGAATAAGGCCGCAATCCTGCGCGGCGCGAGGGAACCGGCCGCCTTATCTTTGCGTCTCGAAATGCTCACCTCCCGTTCACTCATCACTCCCACCCCCCGCACATGATTATCGGCGTTCCCAAGGAAATCAAAAACAACGAAAACCGCGTGGGTCTCACGCCCGCTGGCGTGGCCGAACTGCGCAAGCACGGCCACTCGCTGCTGGTGCAAAGCACCGCCGGCGAAGGCTCGGGCTTCTCGGACGAGGAGTACCGGACGGCCGGGGCCACCCTGCTCCCGACCATCGCGGACGTGTATGAGCAGGCCGAGATGATTATCAAGGTGAAGGAGCCGATTGCGGAGGAATACCCGCTCATCAAGGAAAACCAGCTGCTGTTCACTTATTTCCACTTTGCCAGCGGCGAGGAGCTGACCCACGCCATGATAGCGCGCAAGGCCGTGTGCTTGGCCTATGAAACCGTGGAGCTCAGCAACCGCGCCCTGCCCCTGCTCATCCCGATGAGCGAAGTGGCCGGCCGCATGGCTCCGCAGGAAGGCGCCAAGTACCTGGAGAAGCCCCTGAAAGGCCGCGGCATTCTGTTGGGCGGCGTGCCCGGCGTGAAGCCCGCCAACGTGCTGGTGCTGGGCGGCGGCGTGGTGGGCACGCAGGCTGCGAAGGTGGCCGCCGGCCTCGGCGCACAGGTCACCATCATGGACGTGAGCCTGAACCGCCTGCGCGAGCTCGACGATTTCATGCCCAAGAACGTGGTGACGCAGTACTCCAACGAGTACAACATCCGCGAAGCCATTAAGACCTCGGACCTGATTGTGGGCGCGGTGCTGATTCCGGGCGCCAAGGCCCCGCACCTCATCACCCGCGACATGCTGAAGACCATGCGCCCCGGCACCGTGGTGGTGGACGTGGCCGTGGACCAGGGCGGCTGCATCGAAACCTGCCACCCCACGACGCACGAAAACCCGACTTTCATCATCGACGACGTGGTGCACTACTGCGTGGCCAACATGCCCGGCGCCGTGCCCTACACCAGCACCCTGGCCCTGACCAACGCCACCCTGCCCTACGCCGTGAAGCTGGCCAACCAGGGCTGGCAGGAGGCCTGCCGCCGCGATGAAGCCCTGCGCCTCGGCCTGAACGTGGTGCACGGCGAAGTGGTGTACAAAGGCGTGGCCGACGCTTGGGGCCTGCCCCTGGTGGACGTGGACTCGGTGCTAGAAGGCGCTGCGGTTTAGAATTGACTTTGTCATTGCGAGCGCAGCGCGGCAATCCGTCTTGGTTTCAGCCACCAGCTCAGCGATGTGAAAAAATAGCTTGATTCCCGTAAAAGCCCCAGCTCTACTCAGAGCCGGGGCTTTTCACAATAGAAAATTGGTCGCATTTAGAGGAAGGATTGCCGCGTTACGCTGCGCTCCACTCGCAATGACAGACGTTTCCTCCTGTAACACATGTTTCCTTCGCCCGCAATTCGCTTGCTGCTGCGCCGGCTGGCCCTGCTCATGGGGGCTTACACGCTGCTGCGGCTGGGGTTTTATTTGTTCAACCTGGGGCCGTTTCGCGGCATTGCGGGCGGCAAGGTGCTGCTGGCGTTCGTGCATGGGCTGCGCTACGACGTGTCGGCGCTGCTGTGGCTGAACCTGCCGCTGGTGCTGCTTTCGCTGCTGGTGCCGTTGCGCGCGCGGCGCGGGCAGCAGTGGCTCCGCGGGCTGTTTGTGGCGCTGAACATGCCGGGCTTGCTGCTGAATGTGATTGACTGGGAGTATTTCAAGTTTATCGGCCGGCGGCTGAGCAACGAGTTCAGCACGGTGGGCGATGATATTGCCCGCCAATCCGGGCAGATTGTGGAGCATTACTGGTACCTGTTGCTGCCGCTGGGGGGGCTGGTGTACCTGTTGTGGCAGCTGTGCCCCATGCCCCGCGCGGGCCTGCCAGCGACCCGCGTGCGCCAGGCCAGCTGGCTGCGGCGGGGCGCCGAGCTGGTGCTGCTGGTGGCGCTGGTGGTGCTGGGCCTGCGCGGGGGCTGGCAACTCAAGCCCCTGCGCACCGGCACGGCCTTTGAGCAGCAGCCCGCCCTGCTGGGCCACCTGGCCCTGAACAGTACCTTCACCGTCATCAAATCGGTGGACGAGGCCAAGGTGGAGCGGGTGAGTTTCTTTCCGGCAAACGCGGCCCTGCGCCCGCTGCTGGGCCAGCAAATAATTTCCAAACGGCCCGCGCCCGCCACGCCTGCCACGCCCGACAACGTGGTGCTGCTGCTGCTCGAAAGCTTCGGCTCGGAATACACCGGCGTGGAAAACGGCGGCCACGGCGGCTATACGCCCTTTTTCGACTCGCTGGCCACGGCCCCGGGCGCTTTGCTGATGCGCGAGAACTACGCCAACGGCCGCCGTTCCATCGAGGCGTTGCCGGCCGTGCTCTCCGGCCTGCCCTCGCTGATGGAGGAGCCCTTCATCACCTCCAGCTTCCAGACGGCGGAGCTGCATGGGCTGGGCGAAATTCTGGGCCGCCACGGGTACACCACGGCCATGTACCACGCCGGCAGCAACGGCACCATGGGCTTCGATATGTTTGCGGGCATCGCCGGCCTGCAGCATTACTACGGCCTGAAGGAATATCCCGGCGGCGCAAGCAGCCCCGATTACGACGGGCACTGGGGCATTTTCGACGAGCCCTACCTGCAGTACTTCGGCCGGCAGCTTTCGGCCACCAAGCCGCCGTTTTTCGCCACGCTATTCACGCTCAGCTCCCACGACCCATTCACGCTGCCGGGGCAGTATCAGGGTCGTTTTTTGAAGGGCACGCTGCCCATTCACCCCACCATCGCCTATGCGGATATGGCCCTGCGGCGGTTCTTTCAAACTGCCCGCCGGCAGCCGTGGTTTGCTCACACGCTGTTCGTGCTCACCGCCGACCACACCTCGCAGTCGGACCAGCCCGGCTACCTCAACCCGCTGGGCTACCACAAAACGCCGCTGCTGTTCTTTCGCCCCGGTACGCCGCTGCCACCCACCCACCCGCACCGCATCACCCAGCAAGCCGACGTGCCGGCCTCGGTGCTCGACGTGCTGGGGCTGCCGCAGGAACAGCAGCTGTTGCTGCCTTTCGGCTCGTCGGTGTTCGATGCGGCCAGCCCCGGCCGTGCCATTTTCCGCGATGGCGAATCGTATTATTTGGTGCACGCCGATTTCGTGACCGAGCTAACCGCCGACAACTCGGTGCGGCTTTATCCCTACCAAACCCATTTTATTCCGAACCAGCCGATGGCAAACCCCGACCCGGCGCTGGTGCGCAAGTACGGCAACGAGCTACGCACCTGCGTGCAATTTTACGTGAACGGGCTGCTGGATAACCGACTGTACAAGTAATGTACGCTGACCTTATCCGACTGAAGTGGTTTTGAAGTTTGGTGTTTCCACCGTTTTCCTGAACCTTAATAATCAGAAGATTATACTTGTTGCCTTATGATAGACTTGCAGAATTGGTGCATCGTTCCTGAAGCGTTACCGGGTTATAAAGCAGAAGCTTGGAACCCAGATATCTTCCAAGAAGTGGGTGATGGGAAATATGGGGTGTATTTCTACAATATTGATGAAGCCCGTATGAGCGACTACTACGCAAGAGTTGCCATCTTTCAGAATCAGACTCATCCGGTCCTGCTGGTCCAATCCCAAACGGTGTGGATTAAATTAAATAGCGTCGTGGATGGCGCCGTTTCGGTTCGCTACTTAGAAGCACCCGATTGCTTGCTTTTTCGCATACCCGCTTACGCGGCGCATTCGCCTAAACACGTTCAGCCCTTTCTCTTACTCAATCTCTCCAACAGGCTTTTTGCCTTTGTTGCTTGGGACGACTCGTCGGGCTACTATAGTTTCCAGGCGCTGGACCAAACCCATCTTCAAGTAGTTGAAGTACAATCTGAATACTTAGCAAGGTGGAAAGGACGCCTGCGAACAGATGAAATTATTAGCTTACCAGAATTGCCTTGGTATTCTCTCGACGAGTTTGATGCTGCCTACGCGCGCTATCATCAAGAGCTGTGAAACATCGATTTGCTCAATCTGCTAAACTACCACATATAGCAAATATTACGGCGCCATTTACCAGTCACGACATCGACCGAGTTTAATTAACTCATTTACATATCAAAGTTTAAAAAACTCAGATAGGAAACCAGTTGCCTAAACTCAAACTACCGGCGCACCGCGTCCGCATACACCGGAACCTCCGCCAGCCGCTCGTTGGTCCGCGCCGCGAAATCCACGCGCCAGCAGTAGTGCACCAGCCCATTCGTGAGCAGCAGTAGCGGCGCGCCGATGGCCTGGTTGTATGTGGTGGCCTGCCGGGCCACGGCCGCGTCGATGGCTACCGACGGGGCTTTGCATTCCACCAGCAGCAGGGGCTGACCGCTGGGGTCGAGGGCGACCAAGTCAGTGCGTTTGTGGCGCTGGTTGTAGCGCAGGCCGCGCTCAAGAGCCAGCAGGCCGCGGGGGTAGCCGAGGTGATTGATGAGGTAGTGCACCACGTGCTGGCGCACCCATTCCTCGGGCGTGAGCACCACGTGCTTGCGCCGCAGGCCGTCCCAGATGAGGGGCTGATTTGTGGCCGATTGCGTAAGTTTGGCCTCGAAAGGCGGCAGGTCCAGCACTTGCATCACCTCCAAAGGTACGGGCGCAGTAGCGAGTGACTGAGTGGCTGAGCGCCTGAGTGACTCGCTAATTCGCAGCCTTTTTTCACTCCCTCACGCCGCTCAGCCACGCCCCAAAATCCCTATGAAAACCAAAGAGGAAATCGTCAATAATTGGCTGCCGCGCTACACCGGCGTGCCGCTGGATGAGTTTGGGCAGTACATCCTGCTCACCAACTTCAGCAACTACGTGTACATGTTTGCCGAGCAGTTTGGCTGCGAGGTGCGCGGCAAGGACAAGCCCATGCAAACGGCCACGGCCCACGGCATCACCATCATCAACTTCGGCATGGGCTCGCCGATGGCCGCCACGGTCATGGATTTGCTCTCGGCCATCAAGCCCAAGGCGGCGCTGTTCCTGGGCAAGTGCGGCGGCCTGAAAAAAACCAAGGTCGGCGATTTGGTGCTGCCCATCGCGGCCATCCGCGGCGACGGGACTTCGGATGACTACCTGCCCAAGGAAATCCCGGCCCTGCCCTCGTTCCGGTTGCAGCGCGCGGTGAGCAGCATGATTAAAAAGCACGAGCTGGACTACTACACCGGCACCGTGTACACCACCAACCGCCGCGTGTGGGAGCACGACGCCGAGTTCAAGGACTACCTGAAGCGCGTGCGCGCCCTGGCCGTGGACATGGAAACGGCCACCATCTTCGTGGTCGGCTTCATGAACGACATTCCGCACGGCGCGCTGCTGCTGGTGAGCGACAACCCGATGACGCCCGAAGGCGTGAAAACCTCGGAATCGGACTCGAAAGTGACCACCGATTTTGTGCGCCGCCACCTGCAAATCGGCATCGAGTCGCTGCAGGAGCTGCAGCACTCCGGCGAGTCGGTGAAGCACATGCGCTTCGAATAAGGCACCTTTACAGCCGTTCCATTCAGCACGTCATGCTCATCTGGCGTCCGCTTGTCGAAGCATCTTCACCGCACAACTAATTAGGTTTAGTATTGCGGCAGATATGCTTCGACAAGCGGACGCCAGATGAGCATGACGTTCTTTTTGCGTAGCATGACGTTCTAGTTTTCGTTTGAAATCACCCTTACCCCGTTGCCCATGACAGATTTTACCCCACCGTTCTTCCGAAAACTGGCCGCTTCCCTGCTGGCGCTAACGCTCCTGGCCGGCTGCCAGGCCAAGCGGGAGGCCGTGGACCTGCTCGTCACCAACGCCACCGTCTACACCGTCGACTCGACCTTTAGCAAAGCCGGGGCTTTCGCGGTGAAGGACGGGAAGTTTGTGGCCGTGGGCACGGCGGCGGACTTGAAAGCGAAGTACGCCGCCACGCAGGAAGTCGATGCCAAAGGGCAGTTCATCTACCCCGGCTTTTACGACGCGCACTGCCACTTCTACCGCTACTCTCTGGGCCTGAGCAGCGCCGATTTGGTGGGCACCACTTCCTGGGAAGCCGTGCTGCAGAAGCTGCAGGCGCACCGCCAGAAGTTCCCCAACGCGGCCTGGCTCACGGGCCGCGGCTGGGACCAGAACGACTGGCCTGGCAAGCAGTTTCCGACCAAAGACGCGCTGGACCGACTGTTTCCCGACGTGCCGGTGGCCATCGTCCGCGTCGACGGCCACGCCACGCTCGTCAACCAGAAGGCCCTGGACCTGGCCGGCGTCACGGCGGCCACGCCCATCAGCGGGGGCACCATCGCCCGCGACGCCCAGGGCCGCCTCACCGGCCTGCTCGTGGATAACGCCACCCGCCTGGTGGGCCAGCAAATCCCGGAACCCTCGGCCGCCGAAGCCACGCAACTGCTGCTGCGGGGCCAGCAAAACTGCCTGGCCGTGGGCCTCACCAGCCTCGCCGATGCCGGCCTCGACAAGGCCAACATCGACCAGATGGCCGCGCTGCAGCAGCAGGGCCAGCTCAAGCTGCGCCTCTACGCCATGCTCACCCCTACGCCCGCCAACCGCGCCTACTACCTCAAGCACGGCCCCGTGCGGACCGACATGCTCAGCGTGAACTCCTTCAAGGTGTACGCCGACGGGGCCCTGGGCTCGCGCGGGGCCTGCCTGGTGCAGCCGTACGCGGACAAGCCGAAGGAAACCGGCTTCCTGCTGTCCACCGAGAAGGAATACCGCGCCCTGGCCAAAGAGTTGGCCGCCTCGAAATTCCAGATGAATACCCACGCCATCGGCGACTCGGCCAACCGCATCATCCTCAACATCTACGGCGAGGCGCTGAAGGGCCAGAAAGACCGCCGCTGGCGCATTGAGCACGCGCAAGTCGTCACGCCGGCCGACATGCCCAAGTTCGGGCAGTTCGGCATCGTGCCCTCGGTGCAGCCCACCCACGCCACGTCGGACATGTACTGGGCCGGCGAGCGGCTGGGCGCGGCCCGCGTGAAAACGGCCTACGCCTACGCCGAGCTACTGAAGCAATACGGCCAGCTGGCCCTGGGCTCCGACTTTCCGGTGGAGGACATCAACCCGCTGTTCGGCTTCCACTCCGCCGTGGCCCGGCAGGATGCCAAAAACTTTCCCAAAGGCGGCTTCCAGATGGAAAACGCCATTTCCCGCCCCGATGCCCTGCGCGGCATGACCACCTGGGCCGCCCACGCCGGCTTCGAGGAGCGGCGCAAGGGCCAGATTAAGCCCGGTATGCTGGCCGATTTCGTGGTGCTGAACACCGACTTGCTCACGGCGCCCAACGAACAGCTGCGCGGCGCCACCGTGCTGCAAACCTGGATTGGCGGCCAGCGGGCGTTCGAGCGCAAGCAGGACTTGCCTGTCATTGCGAGCGCAGCGCGGCAAGCTGTCCTCTCACCGCGCCCAGCCCTGAGATGTGATAAACGCTTGAGAGCTGCATACCCCACTCAGCGAAAAGCCCCGTTACTGCGCAGTAACGGGGCTTTTTACAGGACCAGGCTGGTCGCTGAGAACAGGACGGATTAGCTACGCGGGCCGCTTGGTCGCGGCTCCTTCGGGTGCCGCGCTGCGCTCGCGATGACAAACGGCACCTCGCAGTAACCGACCAGGGCCTTCCCTATTTCTCGTCGGCGCTGGGGCCGTAGAGGCCGGGCACGGGAATGTCGAGCAGGCGCAGGTACACCGACAGTTGGCCGCGGTGGTGGATGCTGTGGTTGAGGCCCATGATGCGGATGGCCGCGCCCTTGGGCATCTCCATGATGGTCTGCTCGCCGCGGTGCAGCCGGAAGTTATGGGTCAACTGCTCGTTGTTGCTGCCTTGCAAAGCCTCGCGCAGCGTGGCCGAATACGCATCGAACCGCGCCAGCAGCTCCTCGTGGGAAGTGGGCGTGGGGCCGGGCTTGGGCGCGTTGGGGTCCAGGAAGTCGCGCGCGTCGTGCTGCACAAACAGGGTATTGAACGCGAGCAGGTTCACGACGTGGGTGGCCAGCTGCCACAGGGTCATGCTCTTGGGGTGCGGCTTAAAGTCGGCCTGGTCGAAGGGTACCCGCTCCAGCATTTTGCGGGTGCTGGCCAGCTCGAGGTCGAGTTCTGCGAGGATGTTTTGCTGAAGGGAAGCGGTGTGCATGGCTAAATGAATTAAGAATGAGGAATGAAGAATAAAGAATTGGGGATGAAGGGTGAGCAGTTGCCGCTTGGGTAATTCCTCATCCCTCATTCTTCATTTACAGGGGCGTGCTGCCCACGGCCGAGGCCGGCGGCGGGCCCGGAAACGTGGCGGGGGCCCCGGCCGGGGTGTCGCGCAACTTGCGGCCGCGCAGGCTGAGCAGAAAGCCCAGGCCCAGAATGAAAAACACGATGAGCGAGAGAATGCTGTTGCGCATCGAGCCGGTGAGCTGCCCAATCAACCCGAAGGAGAGGGTGCCGATGACGATGCCGAGCTTCTCCACCACGTCGAAGAAGCTGAAGTAGGCGGCGGCGTTGGGCGTGTTCTCGGGAATGATTTTGGAGTAGGTGCTGCGCGAGAGGCTCTGCACCGCGCCCATGGTGAGGCCGATGACGGCGGCCAGGGCGAAGAAGCTCCAGCCCTTCTGCACGAAGTAGCCGGCCACGCAAATCAGCATCCAGATGAACACGGCCCAGCTCAGGGCCCGGGTGTTGCCGATGCGCTCGGAGAGCTTGGCAAACAGCCAGGCGCCCAGGATGCCCACGATTTGCAGCAGCAGGATGGTGACGATGAGCGAGGTGCTGTCGAGCTGCAGCACCTTGTCGCCGAAGATGGTGGCCACGTACATCACCGTTTGCACGCCCATGTTGTAGGTGAAGTAGGCCAGCAGGAAGCGCTTGAGGTTGGGCTGCTGCTTGAGCT
>Ga0123336_10004701_pt1 | contig 11000 bp, 6 predicted proteins | sample SSSSmetaG_FD_96466 | JGI IMG/M metagenome (GOLD analysis project Ga0123336, IMG submission 96466) | Glacier valley bacterial and archeal communities from Borup Fiord, Nunavut, Canada, to study Microbial Dark Matter (Phase II) - ​SSSS metaG | ecosystem: Environmental > Aquatic > Freshwater > Ice... | reverse complement strand
CCCTGGCCAGCGTGGTCGAGCAGGCGACCTGGCGTGGCCACCAGAATGTCGACGCCACGGCGCAGTTTTTCAATTTGCGCACCCATGCCGACACCGCCAAACATGACCATGGAGGTCAGTTCAAGGTATTTGCCATAAACGCGCACGCTTTCCTCAACCTGTGCGGCCAGCTCGCGGGTGGGTGTCATGATGAGGCAGCGCACGGCGTTGACGCCCCGGCGATTGGTCAGGCGTGGCTCGGTGCTCAGGCGTTGCAGCATGGGAAGCACAAAAGCAGCAGTTTTACCCGTGCCGGTTTGCGCGCCGCCCAGCAAGTCACCACCGGCCAAAACCGCGGGGATGGCTTGTGCCTGGATGGGGGTGGGGGTGTCGTAGCCAAGTTCGATCACCGCTTTCAGGATGGCCGGGGCCAAATTCAATTCTTCAAAGGTCATAGGTTCGCGTCAGGGACGCATTTTTGATCGGCCTGTAAGGTGCTCTGGGTTAAGAGCAACCCGCCAGTGATAGGCAGATGGGGTCAAAAAGTCGGGCTAGAAAACTTGTGCGGGATGTTTGGAATAACAAACCCGAAAAGTGCCCAAATGTTGCAGGTAACTGGAGCCCACAACGATAGTATTGTCTCACGGAACGATAATAGAAAGTTATGAGCAAAACGGTGCGCCAGAAATCGCCCCGACCCAGTCCCTCATTTTTCTACTTCTAAAGACGATTCCAAAATGGCCCAGTACGTATTTACCATGAACAAGGTCGGCAAAATTGTGCCGCCCAAACGCCACATTTTGAAAGACGTGTCGCTCAGCTTTTTCCCTGGTGCCAAGATCGGCATGCTGGGCGTTAATGGCTCTGGCAAGTCCACACTGCTCAAAATCATGGCAGGGCTAGACAAGGAAATTGAAGGCGAAGCGACCCCCATGCCGGGGCTAAACATTGGCTACCTGCCACAAGAACCCAAGCTGAACGACGCACACACCGTGCGCGAAAGCGTGGAAGACGGCATGGGCGCGGTGTTTGCTGCCAAGGGTTTGCTGGAGGCCGTCTACACCGCCTATGGCGAACCGGACGCAGACTTTGACGCACTGGCGGCTGAACAAGCAAGGCTTGAGGCCATCATTGCCACGTCAGGCACAGACTCTGAGCATCAGCTGGAAATCGCCGCTGACGCCCTGCGCCTGCCGCCGTGGGACGCCAAAATTGGCGTGCTGTCAGGCGGTGAAAAACGCCGCGTTGCGCTATGCCGCCTGCTGCTGAGCAAGCCCGACATGCTGCTGCTTGACGAGCCGACCAACCACCTGGACGCGGAGTCAGTCGATTGGCTGGAGCAATTTTTGCAGCGCTATTCAGGCACTGTGGTGGCGATTACCCACGACCGATACTTTCTGGACAACGCCGCTGAATGGATTTTGGAACTGGACCGCGGCCACGGCATTCCGTGGAAGGGCAACTACAGCACCTGGCTGGAACAAAAAGGCGAACGCCTGGCCACCGAGCAAAAGGGCGAAGAAGCGCGTGCCAAAGCTTTGAAGAAAGAACTGGAATGGTCACGCCAAAACCCGAAAGCACGCCAGGCCAAAAGCAAATCACGGCTGGCACGGTTTGAAGAACTCAGCGATTTTGAATACCAAAAACGTGTCGAAACCAACGAGATTTTCATCCCCGTGGCCGAGCGTTTGGGCGCGCAGGTCATTGAATTCAAAAATGTCACCAAGTCGTTTGGCGACCGGGTGCTGATTGATGACTTGAGCTTTACTGTGCCAGCTGGCGCGATTGTCGGCATCATTGGACCGAACGGCGCAGGCAAGTCAACGCTCTTTAAATTGATAGCAGGCAAAGAGCAGCCAGACAGCGGAGAAGTCGTCAAAGGCTCCACCGTGCGCATGGCTTTCGTTGACCAGAACCGTGACGATTTGGCGAACGAAAAAACCGTGTGGGAAGACATTTCAGGCGGGCTGGATATTTTGAACGTCGGCAAATTCCAAATGCCAAGCCGTGCGTATGCAGGCCGCTTCAACTTCAACGGTGGCGACCAGCAAAAGCGGGTCGGTACGCTTTCAGGCGGTGAGCGCGGGCGCTTGCACCTGGCCAAAACACTGATTGCAGGCGGCAACGTATTGATGCTTGACGAGCCGTCAAACGACCTGGACGTAGAAACCCTTCGCGCGCTTGAAGACGCGCTGCTGGAGTTTGCAGGTTCGGTGATGGTGATCAGCCACGACCGCTGGTTTTTGGACCGCATTGCCACGCACATTCTGGCGGCAGAAGGCGACAGCCAGTGGACGTTCTTTGATGGCAACTATCAGGAATATGAAGCGGACAAAAAGAAGCGTTTGGGTGAAGAAGGCGCCAAGCCGAAACGCATGCGCTACAAGGCGTTGAAATAGTCTGACGCTGAATGACTGACCAGACAGTTCTTGCAAAAACGAAGCACTGGTTAGAAGCCGCCGTGATCGGCCTGAACCTCTGCCCATTCGCCAAAGCCGTCTACGTTAAAAACCAGGTCCGCCTGGTCGTTAGCAAAGCGCGTCATGCAGACGACTTGCTCGAAGAACTGGACCGCGAACTTGACTTGCTGGTAGCCACACCCGCCAACGAAATTGACACCACGCTGCTCATACATCCGACGCTGTTTGAAGACTTTTTGGACTTCAATGATTTTTTAGAAATCGCTGAAGGCGTCGTCGAAGAGCATGGGCTGGAAGGTGTTATTCAGCTTGCCAGCTTTCACCCAAAGTTTCAGTTTGATGGCACTGAGCCGGACGATATCAGCAACTACACCAATCGTGCGCCGTTTGCCATATTGCATTTGCTGCGTGAAGAAAGTGTTGAAAGAGCGGTGGAAGCTTTTCCGCAGGCTGATGCGATTTTTGACGTGAACATCGCCACGCTTGAAAGGCTGGGGCATGCAGGCTGGAAGGCACTGAAACTCTAATCCGTTCCCAGCACCTCGGCTTCTGATCTTCTCAACAGCGTTTTAAGAAGCGGGGGCTCAAAATGCCGCTGGACCGTGATCGCGTAAAAGTTTTCGTACAGCTGCGGCACCACACAGTACTCTTGCAGCTTGCCACTCTTCAACTCGTCTTGCACCACCACGGTGGGTAGCAGTGCCACGTTGCCAGAGTCACGCGCCAGCAGCCGCAGCATGGCCATGTCGTCCACTTCGGCCAGCACCTGATAACGCAGGCCGAGCTGTTCGCACAGCACGTCAAAGCCTGCGCGAATGTCACTGTCACGGCCTGGTAGTAGCAGCGGTTGCTCGGCCAATTCAGCGGGAAAGCGAAACGCCTTGGCTTTGCTTCTTGGTTTGCCGACCAAACTGACGGGCTGGCGTGCAATGCGCCTGCAGCGCCACGGGTGCTGGCTACTCGCGTGGACTTTGCGGTTGCTGAGCACCACATCCAGGTTGTGCACCGCCAGCCGCGTCAGCAGCTCGTCCAGTCCGCCTGATTGCAACACCAGTTCAACGTCTTCTCGCTGGAGCAGCGGCTTGACAAAGTTTTCTTGAAAGTTACGCGACAGGGTGGCCACGCCGCCAATGCGCAGCACCTGCCTCGCCAGCCGCTGGCCATCGCGCAGCAATGCGGTCAGCTCGTTGCCGGTTTCAAAAATGGTATCGGCATAGGTCAGCGCCACTCGCCCAGCCTCGGTCAATTGCAAGGCGCGGCCTTCCCGGGTGAATAGCGCTTGGTCGAGTTGGTCTTCGAGTTGCTTGATTTGTGTTGACAACGCTGATTGCGAGACGTGCAGCTGCGCAGCGGCCCGTGTCAGATTGCCCTCTTTAGCGACGGCCCAAAAGTAATGCAAGTGGTGGTAGTTCAGGCGTGACATAGTGATTTAACCATCTATTTTAAAGAACATTTTATAACGTTATATGAATTTTACAGAATTAAAAGATGAGGGCATAGTTGCGCCATCAGATAAAAAAAGGAGCATATTTTGCTGTCCTCCCTCGACTTTCTTCAACCGCTGCGCGGCGCTCTGCTGGTGGCGATTCCTTTGCTATACCTTGTGGCAGCTGTCATGGCGAAGTGGCGCGCAGCTCTAAGCTGTACAGTGCTGGCCTTTGGACTGACCGCTGCGTCTTTGGCCTTATTGGCTACAAGCGGGCCTTTGATCATTCACGGCCTGCGTGCTGATGCGCTTGGCTGCATCGTTCTATTGCTCGTGACGTTTATCGGCTGGGTCATCACTCGATACTCACACACCTATATGGGTGGTCAAATATCTGGTGAAGGCGGTCAAGCACGCTATGTGCGCTGGTTGATGGCCACGCTGGCTGCTGTCAGTGTGGTGGTGGCAACCAACAACCTTGCGGTGCTGGCGATGGCTTGGTTGGCGACCAGCTTGGCATTGCACCAGTTGCTGACGTTTTTCAGCCAGCGGCCAGCGGCCTTGATTGCGGCACATAAAAAGTTTTTGGCCAGCAGGCTGGGCGATGTTTGTTTGTTCTCTGCAGTGGCTTTGACCAGCTTGAGCTTGGGCAGCCTTGAGATCACCGAAGTAATCTCCAGAGCACAAGCCTTGCCCGCCTATCCGCTGATGCTCAAAACCGCCGTCTTTTTAATCGTCATCAGCGCGCTTCTCAAGTGCGCGCAGTTACCCGTGCATGGCTGGTTAATTCAGGTGATGGAAGCACCCACGCCCGTGTCGGCTTTGCTGCACGCTGGCATTGTGAACCTGGGCGGTTTTTTGCTGATCCGCTTAAGCCCTCTGGTCAGCGAGGTCGGTGGCGCACAAACCCTGCTGGTGGTGGTAGGCAGCATGACGGCCGCGCTGGCCGCACTGGTGATGATGACGCGCATCAGCGTCAAGGTGATGCTGGCCTGGTCAACCTGCGCGCAAATGGGGTTCATGCTGATGCAATGCGGCTTGGGGGCTTATGACCTGGCGCTGCTGCATCTGGTCGCGCATTCACTGTACAAGGCGCATGCATTTTTGGCGGCAGGTGGCGCGGTCGAGCAAGCGCGGCTCAAGGCCATGACAGCACCGCCAGCAACCGTCAGTTTGAGTATGTTTGTGGTTGGCGCTGTTAGCGGTTTGGTGATGGTGGCTGCCGCTGGCATGCTGTGGGGCGTTGCCTTTGACAAGCTATCGGCGCTGTGGGTGCTGGCTGCGATCGTATCGCTGGCCATTGCGCCACTGCTGACGGCGCAGGCTTTGAAGCTTGGCGGGCTGTGGCCTCTGGGCATGATGCTGGGGGCGTTTGCTGTGGCGTTTGCTTATTTCGGCCTGCACCATGCGTTTGGCTGGTTGGTTGACCTGCCCAAAACAGTCAAGGTAAGTACGTTTGACATCGCCTGGGTGATGATGTGCTTTGTGTTGCTGTTCGTTATGCAATGCCTGATACGCGCAAGGCCGCACGGTGCGGTAGCCAGTCGTTTGTACCCCTGGTTTTACGCCGGGCTGTACCTGGATGAATGGTTCACCCGCATGACGTTTCGCATCTGGCCTGCCAGGTTGTCCCGTAGCCCGATACCTCACCAGACTGGAGCTGTGAAATGAATACCGTCCTTGAAAAGCCGATAAACCAGGCTCTTGAATTCGCGCAACTTCAAGCCAGCGTCAATACGGCTTGTCAGCGCATTGCGCCCACCTGGCCGCTAGACCAGTTTATTGCAGTCAACCCGTACTGGGGTTTTGTTGAGCAACCCATCGCCCAGGCTGATCTGCAATTGGGCCAACTGTCTGGCACGTCGCTGGTCATGCCGCGTTCTTTTTACCACGCTGAGTGGCAGGCTGGGCGCTTGACGCAGGCGCATTTGCAAGCTGCCATTGATGCAGTGAATGCGAATTGCAAAGTCGATGACTTGATTGACAGCTTGACGCACGAAACCCAAGCCGCAAAGCCACAAATACTCATGACGGCACTGGCAGACAGCCAGCGCGACATGAGCCACGCCATGGCCTGGGGTGACTTTGTCACGCACCAGATCAGCCAGCACTGCGCGGCTTACTTTGACGTGAGCCAGGCCGCCTGGAACCCCGAGCGTGTCGGCCTGTACGCCAGCTGGGTCAAGCAATTGGTCCGTGACCACAGCACCGCGCTGTTGATGGGCTACGCGGGCTTTAGCCAAAACGCAGCCAGCTTGTCGCATGACCCGCGCGAGCTGATTGCTTCTGCGACACAAGCTTTGGGTATTCAATCCGAGCAGTGCGCCGACTACTACACCGCACTGCTGATGAGTATCAACGGCTGGGCCTCGTGGTGCGCGTACGAGCGATGGCAGGCGAGGCTGGGTACAGTGCCTGGCCAGACTGACAGTGACGACATCATCGAGCTGCTGGCCATTCGCCTGGGTTGGGAATGGCTGCTGCTGCAAAACCCGCATAACGCGCAAATTGCTCCTGAATGGATAGCTGCTCGCGCACAAAATTGTTGGGCTACAGCCGTATTTGACACCCAAAAGAGGCATGATTGGCTGCTTCAGGATGCTTTGGAGCGAGCCTATCAGCAACCGCTGGCGCGTGGCTTGATGAATGCGCCAGCAGTGGCTGCGCCGCCAACTGTCCAGGCTATTTTTTGTATTGATGTCCGTTCTGAAGTCTTTCGCCGCGCGTTGGAGGCCAGCAGCTCGACCATCCAGACCCGTGGCTTTGCTGGTTTCTTCGGGCTCTTTATTTCTTACTCCCCAACTGGCACGGCCATGACCCGGCCGCAACTGCCTGGCTTGCTCGCGTCCAGCCGCTGCGTCGCTGACGAATGGGATGACTGCGATTCACTGTCCCTTGGCCAAGCAATCACCCAGCGCCGCAAGCAAAATTTCAACTGGCGCAGCACCTGGCAAAGCTTTCGCAGCGCCGCCAGCAGTGGCTTTAGCTTTGTAGAGACCTGCGGCATGTTGTATGCAGGCAAGCTGCTTAAAAACACGCTCCCCAGCTACCACACAGCGCAGACGGTAGAGCAAACGGGCTTGTCGGGTGACGAGGTCAAGGCCAGCCGGCCACGCTTGCAAAATCTGCCAGGCGCAACTGCAGGGGCTGAACTGCAAGCTCGCTGCGATATGGCCGCAGGCATTCTGGGTGCGATCGGCGTGACCAAAGACTTCGCCCGTATTGTGCTGCTGGCGGGCCACGGCAGCCAGACGGCCAACAACCCGCACGCCGCCGGGCTGGACTGCGGCGCCTGTGGCGGTCAAACGGGTGAGGTCAATGCGCGAGTGTTAGCGGCGCTGCTCAATGATGCGGCTGTGCGGACGGCGCTGCTGGCCAAAAACATCACCATCCCCGCCAGCACTTGGGTTTTAGGCGGCATGCACAACACCACGACTGACGAGCTCACGCTGTACGACACTGACCTGATGCCCGCCAGCCACGCCCATGACCTGGCGTTGTTAAACGCCACGTTGGCACAAGCCGGCCAGCGCGCCAGAGCCGAACGCGCGCCGACTCTGGGGTTGGCGCATTTATCGAATTTGGCGCGAGACACCGAGCAGTTGGAAAAAACCATCAAAGCCAGAGCCAACGACTGGGCTCAGGTGCGGCCCGAGTGGGGCTTGGCCAACAACGCCGCCTTCATCGTCGCGCCCCGCACACGCAGCCAGCACCTGAATCTGGCAGGCCGGGCTTTTTTGCACGACTACGACCATAGCCAGGACACCACCTTGGGCGTTCTGGAACTCATCATGACCGCACCCATGGTGGTGACGAACTGGATCAACCTGCAGTACTACGCCAGCGTGGTGGATAACGTGAAGTACGGCAGCGGCAACAAGGTGCTGCATAACGTGGTGGGCGGCAGGTTGGGTGTGTTTGAAGGCAACGGCGGCGACTTGCGCATTGGCCTGCCATTGCAGTCGCTGCATGATGGCCAGCAATGGCAACACACACCGCTGCGGCTAAGCGTTTTTATTGAAGCGCCGCAGACCGCCATCGACAGCATCATTGCCAAGCATGCGGTGGTGCGGCAACTGGTTGAAAACCAGTGGTTGCATCTGTTCCAGATCGACGCCAAAAGCGAGTTAAACAGTCAGTTGCAAACTGAGTTGAAAAGTTCACCAACAGCCATTTATCGGCGTACTGGCATTGGCTGGAGACAGGAAGTCTGATGGCAAACACAAACGCCGATTTGCTCTAGACTTCGGGCATGAGCATCACGTTACAACCCAACACCGGGGCATACCAGTTATGTCTTGAAGAAGCCCGGCGGCAAGCACCTTTGATGGCCAAGCGCTGGTATACGGCACTGACAGAGCTGCTGCTTGAAAAGGCAACCGCGCCTGTTGTTGTTTTTGAAAAGCACAAGATGCATGATGCGTGGCTGACTTTGACAAAGCACCAGGCAGATATCGAGCGTGACTTTGCCCAGCAGATAGCCAAAGCAATTGACAGTGAAGTTGGTCAGCCAAACAGTCGCAGTACAGGTCGGAGCACGGATAGGCCTGCCACTACACCGTCTTCCCTGCGCTTTCAGGACCTGGAGCTGATGGGTGAGGAGCAGGTACAGGACAAGCTGGACGAGGCGAGGTTGGCGCAAACGCTGTTGCTGGTGTCTGAGGCAGGCCTTGCTGGCTTGTCAGCACGGCTGAGCACCGCGCAGGGTCTGAAGGTGGTGAAGTCCGACAAAAACCCGCTGCGACCCGAGGTGTATGCCAGCGCGCTGGTGCATGTGTTGCAAGACCTGCCGGTTGAGATCGAGATCCGCACCCGCTGGCTGATTTACGGCGGCCAGATCATGGGTGAGCTGCTGCAAACACTGTATGTAGCCCTGGACAAGCTGCTTGAAAAGCAGGGTGTCAAACAGGCGGGTTATGCCGTCGTGTCGTCACCCGATGAGCCAAAACGCGCAACGGCAGCACAGGGCCATGGCAGCGGCCAACGGCCAGCATCGCCGGGGTTTGCGGGGCCTGGTGCATATCAAGGCGAGTATCAAGGCGACTATCAAGGCGAGCATTTCAGCCGCGAACAGTTGCTGACGCTGGATCATCTGCACCGATTGATGTCAGGCGAGTACGACGATTCTTTTACCAGCGCAGTGGACGCGGGTATGGACACCGATATCGAGTTTGGCTTGTTGCCTGCCCCTGTTCCGAAAGGTCAGGCCACGCAGGCCAAACAGGCCACGCAGGCCATGCACCCATCGCGCAGCATGGGTCAATCGCTGGCCGTCGAGGTGATGGGGATGATGATGGCGCAGCTTACCGCAGACCAGCGGCTGTTACCGCCCGTCAGGCAGTTGATCGCGAGCGCAGAACCCGCTTTTCTGCAGCTGGGTTCAGCGGACCCGACTTTTTTCAGCAACAAGAATCACCCTGCCCGGCGCTTGCTGGAAGCGGTGACCGCCAAAAGCCTGGCCTTCACAAGTGAATCTGAAGAAGGGTTTGTCGAATTCATGCAGGACCTGGAGGCTGCCTCAGAACGGCTGACCAACAAAAAGGCAATTGGATCGCTCGACTTTGCCGCGCTGCTTAAAGGCTTTGAAGACCGGCAAAACGCGCGCAACCAGGCTGTCTTTGAGGCCCAAAAACTGGCTGTCAAGGCCTTGATGCAAGCAGAGCAGCGGCATCTGCTGGCTGAAAAAATTGGCCTTGAACTTCGTCAGCGAAGCGACTTTTTGGCAGGGAACGCCATCATCGCTTCCTTCGTCACTGGACCCTGGGCACAGGTTATGGCGCACGAACGGCTGACGATGGAAGGTGACCCATCGGGCAAGCGCAAGGCTGTCTTTAGCCTGGCACTGGGCGACTTGCTGTGGAGCGCAGATGTTGCCCAAGCATCACGGTATCGCAAGCGGTTGGTCAAAATCATTCCAGACTTACTTAACAATGTCCGCGATGGTTTGTTGACGATTGACTACCCGTTGTCTTTGTCAAAAGCTTTCTTCGACGAACTGATGAGCCTGCATGAACAGGCCCTGAGCGCGCCGCCCGAGAAAATTGAAGCGGTGCGCAAAAACAATTTGGCCTCAGGCGTTCCCTTGGGCAGTCTGGACGCTCCCGATAATCGCCACCCTTGGTTGCAGTCGTCTGAAGCCCAGCAATCTGGCTTCATGGATTTTGCAGACACGAAGCAGCAGGTCTACGCACCGGCGACAACGCCCGACATCAGCGGTCTGGCTGCGCCAGTTGTTTTGGCTGCATCGATCCCTGATGTCGTTGATTTGAATGAAATACGCCCATTGCTGCCCCAGATACCACTTGATGTGCAATTGGGCGCGTGGATTGACCTGGTGGCAGGCAATCAGTGGGTGCGTGCACAACTGACCTGGATCAGCCCGCATGGCACGTTGTTCATGTTCACCAGCGCAGGTGGGCGCAGCCATTCGATGACGGCACGCATGCTGGAGCAGTGTGTGGCGCAGGGCCGCTTCAGGCTGATAAGCCAGCAAGGCGTGCTGCAAGGCGCACTGGATAACGTGGCTCAAGCTGCCATGCGCAACAGCGTGCAGGGTCGTAACTCGCCTTGATCAAGGCATCGCTGCATCGGTACGCAGCAGTTTTTTGCGCACCAGGTTAATGTTGCTGCGCAGTGCGTACAGCTCGTCTGTGTAAGACAACGGAACCGCCACTTTCTCGGCGTGACTTTCCAGCTGGTTTAACTCATGCAGCAGCGCGTTGTTGTCTTTGCTCGAGATACGCACTTCAATATCACGCAGCTGGGCATACCACCTGAAAATCCGCGAGCGCACTCTGAAGGTGTACAGCGGTGGCAATATGCGCGATAAAGGCAGTAACAACGCAATGATGATGCTAAGTGCCAACCACATGCGCTCAATCAGATTGGCAACCCAAAACGGCAAGTAGCGCTGGAGAAGCGGCGCGCCATTTTTAATAGCGCGCTCGGCTTCCTTGGCAATCGGCAGTTCGTTGTTGTCAACATTCGGGTATTCACGCGCCCGCTTGAACCAGCCTGCACTGCCCTGTATTTGCGTGCCCGCAAGCGCAAACAGTTGCAGCAGGGCAGGGTGCGTGGTGTTGCGGGTAATCAAAGCGGTGGTGGGTGCCACCAGCCGCACATCGTCAGGCGGAATGTTGGCTGCCAGATCAACCACGCCGCGTGGCAAGCGGGTG
>Ga0123336_10004699_pt1 | contig 11003 bp, 12 predicted proteins | sample SSSSmetaG_FD_96466 | JGI IMG/M metagenome (GOLD analysis project Ga0123336, IMG submission 96466) | Glacier valley bacterial and archeal communities from Borup Fiord, Nunavut, Canada, to study Microbial Dark Matter (Phase II) - ​SSSS metaG | ecosystem: Environmental > Aquatic > Freshwater > Ice... | reverse complement strand
TTGACGGTGGAGCGCGGCGTGAGGCTGTCGTGGAAATCGAGATAGTTCGTATTGCCGGTCTTGCGCACGAGGGAGGTGGAACCGGTGGGATCCTGGAGCAGCACCTGTTTGAGCAGCCCGGTCTGCGTGCTTTGCGCACCGAGATTGTAGGCACCGAGAGCCACTTGCAGGGCGGGCAGGTTTTTCGAAGCCAGGATGTCGGTCGGCTGGTTGATCCTGACGGTGTCGGCGGTGAAGGCGGATGCTGTGCGCGTAAGGGTGGGGTCCGATTTGACGTAGGCGGCGACCTGTTTTGCTTCGTCCCGGACAATGGAGAGATAGAGGGCGATCGGGTTGGCGCTGGAGACGGTGGAGGACATAGCCGGCTCCTGCCGGAGGTGGTTTGGGACAGATTACGCCGGGTTGGTTAACGCAGGCTTAACCGAGCGGCTGGGCGGGCGCGTGGCGCTGGGCTAGAAGTGCCGCCATGAGCCAGAACTTGTTTGCGGACATGCGCGCGCACGTGCTGTCGGCGCTTCGCCACGCTGTGCCGGGGCTGCCCGACGAGATTGCCGCCCGGGTGGAGGTGACGCCGGCGCGAGACCCCGCACATGGCGACATGGCGACCAATGCGGCGATGATTGCGGCGAAATCGGCCGGAAGGAAGCCGCAGGAGCTGGCGGCGGATTTGTTGGCGGGTCTTGGGGCGGTGCCTGGCGTGATGGAGGTGACAGCGGCGGGGCCTGGCTTCATCAATATCAAGCTGAGCCGGGACGTGGTTCGGGCGCAGTTGCCGGTGATCCTCGCCGCGGGCGAGTCGTATGGCGACAGCGCGGCTGGCGGCGGTGTTGCGGTGAATGTGGAATATGTGTCCGCCAACCCGACGGGGCCAATGCATATCGGCCATTGCCGGGGGGCTGTGGTGGGCGATGCGCTGGCCAATCTGCTGGCCAAGGCGGGCTTTGCGGTGACCAAGGAGTATTACATCAACGATGCGGGCGCGCAGGTGATCGCGTTGGCCTGGGCTGCTTACTGGCGGTATTTGCAGGCCATCGGCACGACGCTGTCCGAGGAGGATTTTGCGGCAGGCGTGCCGGGCGGGCTGCAATATCGCGGCGATTATCTTGTGCCGGTGGGGGAGGCTTTGGCCGCTGCGCATGGCGGCGCGCTTGCGGCGGAGGGCGCGCGGCCGGCGGCGCCGGCCCTGTGGTTGGACACAGTGCGCGACACGGCGATTGCGATGATGATGGCGAGCATACGCGAAGATCTTGCCGCACTCGGCGTGATTCAGAATGTGTTTACCAGTGAGCGCGCAGTATTGGAGAGCGGGGCGGCGGACCGGGCGGTGGCGCTGCTGGCGGAGAAGGGTTTGATTTACGAGGGCGTGCTGGAGCCGCCGAAAGGAAAGCTGCCGGAGGATTGGGAGCCAAGGTCGCAGACTTTGTTCCGTTCGACGCAGTTTGGCGACGACGTCGATCGGCCGCTGAAGAAGTCTGACGGCACGAACACGTATTTTGCCAATGACATCGCGTATCATGCCGACAAGGTGGCGCGTGGGGCGCGGCAGATGATCGATGTGTGGGGCGCCGACCACGGCGGTTACGTCAGCCGGATGAAGGCGGCGGTAAAGGCGGTGGCGACGCAAGGTGAGGCGCTAGAGATTGTGTTGTGCCAGATCGTTCGCGTGGTGCGTGGCGGCGAAGTGGTGCGGATGAGCAAGCGGGCGGGCAGTTTTATTACGTTGCGCGATCTGATCGACGAGGTGGGGCGCGACGTGGTGCGTTTCACGATGCTGACGCGTAAATCCGACGCGCAGATGGATTTCGACCTGGATCTGGCGGTGGCGCAGACGCGCGAGAACCCGGTGCATTATGTTCAGTATGCCCATGCGCGATGCCGGTCCGTTCTGCGGCAGGCGCAGGCTGAGTTGGGGACCGAGGCTGTTGCACCGACGGCGCTGGCCGATTTGGACACAGCGAGCCTGGACGGTGAGGCGGAACACGCGCTGATGCTGCGCCTGATGGCGTGGCCGCGGGTAGTGGAGGGGGCGGCCCTGGCGAATGAGCCGCACCGAATCGCGTTTTTTCTCTATGACTTGGCGGCCGACTTTCATATGCTGTGGAACCGTGGGAACAGCGATGCTGCGCTGCGGTTCTTGCGGCCGGGGAAGCCCGCCGAGACGCTGGCCAACCTGGCGCTGGTGGCGGCTACGGCCACTGTGATCCGCTCGGGTCTGGCGGTGGTGGGTGTGATGCCGGTGGAAGAGTTGCGGTAGGCCTGGCGCGATGCGGGCAACCCGAAACGAGGAGGTCGCAATGTCGGACGTGCCACCCATCACGCAGAATTTCGGCCGGCCGTCCTATCGGCCAGCGGCGCCTGAGGGCGGGTTTGACCCGGACATGCGGCGCATGGCGGTGATTGCCGCCGGGATTGGCGGCGGCCTGGCACTGGTGATCGGCATGTTCAGCCTGTCCCATCATGTGCATCACGGCATACCGGTGATCCTGGCGGAGGCGGGGCCGGTGCGGATCAAACCCGTCAATCCCGGCGGCATGACGGTGGCGGGTGCCGAGGATTTGAGCACCGGCGTGGAGACATTGGCCCCAGAGCCAGAAAAGCCTGCTCTGCACGCGTTGCGCGCCAAGGTTAAGCCAGCCGCCAAGCCGATCGAGCCGCAGGTGGTGGCACCGGCGGTTCAGGCGGCGGCTACGCCGCCGGCCGTGGCCGCGCCTGCACCGGTGCAGCGCGCTTCGGCAACGCAGATCGTGCCGGCGTCGCAGGGTGAAGCGGTTCAGCTTGCCGCCTTCGAGACGCAGCAGGCGGCTGAGCAGGATTGGGGCAAGCTGGCAGAGAAAATTCCCGGGTTGTTCAACGGGCATACGCCCGAGGTGGAGCGCGCGGTGGTGGCGGGGCGTACGGTGTTTCGGCTGCGGACGGGCGGGTTTGCCGATATGGCGGCGGCGACTGCGTTTTGCGGGAAGGTTCGGGCCAAGGGGGGCGATTGCACGATTGCGGCGTTCTGACGCGAAGAAAGGAAGCAGTCCTTTTTTGAAAAAAAGGACCAAAAAACTTTTGTCTCGTAAGGCGAAAAGCCTCAGCAGCCGCGGGAACAAAAGTTTTTTGGTTCTTTTTTGCAAAAAAGAACTGCTTGCCTTGCCTTGACCCCGTCCATCGTCGGCATCGCTACAACTACGCTCACCCCTGACGAAACCGCCATTCTAGCGGAGCACCAACCACTCGGCGTGATCCTGTTCGCGCGCAATGTGGAGGCGCCGGAGCAGCTGCGGCGTTTGACGGACGAGTTGAAGCGTCTTCTGCCCGCCGGCGCCGTCATCATGGTGGATCAGGAAGGCGGGCGCGTGGCTCGGCTGCGGCCGCCGCATTGGCGGGCGCATCCGCCAGCGCGCGCGCTGAGGACCGAGCGCGCGGCTTACCTGACAGGCGCGTTGATCGGGGTGGAGTGCGCGCAGGCGGGGTTCGACCTGGTGGCCGCTCCTGTGTTGGATGTTGCCGACCCGCAGGGGCACGACGTGATTGGGGATCGGGCGTTCTCCGATGATCCAGCGCGTGTGGCGGCCTTGGGGGCGGCCTTTGCGGCGGGGTTGTTGGCGGCTGGCGTTCAGCCGGTGGGCAAGCACGCGCCCGGGCATGGGCGGGCGCGGGCGGACAGCCATCTGGAGCTGCCGGTATTGGACGATGTGCATGCGCGTGACCTGGTGCCGTTCATTGCCAATCGCGCGTTGCCCTGGCTGATGACGGCCCATATCCGCTACATGCACTACGACATGCAGCCGGCTACCCACTCCGCCACCATCATCTCGCGCATTATCCGGGCGCCGGACGCCATTGGGTTTCAGGGCGTTCTTGTGTCCGACGATCTAGCAATGGGCGCGCTGTCCGGCTCGGCGGGGAACCGGGCGCGGCAGGCCCTGGCGGCGGGCTGCGATGTGGCGCTGCATTGTTCGGGCGTGCTGCAAGAGACGGTCGATGTGCTGCGATCCGCGGGCGAGGCTGGGCCGGCTTGCCTCGCCCGGCTTGCGGCCGGTCGTGACATGGCGGAGGCGGCACGGCAGGCGCTGGATGCCGGGGCGATTGAAGCTGAACGCGCGGCGTTGCTGGCATGACGATGCCGACGGGGGTGATGATCCAGCAATTCGCCATATCCATCGCCCTGTTTGCGGTGGCGATCATCTTGCACGAGCTGGCGCATGGCTATGCAGCCTGGGCGATGGGCGACACGACGGCGCGGCGGGCCGGGCGTCTCTCGTTCAACCCGCTTTGCCATGTGGACCGGGTGGGCTCGCTACTGCTGCCCGGCGCCCTGCTGGTGGGTCAGTTGCTGACCTTCGGCCGGGTGCTGTTCATGTTTGGCTGGGCCAAGCCGGTGCCGGTCGATCCGATGCGGTTCCGTTACCCGCGGCAGATGATGGCGGTCGTCGCCGTTGCGGGGCCCGCATGCAATTTCACCCTGGCCTTCCTTGCTGCCCTCTCTCTGCGTCTGCACGGGCTGAGCGAGCCGTGGATTTCGGCGATTTGCACGTTCATCATCCTCAACCTGGTTCTGGGCCTGTTCAATTTGGTGCCGATCCCGCCGCTGGATGGCGGGCGCATCGCCGTGGGCGTTCTGCCGCGGGCGCTGGCCTGGCAGTGGGCGAAGCTGGAGCGGTTCGGCATCCCCTTCGTGCTGATCTTCCTGACCGCGGGGCCGGCGCTGTTGCGGCATGCCGGATATGACGTGAATCCGCTCGGGCAGACACTGGTGCCGGCGGTGACCTGGGTGTTCGACCATTTGCTGATGCTGGCGCATGTGCCGCTGGGCGATCCGGACACGCATGTCTGAAACCTTGACCCTGAGCTTGGAGGGGTTCGAGGGTCCGCTGGACCTGCTGCTGGATCTGGCGCGGGCGCAGAAGGTGGATTTGGCACGCATTTCCATCCTGGATTTGGTGGACCAGTATTTGGCTGTCATCGAGGACGCCCGGCGGGTTCGGTTGGAGCTGGCGGCTGATTGGCTGGTAATGGCCGCCTGGCTAGCCTGGCTGAAATCACGGTTGCTGCTGCCGCAGACGGAGCCCGAGGCGGAGGAGGGGGTGCAATCCGCGGATATCCTTGCGGCGCGGCTGGCGGAACTGTCCGCCATGCGCGCCGCGTCCGCGTGGCTGGCTGTGCGCCCTGTGCTCGGGATCGACGTGTTTGGGCGGGGGGCACCGGAGGATTTGACGGCGACCGATCGTTCGCGGCTGCTGACCGATCTGCCGAGCTTGCTGAGCGGCTATGTGGACGCGCTGCGGCGCGGCGCGGCGCGGGTGGTCTATCAGCCGAAACAGCTCAGTTTCTGGACTGTGCAGGACGCGATTGCACGGCTTTCTGCGACGTTGGGTGCGATGCCCCCCTGGTCCACGCTGGAGGATTTCCTGCCGGCTGCGCTGGCGGGGCAGAAGCGGCGGGCGGCGATGGCGAGCACGCTGATCGCCTCGTTGGAAATGGCTAAGAATGGCATGCTGAACCTTCGGCAGGACGCAGCATTCGGGCCTATTCACGTGGCTGACACATGAAGGAAGACTTCTTTTTTGAAAAAAAGAAGCAAAAAACTTTTGTCGGCGCTGTCGCGGCGCTCGTGGACAGGCCTTGTTGACCGACGACCATCTGCGCCTGGCTGAAGCCCTTGTTTTCGCCAGCGCCGATCCGGTGCCCGCCCGTATCTTGGCCGCTCTGCTGCCGGAAGACGTGGATGCCGAGCACGCGCTGCGCGCCCTGCAATCGCGCTACGAAGGCCGCGGTGTGGTGCTGGTCGAAGTGGGCCTCGGCTGGTCCTTCCGCACCGCGCCGGACCTGGCACCGCGCCTCACCCGAATCATCTCCCGCCCGCGCCGCCTGCCGCGTGTGGCCATGGAGACGCTTGCCATCATCGCTTGGCACCAGCCCGTCACGCGCGCCCAGATCGAGGAGATCCGCGGTGCGGCACTCAGCCAGGCGACCCTGGACGCGCTGCTCGAAGCCTCGCTCGTCAAGCCCGCCGGCCATCGGGACGTGCCCGGCCGGCCGACCTTGTGGGCAACCACCCCCGCTTTCCTGGCACAGTTCGGGTTGCGCGATCTGGGCGAGCTGCCGAAACGCTCCGAGCTGGTGCTGGAGACAGGTGTCAGCCTGGTCGCGTCAGAGTGCGAGCGGGTCGATGCTGTCGTGCCCGAGGCTGGCCAATAGCTTCAGGGCCGTCCGGTCAAAGCTGGCAAAGACCGGGCAGCCGGCATCGCGGCCCTGGCGTGCGACGGCACCGTCTGAAAAATCGCCACCAAGGGCGTTTACGTCGAGACCGTCCTGCACCGCCTGCTGGTCGGTGATGACGGTGCTGGCATGCAGCCACTTGGCAAGGGCAATGCCGATCTGCGGTTTGGAATAGCGATATCCACGCCCCAGAACCCAGGACAGCTCACAGAAGACCGCAACCGGAATGGCAACGGCGGTGGCTTCGCGCAGAATGCGCCTGGCGGCTTCAGCCTGGGCGCGATCGTCGTCCGTGGTGGCGCGCACCAGAAGGTTGGTGTCGGCGGTGATCCTCACCGCTCTCCTGCCCAACCAGCTGCGATGATCTCGTTCATCTCCTCGATCGTCAGCGCTTCGCCTTCTGGACGGGGAAGACAGCCAAACGCGTCCGAGATATCGCCGGTCGGCGCGGGTCGAAGACTGATGACCCCACCCGGTTTCAACTCGGCAATGACATTTTGCCCAGGCTGAACGCCTAAATGTTTCAGAACCGACTTCTTGAGCGTTACCTGGCCTTTTGCGGTGATCCGAAGCGGCATGTCCATTAGACACATGTAAGGCAAAGTTGCCTTACAAGCAAGCAGCATCGTCTTCCCCTCGGTTGCGGCGGGAGCTATGAGATGCAGCATGTTCGACTTCAACTGGTCCGAGATCGCGCTGATTGGCGTGGTGGCCCTGGTCCTGATTGGGCCGAAGGACCTGCCCATCGCCATTCGCGGCATCAGCAACACCATCAAGAAGCTACGGCGGATGGCCGGGGAGTTTCAGGGGCACGTGGACGAGATGATCCGGGAGGCGGATCTGGGGGAGGCGAAGGCGACGTTCGACGAGCTGCGCGGGCTGAACCCACGCACCATGCTGCAGCGGGCGGTGGACCCTGATGGCAGCGTGCGCTCGGCTTTTGCGGATCCGTTCAAGCAGCATCCGGTGCCGCCGGTGATGACGAAACTTGACCAGACCCACGCAACGATCGAGGTGAACCAGGCGGTGATCACGCCGGCGCCCGAGGCACCGGCGTTCATTCCGCCGGATGCGGCGCCGCCGGCCCCCGTGCAGCCGGATGCGGGGCCAGCGCCCGCCTTCATTCCGCCTTCTGCACAAGGGCACTGAGGCATGGCGAATGTGGCGACCGGTGGATCGGATGAGGATCCGATCCACGACAAACCCATGCCCTTGCTGGAGCATCTGATCGAGCTGCGGCGCCGGCTGCTGTGGTCGGCGGTGGCGTTCGCGGTGGCGTTTTTCGTCTGCTACCATTTCAGCGGCCCGATCTATCTGTTCCTGGCCCAGCCGCTGAAGAACATCATGCAGAGCAAGGGCGAGCAGCCGCATCTGATCTACACGGCGCTGTATGAGGCGTTCTTCACCTATTTGAAGGTGGGGTTCTTCGGTGCCACGTTCTGCGCATTTCCGATCATCGCGACGCAGATATGGTTGTTTGTGGCGCCTGGCCTGTATCGCAGCGAAAGACGGGCGTTTGCACCGTTCCTGATTGCGACGCCGGTGCTGTTCCTGGCCGGGGCGGCGCTGGCGTATTATTTCGTGTTCCCATTTGCCTGGCGGTTCTTTTTGAGTTTCGAGACGCCGGGCGGGCAGGATGTTCTGCAGATACAGCTGCAGGCGAAGGTGAGCGAGTATTTGTCGCTGGTGATGAAGCTGATCATGGCGTTCGGCATTGCGTTCCAGCTGCCGGTGCTGCTGACGCTGTGCGCCAAGGTGGGTTTAGTGAGTTCTGCAGGGCTGAAGAAGTATCGGCGTTACGCGTATGTGGGGTGTTTCATTGTGGCAGCCATCTTGACGCCGCCGGACGTGATCACGCAGACGGGGTTGGCGGTGCCGTTGATTGCACTTTACGAGATTTCGATCTTGTCGGCCCGCCTGGTTGAACCCAAGCCGGTCGAAATCTGATGCATGACATCAAGGCCGTGCGTGCGGATGCTGCCGCGTTCGATGCCGCCATGCTGCGCCGTGGTATCGCCGATGCATCTGGGATGTTGGTTGCGCTGGATGCTGAACGTCGTGCGGCGGCGACTGCGCAGCAGGATGCGCAAAGCCGGCGCAATGCATTGGCCAAGGAGATTGGACAGGGCAAGCGAGGCGGGCTCGATACGACTGGCCAGGAGGCTGAGGCCACTAGGCTGCGCGGTGAGATGGAGCAGTTGGACGCACGTTGTTCCGAGCTGGAAGGCGCATTGCGTGAGGCGCTTGCGAAACTGCCGAACGTTATGGACGCCGTCGTTCCGGAAGGCGTGGACGAGGCTGCGAATGTTCAGCTGAAAACCTTGGGCGCACCGGCTGAATTCTCGTTCGTCGCCAAACAGCATTTCGAGTTGGGCGAGGCGCTCGGGTTGATGGAATTCGAGCGGGCGGCGAAGATCTCTGGCAGCCGCTTCACTGTCCTGCGCGGCGGTTTGGCGCGGATGGAACGTGCGCTTGGACAGTTCATGCTGGACTTGCACGTGGGTGTGCATGGCTACGAAGAGGCGAGCGTGCCTTCACTGGTCAATGACGATGCGGCTTTTGGGACCGGGCAGTTGCCGAAATTTGCGGAGGATCTGTTTCGCACTACCGATGGGCGGTGGCTGATCCCGACAGCAGAGGTGCCTCTGACCAATCTTTCGGCCGGGGAGATCATCCCCGAGGCGGGCCTGCCGATCCGCCGCACGGCCCTGACCGATTGCTTTCGCAGCGAGGCGGGGTCGGCTGGACGGGATACGCGGGGCATGTTGCGCCAGCATCAGTTCCGGAAGGTGGAGATGGTGAGCATCACGCATCCCGATCAGAGCGATGCCGAGCATGAGCGGATGACGGGGTGTGCGGAGGCGGTGCTGGAGGCGTTGGGGCTGCCGTATCGGCGGATGTTCCTGTGTGCGGGGGATACCGGGTTTTCGGCGGCGCGGACTTATGATCTGGAGGTTTGGCTGCCGGGGCAGGGGGCTTGGCGGGAGATCAGTTCCTGTTCCAATACAAGAGCGTTTGAGGCGCGGCGGATGAATGCGCGGTTCCGGGCGGCGGATGGGAAGAGCGTGGCGCATGTGCATACGCTGAACGGGTCGGGCGTGGCGGTGGGGCGGGCGCTGATCGCGGTGATGGAGAATTACCAGCAGGCGGATGGCAGCATCCGGGTGCCGGAGGTGCTGAGGCCCTATATGGGCGGGTTGACGATGATTGAGCGCGCCTGACGTACAGCTTTGCGAATCCTGGGTTGCTTCGCCGCAAGTGCGGCTCGCAACGACGTGGAAAACCCAACCGGATAAAAGTTTTTTGCTTCTTTTTTACAAAAAAGAAGGCCTTGCTTGCTTCCTCCCAACCCATCTCGGTGGAGTCTGTCATGGCACTAGGCCGCTGCAATGTTTGTCGTGAGAGATTGCGGTTCGGCTCGCGCGTCTGCGACAAATGCGGGGCGAAGAAGAGCCGGGTGAAGCTGTATTTCGGCGTGGTCATCGCCGCCCAGATCGGCGTGATCGGATGGTATCAGTATTTCCACACGAAGCGGCCCGGCATCAAGTTCGTGGTGGAGGACAATGCCACCCATTTGGCGCCGATTGTTGCCACATCGTCGGCCGGGTGGGTTTATTATGAGACCAGGGACGATCTGGTGCATGACGTGACGAGGCATGCGCGCGTGCTGAGCCGGGGTGCGGCCAATACGGGCTTGCCGAATGACAATTCCGCCAGCGGCGTGTTGGAGCTGCGGGCGAGTTCGGTATACGGCAGCAGCGCGATCCTGAGCATCAAGCGCCAGGCGTTCGATCTGGTGGAGGAGGCTTGCAACGTTCATGCGGAGTTCGACGCGAAGGACGCGATGGATGTGCATGCGGCCTGTTCCAAGGATGGCGAGCAGGCGACGGTGATGATCGAGGATGCGACGGTTCTGATGCAGAAGATGCGCGGGGCGCATGACATGTCGCTGAATGTTCGGTTATCGCCGAAGGTGGAGCGGACCGTGTTGTTCGAGATTGGCGGGTTGAAGATTTAGGAAGAAGCAACATAACTTTTACGAGTGCTGTCGCCGCGAAAATTGACAAAAGTTTTTTGGTCCTTTTTTTCCAAAAAAGGAATGATTGCCCTGCCTTCTATTGCCGGCCCAATTTGTCCTGAATGAATTGCCACGCCACTCGGCCGGAGCGGGCGCCGCGGCCGGTGGACCAGGCCAGGGCTTCGGCACGCAGGACGTGCGCGTCGGCGGTGACACCTAAATCGGCGGCGTAGGCTTCGACCATGGCGAGATAGGTGGGCTGGTCGCAGCTGTGAAAGCCGAGCCAAAGGCCGAAACGGTCTGAAAGCGAGACTTTTTCTTCCGTAGCCTCGCCCGGCGTGATGGCGGTGGCGGCCTCGTTCTCGATCATGTCGCGCGGCATCAGGTGGCGGCGGTTGCTGGTGGCGTAAAACAGCACGTTGTCCGGCCGGCCTTCGATGCCGCCGTCGAGCACGGATTTCAGGGCCTTGTAGTCGGCGTCCTCGCGTTCGAAGGAGAGGTCGTCGCAGAAGACCAGGATGCGACGGGTCTGGTGGCGCAAGCGGTCCAGCAAGGCGGGCAGGGTGGCGATGTCCTCGCGGTGGATTTCGATCAGGGCGAGGCTGCTTGGCGTGCGGGACAGGGCTTCGGCGTGGACGGCTTTGACCAGGCTGGATTTGCCCATGCCGCGGGCACCCCACAGCATGGCGTTGTTCGCTGGGTGGCCGGCCGCGAAACGCAGCGTGTTGTCCAGCAGCGTATCGCGCGCGCGATCGATGCCACGCAGCAGGCCGATCTCCAC
>Ga0123336_10004697_pt1 | contig 11007 bp, 10 predicted proteins | sample SSSSmetaG_FD_96466 | JGI IMG/M metagenome (GOLD analysis project Ga0123336, IMG submission 96466) | Glacier valley bacterial and archeal communities from Borup Fiord, Nunavut, Canada, to study Microbial Dark Matter (Phase II) - ​SSSS metaG | ecosystem: Environmental > Aquatic > Freshwater > Ice... | reverse complement strand
TACATTAATTCTTTAATGAACCGCCGTATACCGAACGGTACGTACGGTGGTGTGAGAGGTCGGTGGCTAAAATAATTAGCTACCTCCTACTCGATAAACCGGCAGGCACAGAGACCTGCCACTACGGAAACCGGCAGGCACAGAGACCTGCCACTACGGAAACCGGCAGGCACGGAGACCTGCCACTACGGGGATGAATAGGTCGGATTTAGAATTATTTAAACATTCCTAAATAAGTAAAGACAGGCCAGTGGCCTGTCTTTACTTATTTGGGAATGTTTTTAGTCGAACGGTTACTTGTATCGTCAAGGTAGCCTTTGTTTTCAGAAGTAGGGTTGTTAAGGATTCCAGCAAGTACGAGTATACCAAGTATACTATTGACGATGGCTTCATAATTAGGAATGATTTGAATACCAAAGCTGGATAATAAAAGAGGTATTAATGCAGCAATAGAAACCCATAAAGCATAGTTTTTAAAACGATTATTCATGTATATCCCTCCCTTTTATATCATAAACCTATATATAATTACTATATGCTAGAGAGGGGACAACTGCTATTCATCCATAAAAAAAAGACAGAAGTAAGCTTCTGCCCCAGACCTTAATATCATGCATGCCTAGCTGAGCATTAAGGATGATATAGTTATTATACATGTAATTACATAATTTATCCAGTAGAAAATCCATTTTATTCTATAATCTTATCATCTTCGAACTGACACTCACATTGACGTCCGTGTTCATCTTGATAAGTTCCGCTGCCATGCTTCAAACCATTTTTGAATGCACCAATATATTTATGCTTATTAGCATAAGTTATAATGCCACGGCCAGTCATAGCCCCATCAACAAAATCACCGCGATAACTTGTTCCGTTAGACCAGACAAAGTGACCTTTGCCACTAGGAACGCCTGAAACAATTTCGCCTTCATAAATACCATCTTCTATAGATAATTTGCCCATTCCTGTTTCTTCGCCATCACGAAATTCACCTTCATATTTATCACCATTAGTATAGTTTGCAATGCCACTGCCTTGCAGACGGTCTTTGAGGAAGTTACCTTCGTACAGGGTGCCATCCGCTTTATGTAATTTGCCGCGTCCGGTCATAAGACCATTTACAAAATGGCCACTATAATAGGAACCATCAGGCCAGTGGCAAGTACCAACGCCCGTTCTCTCTCCTTTATGAAAGTCACCTTCATAGATGACGTCATGATCTAAGTAGCATTTGCCCTTGCCATGTGGCAAATTCATAACATAAGTGCCCTCATAGCAGAGTTTGCCTGCTTCGTTATAGTATTTTCCAAGGCCATGAAAGTTAGCACCTTTAATGCTTCCTTCATACATAACCTTTCCATTTTTATGATACCAAATTTCATTGTTATAAATATCAGGCGATCCGAATATAAGAGACTTTATTTTCTTTAGCATCGTTTGTTCTCCTTAACACGTCATTAAGTTTATTATAACATTTTTAAAGAAAAAGGAATACATTATATTCCAAAAATCCATAAAGCTAAATAATAAGAAGCCGTAATGCCTATAAAAGTAGCTAAGAGTGCACCGACAAGTGTATAACGGCTATTTTTAATTTTAACAGACATAAAGTATACAGAAAGCGTATAAAAGATGGTTTCTGTACAACCAAACATAATGGATACAAGCCTTCCAATAAAAGAATCTGGACCATAGGTTTTAAAGATATCCAGTATAAGACCTGTTGCAGCAGAAGATGAAAAGGCGCGCATCAGTGCAATGGGGACAACTTCACTAGGAAACTGAGAAAAGCTGATAAGGGGCTTAATTAAACGAGAAACGCCCTCTAGAGCACCAGAACTTCTAAGTATGCCTACTGCCATCATAAGGCCAATGAGAGTTGGTAAAATATCAAAGACGACCTGGAGCCCATCAGTGGCACCTTCAATAAAAGCTTCATAGACATTTACATTTTTTAAAAGGCCATAAATAACAATACCTAATATAATAATAGGAATCATCCAATCAGACAGCCAAATAATCAAAATCATTTTCATCGCTCCTTTCGATACATGATTTTAGCAAACAAAATAGCTGTTAAAGTTGAGAGTAATGTAGCGATAATGCAAGGAGCAATAATCTCAGTAGGATTAGCTGAGCCATAGGAGGTCCTATAAGAAATCATATTAATAGAGAGAAGCTGAACACAAGATATATTAACAATTAGAAACATACACATCGCGTGGCTAGCAACACTTTTACCTTTATTAAGTTTTTGAAGCTCTTTCATTGCCTTAAGTCCTGGAGGGGTTGCTGCCCAGCCAAGACCTAAAAAGTTAGCTATAAGATTAGTTGCTATGTATTTTCTTGCGGCATGTTCTCTTGGAACATCAGGAAACAAGAAGTCAAGAAGCGGGGTCATCTTACGCGCGAGAGCATCAATTAGGCCTGCTTTTTCTGCGATGCGCATAATGCCCATCCATAGAGCCACGATTCCGGCCGTTTTAATGCATAGCTCAACAGCACCTTGAGCGCTTGATAGAGCAGAAGTTGTCACCTCACGCATACCACCGCTAAAGCCTGAAATAAGTATTGAAAAGATAATCATAAAACTCCACAGATAATTTAACATGAAAGCCTCCTCTTTAAATCAAAATCATTTATAGCAACAACGAGGTTGTCTTTATAAATATATGCGAGGCCAAAGAGAAGATGTACTATTTTTTGAGAACTAAAATGGAAGTTAATAACATAAATACCAATTCAAAATATGACAAGACTATTTTTTTGTATAGAATTTCTACAAGAAAATTATAAAAAACTTGCACAATATCATTATTCGACAAATACTATATTATAAAAACACATCATTTTTTAAAAAATTGCAAAAAGACCTCAAAACATAATTGACTTTTATTGCTAATTATGGTATTTTATAATTACAAGAATGGAAAATTTTGAGAGAGAATAGTTAAAAAGGGAGAGGATATTAGTGAAATCAACAGGGATTGTAAGAAAGGTAGACGAGTTAGGTCGCGTTGTATTACCTATCGAACTTAGGAGAAATTTAGACATTAATGAAAAAGATGCTTTAGAAATTTTTGTAGACGAGGATAGAATCATCCTTAAAAAATACGAGCCAGCAGATATATTCACTGGCAGTATGGAAGACCTTATAGATTATAGGGGTAAAAAGATATCTAAAAAAACGATATTAGAAATTGTAAGAGTAGCTGGATTTAAACTAGCTGAATAGTGTACAATAAAAAGGCCTTGTCTATAAGGGTCTTTTTTTTTGAGTAGACAAACTATTAATAGGCTATTAGTGAGCGGTTATGCTATAATGAGAAAGGTAAATTTAGTAGATTACAGAAACATAAGTGCTAGGAGGATAATATAATTACATGGAGTTAAAATTATTTAGTTTTATTGAAGAAGTTTTAAATGCATTAGAAGGGACAAGGGGCAAGCTCGAAGAAGTAAGCGAGGAGTTAGAAGGTTTCTTTGAACAACTTCTATTTGCAACGAATAAAGGATATATTAACATAAACTCTAGAGTCAAATCTAAAAAGAGCCTAAAAGAAAAGGTTATAAGAAATGACTACTATCAGAAATATGATACAATAGAAAAATTACTCGATAATATACCGGATCTTATAGGACTAAGATTAGAATGTAGGTTTACCGAGGACGAAACAGAGATTTATAAGTTTCTTAAGAAGTACTTTAATGAAAAGGTAGACGGCACGGAGGACTACTATTATAATGCTTCTGAACCTCATATTATGCTTGACTTGGGAAGCAAACAACCTAAAGAACAAAAAAATGGCATTAAGATGTATAGGATCGATTGTAAGTATAAGGGAGAAGGCTTATGTATTAACTTTGAGGTTCAGATTAAGTCACTGGTTAATATTTTTTGGAGTGAAATAGAGCATAAAATTATTTATAAGAATTACAATTATGTGATAGCAGATACTTTTTATAAGGATATTATGAAAGCTATTAAAAACAGTTTAACCACTATTGACCAACAGCTTCTTCTTATATCGAATCAATTTGATATGGGAGATAACACTTCTTTGGATAAAAGAGGTGAGCAGGTAGAAAATTTATTTTCTAAAATTATTTATGATATATTCGCACTTCGTATGAAAGATAGCATTGGAGTGTTGGTAGATTTTAGAAAGTCATGTGAGGCGATAGTCAAATATGTCTTTAGAGAGACACTTCAAAATGGGACGGAGAACTGTAATAATGGTTTTACGGTAGGTTTTGATAGGCTGAGAGAAATAGATCAGAGTAACATTGATTTTAAAGAGGAAATTATTTTCGAGAGAGAGCCTATTTTTAAGGACGTATACACTAGTATTTTAGGCAATCATATTATAAATCGTATGAATGAGGAATTCCAGTGGAGCTTATTTTTTAGAGTGCTATTCGAAATAGAGATAGATAGCAATGTGAATGACTTTGAACATTATATTCATTATTATACAGAGAAAATATATAATAGAATTACTATCAATAGGTTGAGTTCTAATTTTACAGGTGAAGAAACAAGAAATATATTAGATACATTAATGGTTAAGTTTGTCGCTATTTTTACAAAAGTTAATTCAGTAGAACTTTTGTATGCAAATATAGCAGAACAAATTATAAAGAGTATGAACGCTGTAGTTGATGCGCTTTATAGAAATATTCTAGCATTTGAACAATGGGAAAATGAGAAAGATATTTATCTCACGCTGCTGGAACTAAAATTGTTTACTTTATTTAATATGGATATTAAGGCGGAAGAAGTATTAGACTTTTTAGAAAGAGTAAGGTATAGCAAGTCTAATATTGATATGCCTAAGGGGATACTCAAGTATATTTATAAGATATAGCACGAAATAGGGCAGACCCATTGGGTCTGCCCTATTTCGTTTCAAATCTATCTATGGTGGCAATCCTTGGCGACGGATTATTTATTTTGCGGGGGAGCAGGAGGTTTCAGTATTCTTCAGCTTTTTTTCCGTAGTGGCAAGTCTCCGTGCTTGCCGGTTTCAAACTTCCCCATGCAATCAATCAATACTTGGCTTAAAGATTACCTTGCCTCTGGAAATGGTTTGCTGCCTAATGGGGAAGATGGGCAGGCGCGGAGACCTGCCACTACGAGGAGATAACAGACTTTCAGCTACAAAATAAGGTAATATTTACCCAGGTTTATAAATAATTATGCACGTTATTTTTTCAAATTGTTGAAGAGATATAGGACAGAAACAAATATTATGTTATAATGAGATAGCACGATTTAATGAAGCAGTAGTTAAAACTTAAAATTTATATAAATAGGTTCATATATTTCAAAGGAGGAATTAATAGTGATTAAATTATTTAAAGGCGGAGCTTATCTTGTTAACGGAAGAGATCTTGTTCCAGATAATGCAGATGCTCAAAGTATTCTTAAACAAAAACTAGGAGAAGGTGTGCCGTCTAAGGAGGCTGCCGCGAAAAGCACAATAGCTTATAGCATACTAGAGGCTCATAACACTTCAGGTGATATGGAGAAGCTTAAAATCAAATTTGATGCAATGGCTTCTCATGATATAACTTATGTAGGGATTGTACAAACAGCGAGAGCAAGTGGGCTTGAAAAATTTCCTATTCCATATGTTTTAACCAACTGTCATAATAGTCTTTGTGCAGTAGGGGGTACTATTAATGAGGATGACCATGTATTTGGACTTTCGGCTGCCAAAAAATATGGCGGCATTTATGTACCAGCACACCTTGCGGTTATTCATCAATATATGCGTGAGATGATGAGTGGATGCGGTAAGATGATATTAGGCTCAGATAGTCACACAAGATATGGGGCGCTGGGTACTATGGCTATAGGAGAAGGCGGCGGAGAACTTGCCAAACAACTTCTTGGTAAAACCTACGATGTAAGCCTTCCTGGGGTTGTTGCGGTTTATCTTACTGGAAAACCACAAAAAGGTGTTGGACCACAAGATGTTGCCCTTGTCATTATTGGAGAGATATTTAAAAATGGTTATGTAAAAAACAAGGTGATGGAATTCGTTGGAGACGGTATCACTGGACTTAATGTAGAATATAGAAACGGTATAGATGTTATGACAACAGAGACAACTTGCCTTTCATCTATATGGGAAACAGATGCTACAGTTTGTGATTATTTCGAAGCACATGGCAGAAAAGAAGCTTATAAAGAGCTTAAACCAGGTAATGTAGCTTATTATGATGGTGTGGTTTATGTTGATCTGTCCAAGGTTAAACCTATGATTGCACTGCCATTCCATCCAAGTAATACGTATACAATAGAAGAAGTTAATGCAAATCTTTATGATATCTTAGGAACTGTTGAAGAAGAAGCTAGGTGCAGTTAGCTAGTGCTAAAGTTAACTTTACTTTAAGAGATAAAATTAAAAACGGTAAGCTTTTAGTACAACAAGGGGTTATTGCAGGCTGTGCAGGAGGCACCTTTGATAATATTTGTGATGCAACAGATATCCTAAATGGACATTCTATTGGAGACGGAGAGTATGCGCTTAGTATTTACCCAGCAAGTCAGCCTACCTACATGAGTCTTGTTGAAAATGGCTCAATTGCGAAGCTTATGACAGCAGGGGCTACAGTTAGAACAGCTTTTTGTGGACCTTGCTTTGGCGCGGGAGATGTACCTCCAAATAACTCATTAAGTATTAGGCATTCAACAAGGAACTTCTTTAATCGTGAAGGGTCAAAACCAAGTGATGGGCAAATCGCATCTGTAGCACTTATGGATGCCCGCAGTATTGCAGCAACTTCTATAAATGGTGGCTACTTAACAGCGGCAACAGATATTGATGTAAACTATTCAAAACCTAAGTATTACTTTAATAGCAAAATCTATGAAAACCGCTGTTATGATGGAACAGGTAAACCAGACCCTAAAGCCGAACTTAAGTTTGGCCCAAATATTGTAGACTGGCCCAAAATGTCTCATCTAACAGACCACATTGTATTAAAGGTAGCAGCAGAAATACATGATGAAGTAACAACAACAGATGAACTTATACCATCAGGAGAAACTTCAAGCTATCGTTCAAATCCTCTTAGACTGGCAGAATTCACTTTATCACGTCGTGATCCAGGTTATGTTGGAAGGGCGAAGGAGATTCAAAAACTTGAGTTTGCAAGACTTGAGGGAGAAAACCCACTTGAAGGTAATGTAGAGCTTAAAGAAGTATTTGATACTATTAAAAAAATAGATGGCTTTAATGCTATTGATGCCAAAACAACAGGCATAGGAAGTGTTATTTATGCTGTTAAGCCAGGGGATGGTTCAGCACGTGAACAAGCTGCTTCTTGTCAAAAAGTTCTTGGCGGATGGGCGAACATTGCAAAAGAATATGCTACAAAGAGATATCGTTCAAACCTTATTAACTGGGGGATGATTCCATTCACTTTAGAAGAAGAACTTAAGTTTAAAATGGGAGATTATATTTTTGTCCCTAACATTAAGCAAGCTGTTGAAAACAAGGTATCAGCTATTAAAGCTTATATTATTTCAGACAGCACCACAGAGTTCACCCTTACTTTATCGGATTTAACAGAGGATGAAAGGAAAATTATCTTGGCAGGGTGTCTTATCAATTATTACAGAAGCTAATAGATTGAAAATGAATATCACGTGTTACTGATTAGATCAGGCATAAACTTACCACTAAGAAGAATCTTAGTGGTAAGTTTATGCCTTTTTTTGTTCACAAATTTGGAGCTGCCACTGATAAAAAAACAAGACTTTATAAAGCATGCATAGCTATTATAGAACAAGAATATGATTGTAACATGTACCTTTAAAAATATAACAAGGGGGAATATGAATGAATAATGTATTTAGTAACTTACAGAAGCTAGGCAAGGCTTTAATGCTTCCGGTAGCAGTGCTGCCAATAGCAGGATTATTACTGCGTTTAGGGCAACCAGATGTATTTAACATTCCTTTTATAGCAGCAGCAGGAAATGCCGTATTTGCAAATCTTGCGCTACTTTTTGCAATAGGAATCGCGGTAGGTCTTGCTAAAGATTCGAATGGGGCAGCAGGACTTGCTGGTGCAGTAGGCTATCTTATATTAAATACGACAGCTACAACAATTAATCCAGATATCAAGTTACAGGCTTTTGGAGGAATTATAGCAGGTATAGTAGCAGGTATGTTATATAATAAGTTTAAAGCTGCTAAGCTGCCAGATTTTTTAGGTTTCTTTGGGGGCAGACGTTTTGTACCAATCGTAACAGGCGGAGCTTCTGTCGTACTTGGAGGTATTTTGGGTTACATATGGCCACCCGTGCAAAATGGCCTTGCAGTCATTGGTAACTGGTCAGCAAATAGTGGCGGGATAGGAGAATTTGTTTTTGGTTTCTTAAACCGACTACTGATTCCTACAGGCTTACATCATGTTCTCAATAATATATTTTGGTTCCAATTAGGAGAATTTAACGGTGCAACAGGTGACTTAGGCAGGTACTTTGCACAAAAACCACTAGAGGGTCTTTTAGATCCAACGGCAGGTATTTATATGGCAGGTTGGTTCCCTATTATGATGTTTGGTCTCCCAGCAGCAGCACTTGCAATGTATGTATGTGCTAAAAAAGAAAATAAAGCAGCTGTAGGTGGGGCGTTATTCTCAGTAGCTTTTACAGCATTATTAACAGGTATTACAGAACCTATTGAATTTATGTTTATGTTTTTAGCACCAGTGCTTTATGTGATCCACGCTGTATTATCAGGTATAGCTCTCGCAGTCACTAGTTTGTTAGGTGTTAGGCATGGCTTTTCATTCTCAGCTGGACTTATTGATTATGTGCTTAATATGGGACTTGCAACAAAAGGATTATGGATCATCCCAATCGGTCTTATATTTGGAGCCATCTATTTCTTCTTATTCGTATTTTGCATCAAAAAATTTAATATTCCAACTCCAGGCCGTGAGGATGATGAAGAAACACAAGAATTTGCAAATTTAGTTTCTCAAAAGGGCATATCTGAGCTTGCGGCATTATATATCAACAAGTTAGGTGGCAAAGATAATATTGAAGAGGTAGATGCTTGTATCACTAGACTTCGCCTGATACTTAAAGATTCTAAAATAGTAGAAGAAAAAGATATGAAAGCTTTAGGTGCCGCTGGAATCATGAGGCCAAACAGCAAGAACTTACAAGTTATTGTAGGAACAAAAGCAGAGCTTATAGCAGATGAAATCAAGAAACAATTATAGGCGAATGAGAACACTATTTGATTTTCTAAGGGATTCCTGGGTAATTAACTTATATGCGCCAATTGATGGGACAATAAAACTTATTGAAGAAGTACCGGACACGATCTTTGCTGAAAAGATAGTAGGAGAGGGTATAGCACTAGAACCCACAGGCAGAGTAGTTGTAGCGCCTTGTGATGGCAAGATAGTACAAATATCTTCTACAAATCATGCGGTCGGTATTGTGACAGACTTAGGTCTTGAAATACTTATACATGTTGGAATGGATACGGTAGAACTAAACAGTGAGGGGTTTAAACGGATAGCTGTGGTCGGCATGCGGGTAGAAAAGGGAGATGTTTTACTAGAGCTAGACTTAGAAAGAATAAAAGCACTAGGCAAATCTGTTATCACACCGTTCGTTATTACAAATATGGAACAAGCAGATATAACCTATATCGCTAAAGGAAAGGCGATTGCCGGAGAAACTATTGTGATGACGGTAAAAGTCAAAAAAAAGGAATAAGGGATACAAAGAATGGCATTATCTATTAATAGATAATGCCATTCTTTGTATCCCTTATTTTCTGTTCTATGTAGTGGCAAGTCTCCGTGCTTGCCCAATTGGAGTATATGCAGCTAATACTCATAAGATTTATTCGAGGTTAATAAAACCCGGCAGGCACGGAGACCTGCCACTACGATAGAGATTGAAAAAAGGCAGGCACGGAGACCTGCCACTACGGTGGTTAATATAAAGAGTGTGGGTTAAAATCTTGTATAGTCAGGGCTTATATATTTCATGGGCCTTGTATCACTCATTGGGAGGCCTGTTAAGTAGGAGATGTTTGGTAATAATTCTTTAAACTCCTCGGTAGGCATTTTAGAGGTACTAAAGTCAAAGGCCGCTTGTAGTAATAAGGTACTCTTCTTAATAGCATTCCTTAAAATATCATTGAAGCTGAAGATATAGAGGTTGCCTGTAACGGGGTGACGCCATACTTTTTTGCTGTCATTCATATAATCAATGTTGCTATTCACACAATTATGATAAGAAAATGATGATTTAAAGGTGCTGAAATGTTTTGGTAATAAAGGAGTTGTTATTCCCGCCATGGCTTTTTTTGCGCCTAACATGTCATAGGTAAGCATAAAGTAGCTTCTGGCATCTTTATAGGACTTTTTGAAAATAGTACCGCCATTATTAATACCATATGTTAAAAATAAGGCTTCATCATACATGCTTAGGATGCTATAAGGGATAGGAATATTCTTAAGTATATGTTGATGCACTTTAAATTGATGTGCTTTTAATCCAAACTTTTGTTCTAGAAGAAGAGAATCTATGGCGAGTTCTATTTTTTTGTGTATTGATTTATAGTGAATTGTTTCAGGGGTGTCGTCATATCTGCCTCCCAGATAGAATATATAGGGATGTGCCATAGAATCTAACACATAGTGACACATAAAACCACTTAAATAACTAAGCGCTTCATTAAATTCTGCTGAGCTTGGATCATATCGTTTAAGATATGACAATGAAGACATTAAAAAATCCCCAGTGTTATCAGTATGCATTTTAGAGCCAATATAAGCCTTAGAGTCTTTTTTCGGCATGATATTATAATACATAAGATCTGGACCTTGAAGGCCAATCAAAAACATATTTTTATTTTCTTTTATAATTTTATAGAGGGGAGATTGCTTTATGTTTTGAGAGGTATCAAGTCCAAAAAGATAGTGTGTCATAATATCGGGCATTCTAAAAACTCCTTTA
>Ga0123336_10004696_pt1 | contig 11008 bp, 9 predicted proteins | sample SSSSmetaG_FD_96466 | JGI IMG/M metagenome (GOLD analysis project Ga0123336, IMG submission 96466) | Glacier valley bacterial and archeal communities from Borup Fiord, Nunavut, Canada, to study Microbial Dark Matter (Phase II) - ​SSSS metaG | ecosystem: Environmental > Aquatic > Freshwater > Ice... | reverse complement strand
TTCATACATCTTAAGCACTACCCTTACATAAAATTTTAACCTTAAGCATATTTATAATGCTTAAGAAATCTGCATTTATTTAATAATAACATTTTATTAAAATATATTCAACTTATTCTAAAGAAGCAAAATATTTTACAATAACCCTTTTATACTAGATTTTTCTCAAATAAAAAAGCTACTAGGGGAGTAGTAGCTTTTTAGAGGGAGGGTTATATGAAAAACAAGTAATGTCTTGTTTACACTTTTTATTATAAGATACAGTGATGTAGAATATATGATGTTATAGTGTCTATTCTGTGAATGCTTCTTTAAATATCTGTAAACAAGATGTAATGTCACAGCGGCTTTTTTGGCGTTAATATAATTATGCTGATAAATAATAAGAGAGATACATATGTATAAATTAAGAAGAAAAGTCTTGTGTAAAGGAGCACCTTTATTATGCAGAATCCAAGAAATGATTGCTTATTAAATGAAGTTATTAGTAAGTGTGAAATCTTAATTGATAAAAGCAATTGTAATTGTCTTCATGATTTGACCTTTTGTCCATCACATAAGCTAGAAGGTTGTATTAACCTTCTAGAAATTGAAACGCTTGCAAGCCCTATATCTCCTATTTTTTTTACCTTTGTGCTTAACGCTTTAGGTAATCTTAAGGAAGTATTTGGTTATATTCTCAAGTCTTCGCATCATACGCTTACTTTATATGTCGGACTCAAAACGGCTGAAGGTATGACTACTTCATTAGATATTCTTAAAAATGGTTTAAAAAGCTCATATCCTAACAGCAAGTTTAGAGAACTGTCCCCAAAGGAGAGCTCTTTAATTCTAGAGGAATTATTTAATCCTAGCTGTTATCATACTCTCTCTTCGGCGATAGTGATCCCAAATAATACATCTTCTAGTAATGCACCTATTAATCAAAAGTTGGTGGACTTAATGGGTAATGAAGACTTTGTAGCGCTCTTTTTGGCTTCTGCTATTACGCGGTGTGAAATAAAGTGTCTGATTGATGAATTAAAATTGCTGTATACGATGTTGTCTTCTTTTTCTGAGACAAATTATAGCTTCTCTCATAGTGTTTCCAAAAATACCGCTATGCATATATCTAGTAGCCTTACAGAAAACGATAGTAATACTTGCGTAGATATTAATGGTACACTTTATGCCCGTAACACCTCAAAGTATACACTTATTACCCCCTCGCTAACTACCCCACTTCAAAATTCTCGTATATTAAATATAAGTATTGGCTTTTATCAGACGTCAGGCAATGTAAATACTAATTCACAATCGACAGAAAGAGCAGAAACCAAGGGATGTTCAGATAGCAAAACAAATCTGCATATTAATAGTACCACCATTACAAACAGCGATGCATTATCCTTTACTAGCCAAAATAAACTTGTTATAGATTTATTAGCAAAACTTGATATCCTTATCGCAAGGTTAACTTTGGCGTCTAGTGGTCCCTTATTCTGTTTTGGAGCTTATTTCCTTTCGGCGTCTTCTGCAACCAGTATTCGAGCGGCTTTCACCTATTCAGGTCTTGCAACAGATGAACTACTTAATACGGAAGATACCTGTATCACAACTTGGGAAGATTACGATGATGTCTTTCCAAAATTAGTAGATGAAATTAGAAACTTTAATCATCTTTCCTTTGCGGCTTCTCCCAAAAATGAATGCGTTACAACTGCTACACTTATTACCTCTTCAGAACTTTTGAATAGTTTTTATTTTCCTTATTTAGATGGGCCTACTCTTAATTTATAACCTGATTTTTGATAACTCAGTCAAAATAGCTTTTTCTTCGTCTGCTATGATGTAGGCTATGTCAGATAATGTTTTTAATAAATTAGTTGCACCTGTTTCGGAGAGCTTCCATAGTAAACTGGCTATTTCCTCCCAACGGTATGATACAGCAAGATAACGTTCGCCGAGCGATTGATATTCAGTAATACCATACTGCTTAGCAGATTCAATGAGAAAATCCCCATACATTTTTCTAAACATACCACCGCCAGTTCCACCATCACCACTTATCATAAAATAATTAGTTACTCCTGCCAGTTTCAACTTTTCATTGCTAAACTTGCCCCATTTTAAAACCTCTTTTGCAAATTTACAAATACCACTAATGCCAAGTAAGTTTGCCGCCGGATTAAGCATAGCGTCACAAGTTTCTTGCACGGAGGCTATAAGTATAGCTCTATGAATGCCACTATAATGCTTAAGATCCATTTCAATCCATTTATTATTCGCTGGAAACGGCCGGTGTTTGCTGCTCCTTGCTCTTTCAAGTTGGTCATAGCTTACCCTATGAAAATCCTCTGCAATATCCCCTTTTGGAGTTCTAATCGGATAATCGCTATTATCCCGATCACTTATATAAAAATGGTTGTCATCATAGCCATATAATACAACAGCATGGCCTCCAAAATGACTTTCCTCTTCTAAACTGAGATAATTAAGATAAGGCATATCCACATAGATAAATACAGGCTTATTATCATCTATAAGTTGCTTAGCGCGTAGAAAAGCCTTTTCATAGTATTTTGAAGATTTACATAGTAGTTCAATATTGAGCCTATCTGAAATCTTCTTCTCAAACTCTAGTATCTTTGACCTTCCTCCAATCATGGGTGCACTTGAAAGATTAATATAGACAAAACTAAGTCCAGATCCAATACCAAGCAGCATTTCCTCAGAAATAGAACAGCCATGATATGCAAAGACTTGTCTTAATGCAGTAGTTATACAATGTTTTCCTCCAAATGGTATAAAGTCATTTATTATTTTTGACATCCAGCATCTCACCTTTCTATAAAATAAAAATAACATAGGAAATATGACAGCAGTATGTCATATTTAAAGAAATTCATGGAAGTTTTCAGAAACACGATACATTTTGACTATTTTTCCATCATCATCAGGTTTTAATAAGAATAGTGGGACATACTACATTAAAATCTAATAAATAAAGGATGATGTGAAATGAAAAATATATTTAAAAATATAATAGGCTTGATAGTTATAATAGTAACACTATCAGTAAGTACATTTGCAAATCAAAACACTAAAGGGCACGGAAATCCTATTCAAAGACCTGTGCAATATACTCAAATGTCTTATAACACTATAAAGGCAAATCCATGTATTGAAAGATGGTATCAAAAATATTATCCAATAAAAGGAATTCATTTTAGACAATATGGAGCAGATACTTATATTCTTATAAGTGGCGGAAAGGAGCTAACAGGTGGGTATGCGCTCATGTTAAATGATGTTAGGCATATTTCAAGAGGAACAGTTTACGTCACAGCAAGTGAAAAACATTCTTCAGGCAATAGGATAGTAACGCAGACTTCAACCTATCCTCATCTGCTTATCAAAACTGACGATCCGTGTATTATAAGAGTAGAGGGGGTTATTAATGAGCCCAGGAGCGGTGAATAAGAAAAAAATAAAGACTTTTATTAAGTTTCGCCAAATAATAAATAATAGTTATTAAAACAAGTGTTTTGGGTAATAATGTAACTGAATTTGAATGTAAGATTATTAATAGAAAAGATGTGAATGATATGACTAAACCTGCAGAAATAAGCGTAACACAGACACTAGGTGAAGACCTTCCTAAAGAGAAGTTCGATGAGCTTGAAAAGTTTATCGATGGAATGGAAACCACAAAGGGTGAATTAATAACAATACTTCATAAGGCTCAAAATATATTTGGTTATATCCCAAGCAATGTGCAGCTCTTTGTAGCAAGGAAATTAGGTATCCCAGGTGCAGAAGTTTTTGGCGTAGTCAGCTTTTATTCGTATTTCACAACTAAGCCTAGAGGTAAGCATACGATTAGCTGCTGCATGGGTACGGCTTGCTATGTACGAGGCGCAGGTGCGATTTTAGAACAATTAAAAGAAAAGTTAGGGATTGAGTCTGATGAAATAACGGAAGATGGCCTTTTTACTTTGAGAAATGTGAGATGTATAGGGGCATGTGGGCTTGCGCCTGTTGTGATGGTAGACGACAAGGTATATGGCCGGGTCAAGGTGGAAGAGATTGATGATATTCTTAATAAGTATCGTGAGTAAAGCCAGACAAATGGTCAGAGCGAAGGAGGAAGCAGAGTGCAAATAAAATCATTAGAGGAGCTTAGAAAAATAAAGGAACAATATAAAGACAGAGTTAAGTTAAGAAGTAAAGCTGAAACTTCAGGAGAAGAGACAGAAATCCTTATAGGTATGGCCACTTGCGGTATTTCTTCAGGTTCAAGGGAAACGCTTAATGCATTCATAGAAGAGCTAGACAAGGAAAAGCTTGAGGATATTAAAGTAATACCTGTAGGATGCGTTGGTTACTGCCATTCGGAGCCGACTGTTCAAGTTAATATAAAGGGACAAAAACCTGTGCTTTATGGCAATGTAAAGAAAGAAAATGTACATGAATTGATAGAAAAACATATTAAAGCGGGTCACCCCGTAGAAAGACTGATTCTTAGCACAGATTTTGAAACAGTAGAGTAAATCTTCGCGCGTCGCATAAAGAAGATTTAAAGGAGGTAAATAGGATCATGGAAAAAATGCGCATGAATGTTCTAGTCTGTGGTGGTACAGGCTGTATGGCAAGTGACAGTGAAAAGGTGATTAAAAACCTAGAACTTATTATTAAAGCACGAGGCTTTGAAAATGAAGTACAAGTTGTCAAAACAGGATGTTTTGGTTTTTGTGAACAAGGCCCTATTGTAAAAATAGAACCGGATGATATTTTTTATGTAAGAGTAGCACCTAAAGATGCTAAAGAGATCGTAGACGAACACATTATTAAAGGAAGAAAAGTAGAGAGACTTTTATATCACAATCCAGAAGACAATAAAAAAGTGAGCAAGCAAGAGAATATACCCTTTTATAAGAGACAGCTTCGTGTGGCCTTGAGGAATTGTGGATTTATCAATCCAGAAGATATTTATGAATATATTGCTGCTGGAGGATATGAAGCATTAGGTAAGGTCCTCACAAAAATGACTAGGGATGAAGTCGTAGAAGAAATTAAAAAATCAGGGCTGCGTGGCAGAGGCGGTGGAGGGTTTCCTACAGGAGTTAAATGGGAAATTACAAAAAAGCAGGAAGATGAAACCAAGTTTATTATATGTAATGCTGATGAAGGTGACCCTGGGGCATTTATGGACAGAAGCATATTAGAAGGTGATCCTCATAGTGTATTAGAGGCTATGGCAATTGGTGGTTACGCTATCGGGACCAATAAAGGTATTATTTACATTCGCGCAGAATATCCTCTTGCAATATCAAGACTTATGGTCGCGCTAGGGCAGGCTAGAGAGGTTGGACTACTCGGAAAAAATATTTTTGGAACAGATTTTAGTTTTGACATTTCTATTAAGTATGGTGCAGGAGCCTTTGTTTGCGGAGAAGAAACAGCACTAATTCACTCATGTGAAGGCAAAAGAGGTGAACCACATTATAAACCACCCTATCCAGCAGAGGAAGGATACTGGGGACATCCAACTTGTGTCAATAATGTTGAAACGTTTGCTAATATAGCTGTCATTATCAATAGAGGAGCTGAGTGGTTTGCGTCTATTGGAACTGAAAAAAGTAAAGGAACAAAAGTATTTGCATTAGCAGGGAAAATAAATAATGTTGGACTTGTTGAAGTGCCAATGGGCGTTACCTTGCGTGAAATTATTTATGATATCGGCGGAGGGATACAAGGAGGACACAAATTTAAAGCAGTACAGACTGGCGGGCCATCAGGAGGCGTATTAACGGAAAAGGATCTAGATACTCAAATTGACTATAATAGTCTTATCGAAGTTGGTTCTATGATGGGGTCAGGCGGCATGATTGTGCTAGATGAGAGAGACAATATGGTAGATATAGCAAAATTTTATTTAGAGTTTACGATGGATGAATCCTGCGGAAGATGTACGCCTTGCCGCATTGGAACAAAGAGAATGTATGAAATTCTTGATAAAATAACAAGCAAAAAGGGGACTATGGCTGATTTAGATGCTTTAAAACAATTAGCCTATATGGTAAAAGACGGTTCATTATGTGGTCTTGGACAGACAGCGCCTAATCCAGTTATCAGTACGATGAAACATTTTTGGAATGAATATCTAGAGCTAGTAAAATCCTAAAAAAGGAGGCAGAAAACTTGTCTGATAATAAAATGCTTAAGGTGATAATCAATGATCAAGAATTAATGGTACCTGAAGGTATAACCATTCTAGAAGCTGCGCACAAAGTAGGTGTTCATATCCCTACGTTGTGTCACCTCGATTTGCACGACCTTAAAATGGTTAATCAAACGGCTTCATGCAGAGTATGTATGGTAGAAGCGCCGGGCAGAAATACGCTTGTACCTGCATGTGTTACAAAGGTTTCAGAGGGGCTTGAAGTAAAAACCCATTCTATTCGTGCAATAACAGCTAGAAGAATGGCAGTAGAACTTCTTTTATCTAATCATCCCAATGAATGCTTCACATGTCCCAAAAATCTTGAATGCGAATTACAAGCTTTAGCCGCCGAATTAGGCGTAAGAGAGATTAGATGGGAAGGAGAGCGGATGGATTACCCTAAAGATGTATCCAGCGATGCTATTGTAAAGGATTCAAATAAATGTATCTACTGCAGACGGTGTGAAACAATGTGTAACGACGTACAAACGTGTGGCATATTATCTGGAATTGGGCGTGGATTCAATGCTTTTGTAGGACCTTTTAATAATATACCCATGGTGGAGTCTTCGTGCACCTACTGTGGGCAATGTGTTGCGGTATGTCCTACAGCTGCCCTTACAGAAGTGAATCATACAGATAAGGTGTGGAAAGCCATTAATGACCCTGATAAACATGTTATTGTACAAACAGCTCCGGCTATCCGTGTTGCAATTGGGGAGCTTTTTGGTATGGAACCAGGAACTATTGTAACAGGCAAGTTAGTCACCGCTTTAAAACGCATGGGTTTTGATGCCGTTTTTGATACTGATTTTGGAGCAGATCTCACGATAATGGAAGAAGCATCAGAACTTATCTATCGTATAAAAAATAATAAAACACTGCCTATGTTAACCAGCTGCTGTCCTGCTTGGGTAAAATTTATAGAGCATCAATTTCCAGAATTACTGGAAATCCCATCAACCTCAAAATCACCGCATATCATGTTTGGAACAATAGCTAAAACCTATTATGCTAAAAAGAATAATATAGATCCAGATAAGATCGTAGTTGTTTCTGTGATGCCGTGTATTGCAAAAAAAGCGGAAGCCAAACGTCCAGAACTTACAAAGGACGCGCACAACAATGTAGATATTGTTGTAACAACGAGGGAACTTGGAAAAATGATTAAAGAAGCAGGTATCGAATTTGAGAATCTTCCAGATAGTGAATATGATAAACCTCTTGGAGAGACAACAGGAGCATCGGTTATATTTGGGACAACTGGAGGAGTTATAGAAGCAGCGCTTAGGACTGCCTATGAATGGATGACGGGAGAAGAATTAAAAGATGTCGAGTTTCATCAGCTTAGAGGGATGGAAGGTATACGTGAAGCGACGGTTGATGTGGGAGGCAAAAAGCTCAATATAGGTATTGCTCATGGACTTGGAAATGCGCGTACGCTTTTAGAAAGTATACGAGATGGCAAATCAAAATACCATGCAATAGAAATCATGGCTTGTCCAGGAGGTTGTATTGGTGGTGGCGGTCAGCCCTACCATCATGGCAATGATGAAATAGTCAAAAAACGTCAAGAAGCTATCTATAGAGAGGATAGGAATAAAAAATTAAGAAAATCTCATGAAAATCCTGAGATTTTAGAACTTTATAAAGCGTATTTAGGTGAACCATTCGGAGAACTTGCACACGAACTTCTTCATACGCATTATGAAGAAAGAGAAAGGATATAAAAAGAGTGATAGGTGCCAAGCACCTATCACTTAGGGTTGAATAAGTCGTAACTGATTTAACCTTAGTTGTGGTGACGACAACAACATTTCTTACAATGGCAGTCATCTCTATCATCTTCAAAGAAATCATCAACTAAAGCTTTTACAGCTTCTACGAATGCAAGAGCATCTTCGCATTCTTCAAAACATCTGCGGCAATTATTGCTTCCATTAGTAGAAGTTCCTAATACATTACTACCATTACACCTACATCCATTTGTAGAAGATCCTAATACATTTCCATTACTGCGTCCCATACACAAAACTCCTTCGATATTTATAAAGTGAGTAGCGCTACCCCTATCCATATAATATGCAAGCTTGACAAGAAGTGACATTGTTTTTTGTTGATAAGCTTCCAAAAAATATAAATTTTTAATTTGCATCTATAAATATGAAGTTGACATTTTTAGCAAGCAATAATAATATAAAGGTAAGTAGTTTTAGCAAGTCCTTTGTACAGGGCTTGCTTTATTAATTTAAGGGTAGTTAGAAAGTAGGTAAAAAAATGACTCACACAATGAAACGATTTATTTCTTACTATAAGCCTTACAAGGGACTGTTTTTCACAGATATGTTTTGTGCGCTTACGCTGTCAGGTATAGATTTAGTTTTTCCGCTACTGGTACGTTTTCTAATGAATGATGTTTATGTGATACCTGATGCAGCTAAAGTTATGAAATATGTGATACTGATTGGACTTGTTTTGTTTGGCATGTATATCATAAGGTATTATTGCCAATATTTTATAACCTCATGGGGACATATTATGGGGGCAAAAATGGAGACGGATATGAGGCGCGATTTGTTCGGACATTTAGAAGGACTATCCTTTTCTTATTATGATGAAATGAATACAGGGAAGCTTATGTCACGTATTGTTAATGATTTATTCGATATTTCAGAGCTTGCACATCATGGGCCAGAAGATTTATTTGTCTCGGTTATTAAAATAGTAGGTACTTTTGCTATCCTAAGTCTTATTAATGTAAAAATGACACTTATTCTCATCTTTTTTACAATCATCATGCTTTATTTTTCTTGCTTTTATAATCAAAAAATGCGAGATACTTTTAGGAGAAATAGAGAAAAGATTGCAGCGGTTAACGCCATTGCACAAGATGCACTAGGAGGCATAAGAGTTGTTAAATCTTTTGCTAATGAAGAAGTAGAAATGAAGAAATTTGAAGTAGGTAACGAGGCCTTTTTAGAAACCAAGTGTGAGAGCTACCGTATTATGGGAAAATACTTTAGTGGCAATGGTTTTTTTCAAGGTATTCTTTATTTGTCCGTTGTACTTGTTGGAGGACTATTTATTAGCCAAGGATCTCTTAGCATTGTAGATCTTACTATTTATATTCTTTATATTAATACGTTCCTAAACCCAATAGAAAAGCTTGTTAACTTTACTGAGCAGTTTCAAAAAGGCATTACAGGTTTTGAGAGATTTTTAGAAGTTATGAATACGGAGCCTGAAATAAAAGATGATCCAGATGCAAAAGCTATCGCGTTAGTCAAAGGGGATATTGTATTTCACAACGTATCTTTTAGTTATAATGAGAAGAAAGATGTTCTTTCAGAGATCAACATAAAAATTAAAGCTGGCAGGACAGTTGCGTTAGTCGGGCCATCGGGTGGAGGCAAAACAACGTTTTGCTCACTAATTCCAAGGTTTTATGAAGTAAGCTCTGGGGCAATTACCATTGATGAACAGGATATAAGAGGGCTCACACAGAAATCTCTAAGAAATGCAATAGGTATTGTGCAGCAAGATGTGTATCTATTTGCTGGGAATATTAAAGAAAATATAGCTTATGGTAAACCAAAAGTATCAGATGAAGACATTATAGCTGCGGCCCAAAAAGCTAATATACATGATTTTATTATGACCTTGCCACAGGGCTATGATACATACGTTGGTGAGCGAGGGGTTAAACTCTCAGGCGGACAAAAGCAAAGAGTGGCTATTGCAAGAGTTTTTCTTAAAAACCCTCCGATTCTGATACTTGATGAAGCAACCTCTGCACTTGACAATGAAAGTGAAAGGTTTATTCAAAAATCGCTAGAAGAACTTGCGAAAAATAGAACAACACTTGTTATTGCACATAGACTGAGTACGGTAAGAAATGCAGATGAGATTATTGTACTCACCGAGGAAGGCATTAAAGAAAAAGGTAATCATGATGACCTTATTGAAAAAGATGGTGTCTATGCCTATTTATACAATATGCAGTTTGAGTTAGAATAGTATGAAAGGAGGGGAGCACATGTCAGAAGAAATAAAAGTGCCTTTTAGTACACATATTTTTATGTTTGCTTTTAAGTGGAATAATAAAGACGGTAGTTGTCAGAAAAAAAATAAAAACTACCGAGAGTTTAATGAAAAAGTTGACCTTAAAAGGTTTGATGAAAAAATAAAAAAACTCACTAGAATAACAGCAGCTTCTGATAACACCAAAGAAGGAAATCAAGAAAGCGCTGCGTGGGAAACATTTGTAAATAGAGAAGATCATATTGCAGATTATAATGAATATACCTATTACTATCATAATGTAAGAGATGCTATTTATGGAGATATTGAACACGAAAATGTAGGAGATGAAAAGGTTAATATCTATACTTATACTCTTTCAAAAGAAGATGATGCCCATTATCTTATTAAGACACTCTTGAAAAACAAGCCAAATAAAGAAGATAAAAAAGAGCCAAAGCCAGAAGTAGATGAGTTTATAGAAAAAGAATATAGATTAGAAGTTACTAAGATTGAACTAAAAGTCTATGATACGGGCGTTGGTATTTTAAGCTATTTTTGCGAAAATTATTATGAAGCTAGTATAGAGTCTATTAATAGGATTAATGATTATGGAAGACGCATTTATCCTCAGTTTATAGCAAAACAAGGTAACGTATCCCCTACACAGAAAACTAAAGAGACCTTTTTAGCCAGTGCACATATTTTAAAACTGGGCAAGTACGCCTCGAATCATTTTATAGAAACGTATTCAAGTGATTATGAAACAGAAGGTAATCGTGT
>Ga0123336_10004695_pt1 | contig 11009 bp, 9 predicted proteins | sample SSSSmetaG_FD_96466 | JGI IMG/M metagenome (GOLD analysis project Ga0123336, IMG submission 96466) | Glacier valley bacterial and archeal communities from Borup Fiord, Nunavut, Canada, to study Microbial Dark Matter (Phase II) - ​SSSS metaG | ecosystem: Environmental > Aquatic > Freshwater > Ice... | reverse complement strand
CGTGCCAGCCGACGATGGCGCCCTGCGCCGCGATCATCGCCAGTGTCTGTGCCTTGAACTCGGGGAAATAACTCTCGGTGGCGTCCGCGTCGATCAGACAGTCGTAGCCGCGGTCGTTGGCCTCGCGCATCGAGGTCTGCACGCAGACCTCGGTGGTCACGCCGGTGAAGACGAGGTGGCTGATGGCGAGCGCCTGCAGCCGCTCGTGCAGCCCGGTTGCCCAGAACATGCCCTTGCCCGGTTTGTCGATCACGATCTCGCCGGCGGCCGGCGCGAGTGCCGGGATGATGTCTGCGCCCGGCTCGCCGGCGATCAGCACGCGGCCCATCGGCCCGGTGTCGCCGATGCGCAGGCTCGGTGCGCCGCGCAGCCGCTTGCTCGGCGGGCAGTCGGAGAGATCGGCCTTGTGCGCTTCGCGGGTGTGCACGACCGGCCAGCCGCGCCGACGCCAGGCGGCCAGAAGCGACGCGATCGGCGCGATCGCCGGGTGCAGCAACGACACGTCGTTGCCGAGCGAAGCGCCGAAGCCCCCGGCTCGACGAAGTCGCGCTGCATGTCGATGACGACGAGCGCGCTGCGGCCGGGGGCGAGGGCGTAAGGGAAAGGGATCGCTTCCACATGAAGCATGTCACCCTGCGCGAAGCGAAGGGTCTCACCGTCGCGACGAGATCCTTCGCTCCGCTCAGGATGACGGGATGGGTCCGTCATGCCGCTTCCTCGTGGCCGCCCATGTGCGAACCGATGGTGCGCCGGTCGGCCGATGCGGCCGGCGTCTCGTAGACGATGCGGCCCCCGCTCATCACGGCGATGCGGTCGCTCATCTCGATCAGCTCGTCGAGATCTTCGCTCACCAGCAGCACCGCGCCGCCCTTCGCCCGCACCTGAAGGATGCGCGCGTGGATCTCAGCGACGGCGGCGAAGTCGAGGCCGAACACCGGGTTGGCGGCGATCAGCACGTTGATCCGGCCGGCAAGCTCGCGCGCCAGCACGACGCGTTGCACGTTGCCGCCGGAGAGGCTGGCGATCGGCGCGGTCTCGCCGCGCGTCTTGATGCCGTACTCGGCGATCCAGGCGCGCGCCCGCTCGCGCCAGGCGCCGTAGCGCAGCCAGGTCAGGCCGGGGATTCGGCCGCCCTGCATCGGCGGCTGGTCGAAGTCGCGCAGAGCCATGTTGTGGGCGACGCTCAGCTCGCCGACGCTGGCGCTCTTCAGCGGCTCCTCAGTGAGCGCGCGCAGCTGCAGCCGCCGGTTCTCGGCGCGCCTGCCCGCATACGGCTGGCCGGCGACGCGGACCTCGCCCGCCGCGCGCGGCCGCTGGCCGACGATGGCCTCGACGAGCTCGCGCTGGCCGTTGCCGGAGACACCGGCGATGCCGAGGATCTCGCCGGCCCGCACGGCGAGGCCGAGCGAGCGCACGGCCAGCGTGCCGCGGTCGCCCATCGCGCTCAGGCCAATCACTTCGAGCGCGACCGGCGCCGCCGCATCGGTGGGCGTGCGAGCGAGCGGGCGACCTTCGGCGAGCACGTCGGCCGGCGCGGCCGCGGCTGTTCCATGGACTCCACCCTCGCCATCGCCGGCCTCGCCGATCATGGCCTGCGCCAGCTGCGCCGGCGTCGTCGCCGCGACCGAGGCTCCGTGCACCTTGCGGCCGCGGCGCAGCACCGTCACCTCGTCGGCATAGGCCATGACCTCGCGAAACTTGTGGGTGATCATGAGCACGGTGCACTCGCCGCGCCGCGCCACGGCACGCACGAAGGCGAGCACCTCGTCGGCCTCCTGCGGCGTCAGCACCGAGGTCGGCTCGTCGAGGATCAGCAGGCGCGGCTTCAGGTAGAGCTGCTTCAGGAGCTCGAGCTTCTGCTTCTCGCCGGCCGAGAGGCCCGCCGGCGTGGCGTCGAGGTCGAGCGAGAACGGCGTCGTCTCGAGGAAGGCGGCGAGCGCGAGGCGCTCCTTCTTCCAGTCGATCATGGCCGAGGTGCGGCCGCCGGCGAGCAGCAGGTTCTCGGCGACGCTCATGCCCGGCGCCAGCGTGAAGTGCTGGTAGACCATGCCGATGCCGAGCGCGCGCGCAACGACCGGCGTGGCGATGTCGTGCTCGCGGCCGTCGACGAGCACGGCGCCGCCGTCGGGCCGCTGCGAGCCGGCCACGCACTTCACCAGCGTGCTCTTGCCGGCACCGTTCTCGCCGAGCAGCGCATGCACCGAGCCGGGCGCGACCTTCATCGTCACGCGGTCCATCGCCGTGAACGACCCGAAGCGCTTGGTGAGCTCGAAGGTCTCGAGCGCGAGTGCACGCGGCTCGGTCACGCGACTTCCTCCGCCGACAGCGCAGCGAGCACGGCCGCGGAGGATGCGACGGCGCCGAACACGCCGCCCTGCATCGTCACCATCTTCAGGGCTGCGGCGTGGTTGCCGGCATCGGTCGCCGCCGTGCAGTCCGACAGCAGCAGGCATTCGAAGCCGCGGTCGTTGGCCTCGCGCATCGTCGTGTGGACGCAGACATCGGTGGTGATGCCGGCGAGCATCAGGTTCGTGATGCCGCGCGAGCGCAGGATCAGCTCGAGGTCGGTGGCGCAGAACGAGCCCTTGCCGGGCTTGTCGATCACGACTTCGCCGGCCACCGGCGCCAACTCGTCGATGATCTGCCAGCCCGGCTCGCCGCGCACGAGGATGCGGCCGCACGGCCCGTCGTCGCCGATGCCGCGGCCGCCTTCGCCGACCCGGCGCGAGCGCCACCGTTTGTTGGCGGGAAGATCGGAGAGGTCGGCGCGATGACCTTCCCGGGTGTGGATCACGGCATAGCCGAGCTCTCTCATCGCTGCCATCAAGCGCTTGATCGGCTCGATCGGCGCGCGTGTGAGCGAGAGGTCGTAGCCCATCTTGTCGACGTAGCCGCCAACGCCGCAGAAGTCGGTCTGCATGTCGATGACGACGAGCGCGGTGTTGGCGGCGCGCAGGTCGCCGTCGTAGGGCCAGGGGTAGGGGTCGGCGTCGATGAGCATCGTTGTTTGACTCAAGCGGTGGCGGCCACGGGGCGGACGATTGCGCTCATGTCCCCCGAAACGCTGCTGCGCACCGTTTCTCCTCCTTGACTTCGCTCCATCGTCCACCCCATGCCCGCCACCGAACCGGTGCACTCGGCCAAGTGCACCGCCCGATCCCGTGAAAACCTGATCCCCACCTACGCTACCTTCCGAGCGAAAGGCAACGACTCGGCCCCAACCATGTTTGTCGGATCGTGCTCCCGCGTCGGCACCGCGAACCCGCACGAGGTCCCGTCGGTATGCACGATCTCGTCGTGCCACGGCAATCGATACGTCCCCGCGACCATGTCCTGCATGTAGGTGTACGGGCAGTCCTGGGCGCCGCCCTTGACCGCCGAGTAGCCGCGGTGCCAGAGCTGGTACGGGTTGTTCTCCACGGCCCAGTGCGTGCGCGCTTCGCGGACGAGGTCGGGGCGCACTTCGCAGGTGATGATCTCGTCGACGCGGCCGCCGCCTTCGGCCATCACCGTGCCGTCGAAGTTGCAGAACATGCCTTCGCCCATCGAGTCGAAACTGCCGTCGCTGCCGCTGAGGCACACGCTCGCGGTGACCATCAGGTTCTGGAACGCGTTGGCTTGGTTGGTGATCTTCCAGGCATGGCGGATCGGCGCCGTGTAGCCGGCCGTGCGCAGCATCACCTCGGCGCCCTTGTAGGCGCACTCGCGCGCCATCTCAGGGAACATGCCGTCGTGGCAGATGATCAGCGCGAGCTTGCATCCCTTCGGCCCGTCGATCACCGGAATGCCGACGTTGCCCGGCTCCCACGCCTCGACCGGTACCCATGGATGAAGCTTGCGGTAGTAGAGCTTCAGCTCGCCGTGGTCGTCGATGACGATGCCGGTGTTGTACGGATTGCCGTTCGGGTTGAACTCCATCAGCGAGAAGCAGCCCCAGAGCTCGTGCTCCGCGCAGGCCGCCTTGAACGCTGCGACCTCGGGCCCGTCCATCCGGCACATCAGCTCCGGCGCCGTGCTCATCGACAGGCCGTGCAGTGCGTATTCGGGGAACACGACGAGGTCGAGCCCGGCGTTGTTGCGCCGCGCCTTGGCGACCATGGCGACGATGCGCTTTGCCTGCGCGGCCAGCTGCGCCGGCGTGTCGACGGTCGGCAGCTGCAGCTGCACGAGGCCGATGACGACGCCGTTCGGCGACTTGTTCAATCCACCCAGACCACTCATGGCAAGAGACTCCTGATTAACGCGCCGACGACAGCTCGCCCGGGCTGCCGATGGCGACGCTGCCGGGCCGGCAGCTGATGACGAGGATGGCCAGCGTCAGCACGTAGGGTACGGCGCTGAAGAGGTAGTAGCCCTGGCTGATGCCGATCGACTGCAAGGCCGGGCCGATGGCGCCAGCGCCGCCGAAGAGGAGCGCGGCGCCGACGCAGCGGAGCGGGCTCCAGCGCGCGAAGATGACGAGCGCCACGGCGATGAGGCCCTGGCCGCTCGAAATGCCTTCGTTCCAGCTGCCCGGATAGAAGAGCGTGAGCGATGCGCCGCCGAGGCCGGCAATGGCACCGCCCAGGACGGTGGCGGCGATGCGGATACCGTTGACCGAATAGCCGAGCGCCCTGGTCGCGCTCGCCGAGTCGCCGGCCAGGCGCACGAGCAGGCCGGCGCGCGTCTTCGCGAAGGCCCAGCGCATCGCGAACGCGAGCAGGATGCCGACGGGCAGCAGCGGATTGACCTGCAGCGCCGCCTGCACCACCGACGACTCGCTCCAGCCGCCGAGCGCGATCGCCGGCAACTGCGCTGCCTGCGGCTGGATCAGCGGCTTGCCGAGGTAGAAGGCCAGGCCGGTGCCGAGCAGCATCAGGGCGATGCCGGTTGCGACGTCGTTCACTCTACGCAGCGAGCAGAGCACGCCGTGCAGCAGCGCCAGCGCCGCGCCGGCGAATGCGGCGAGCGCGACGCCGGCCCATGGGGAGCCGGTCAGATACGAGCCGCCGAAGGCCGCCATCGCCGACAGCACGAGCACGCCTTCGAGGCCGAGGTTGATGCGGCCCGACTTCTCGGTCAGGCATTCGCCGAGGCTCACGAACAGGAACGGCACGCCGACGCGCAGGGCGCCGCCGACGATGGCGGCCGCGAACGCCGCGGCCGTGTCGCCATTCATTCGGAGGCCTTCGCGCTGCGCGCTGCGGCATTCGCCTCGGGAACGGCCCGTCGGCTCATGCCAGCTTCTCCTGGATCGCGATCGGCGCAGCCGACCCCGATCGCTTGCCGAGCTTCGACAGTACCGCGTGCCACTCGATGCCACGCAGCGCTTCGCTGGCGAGGATGAGCACGAAGGCGAGGCCCTGCAGCACCTGCACCGAAGCGTCGGGCAATCCCAACCGTCGCTGCAGCAGGCTGCCGGCGGCGCCGAAGCCGCCGAACAGGATCGCGACGGGGATGATCGCGATCGGAGACTGTCTCGCGATGAACGCGACCAGGATGCCGGCATAGCCGTAGCCGGCGATCAGCGACGCGTTGGCGTTGGTGTGCACCGCCGCCACCTCGACGGCACCGGCCAGGCCGGCACAGGCACCACCGACGGCGCAGGCGACGAGGATGAGGCGGGTCGCCGGCAGACCGACGAGCTGCGCCGTGCGCGGGTTGCCACCGACCACGCGCACCGAGAAGCCGCTCGCCGTGTAGGCCAGCCAGAGGCCGACAGCCAAGCAGGCGACGACGCCGAACACCAGGCCCCAGTGCACGTCGGAGCCGCCGATGCCGGCGATGCGCAGCCCTTCGGCGAGCGAGCGCGTCGACGGCTTGTTGAGCGTCGCCGGGTCGCGCAGTGGCCCTTCGACGATCTGCTTGAAGAGCGCGATCGCGGTGTACGCGAGCAGCAGGCTCGAGATCGCCTCGTTGACGCCGCGGTATTGCCGCAGGGCGCCGGCAACCATGATCCAGAGCGCGCCGACCGCCATGCCGGCTGCGCACACGACCGCCGTGCCGAACGCGTTCTCCGGCAGCCCGATCGCATAAGGCACGGCCGCCGCGGCGAGGCCGCCGAGCACCACCGCGCCTTCGCCGCCGATGATGATCAGCCCGGCCCGCGCCGGCACCGCAACGCAGAGCGCCGTGAGCATCAACGGCGCAGCGCGCTGCAGCGTGTTCTGCCACGAGAACCAGTCGCCGAAGGCGCCCATGAAGAGGATGGTCCACGCCTCGACGGGGCTGGCGCCACCGAGCCAGACGAAGACGCCGAAGAGCAACAGCGCTGCCACCAGCGCGGCGACGGGCAATGCTGCTTCGGCGACTTTCTGGCGCATGGCCGGACCGCGATCAGACGGAGCCGACCACCCCTTCGACGAGGTAGTTCATCTTCTCGAGCTCGATGTCGGTCTGCTTGATCGCCTTGCCCGAGGGGATGACGACGGCGCCCTTGTTGTCCTTCAGTCCGCCGCTGCCACCCGCGAAGATGTCGAAGGTGCCGGCCAGCATCTTCGCCTTGACGTCGTCGGCGTTCTTCTTCGCCGCGTCGGTGACCATGGGGCCGTAGGGCGACATCTTCACGTAGCCTTCCTTCAGGCCGCCGCGCAGGAAGTTGGGATGCGGCTTGCCCGCGAGCGCTGCATCGACCACCGTCTTGTACGCGGTGAGCCAGTTCCATTCGGCGCCGGTGAGGTAGGCCTGCGGTGCGAGCTTGGCCTGGCTGGCGTGGTAGCCGCAGACCATCTTGCCGCGCTTGGCCGCGGTCTCGACCACGACCTTGGGGCCGTCGACGTGCATGGTGAAGACGTCGCAGCCCTGGTCGGCGAGCGAGTTCGTCGCCTCGGCTTCCTTGACCGGCATCGACCACTCGCCGGTGAAGATCACGGTGCAGGTGATCTTCGGGTCGACCGAGCGCGCGCCCATCGTGAAGGCGTTGATGTTCTTGACGACCTGCGGAATCGGCTTGGCGGCGACGAAGCCGATCTTCTTGCTCTTGCTCATGTGGCCGGCGACGACGCCGTTGAGGTACTGGCACTCCTCGACGTAGCCGAAGTAGCTGCCGGTGTTCTTCGGGTTCTTGTCGGTCCAGAGGCCGCCGCAGTGCGAGAAGCGCACGTCGGGGAACTTGGGCGCCACCGCCAGCATGTGCGGATCGAAGTAGCCGAACGAGGTCGGGAAGAGGACCTTGGCGCCGTCCTGCTGGATCATGCCGGTCATCGTCTTCTGCACCGCCGTGGTCTCGGGGACGTTCTCCTCCTCGACGACCTTGATGCCGGGCATCTTCTTCAGCTCTGCCGCGGCCTGGGCCTGCGCCTGGTTGTAGCCGAAGTCGTCGCGCGGGCCGACGTAGATCACACCGACGGTCATCGGCCTCGTCTGGGCCAGCGCCCAGGGTGCGAGCGAGGCGAGCGATCCGGCGGAGAGCTGGACGAGGGCGCGGCGGCGGCCGGTGTCGGTGCGATCGGTCATGGTGCTTCCTTGTTGAAAGAGGTCTTCGGGCACGCCGGCCGACTCTGGTGCACGCGCCGGTATACCAGCCGTCCTGTGCAAGAGGTGTGCCATTGCGGACGGGCCGGCGCCTGCGGTTGTCCGGACAACGCCGGGCATCCGGCAATTGCGCTGGCGGCGGGTTGCCGGTACACGTCCGTCCTGCACCAAAACAGAGGAGACACAATGGCCCGTTGCACCAGTCTTGGAGGAAGTTCGATGGCATCACCGCGATGGCTCGCCGCCGTGGCACTGGTCGTGGCTGCCGCCGCGTGGGCCGTGCCGGCCGCGGCACAGGACGCGAAGCACTACCGCTTCGCGTACGACCAGCCGCGCAACACCGGCTACAGCATCGCCGGCGACATCTTCGCCGAGCGCCTCAAGGAGCTGAGCAAGGGCACGATGCTGATCGACCAGTACCCCGGCGCCCAGCTCGGCCAGGAACCGCAGGTGCTGCAGCTGATGAAGGCCGGCGACATCGAGTTCTGCATCACCTCGGCCGCCAACGCCGCGACGCTGTCGCCGCAGGCCGGCGTGATGTCGCTGCACTTCCTGTTCCGCTCCGAAGACCACCTGAAGAACGCGCTCGCCGACGCCCGGGTCGTGCAGGCCGTGAAGGACATGGTCGAAGACACCGTGCAGGGCGGCCACGTGCTCGCCGTCATCACGCTCGGCCTGCGCAACATGTACAGCAAGAAGGAAGTACGAAAGCTCGAGGACATGAAGGGCCTGAAGGTGCGCGTGCAGGCCACCGCGACCGAGGACACGATGTTCCCGGCCTACGGCGCCCAGACCGTGCACATGCCGTTCGGCAGCGTCTACACGTCGCTGCAGACCGGCGTGGTCGACGTCGCCGAGAACGGTGTCAACGTCTACCTCGTCAACAAGCACTACGAGGTGGCGCCGGTCCTGTCGATGACCGAGCACGAAGCCAACAACAACTTCGTCTGGATCAGCGACAAGCTCTGGAAGAGCCTGAGCGCCGAGCAAAAGAAGTGGGTTACGACGGCCGCCGACGAGGTCGGCCGCACCCAGCCCGCCAAGTCGATCGACCTCGAGCACCAGTCGGGCGACAAGCTGAAGGCGATCGGCGTCAAGGTGGTGACCGACGTCGACAAGTCGGGCTTCATCCGCACGGCGGCGCCCTACCTCGACAAGCTGGCGAAGGATCTCGGCCCGCATGCCGTCAAGATCAAGGATCTGATCGGCACCGTCAAGTAGCGGGCCGGAGGGATGGAGATCGTCGACAAGCTGGTGCTCAAGCGCCAGCGCCACCTGAAGTGGCGCGCCTTCGACAAGCTCGAGCTGGCACTGATGGTGCTGTGTGGTTTGCTCCTGTTCGGGTTTTCGAGCACGGTGGTGTTCGACATCGTCACCCGCACGATCGGCCATCCCTGGCTCTGGCTGCAGGAGGTCACGCAGACCTTCTTCATCTACGCGATCTTCGTCGGCGCAGCGGTGGCGACGCGGCGCAACGACCACCTCTACCTCACGGCGGTGTCCGAGGCGCTGCACGGCACGCCGCGGCTGGTGGCCGAGATCGTCATCCGCCTGGTCGTGCTCGGCGTCGCCAGCTGCCTGGTCTGGTTCGGCTACCTGAACTTCCTGCGCGGCTTCAGCAGCTTCCGGATGCCGTCGATGACGCCGATCGCGTCGCTCTACGCAGCGATCCCGATCGCCGGCGCGCTGATCGGCTTGTTCACGATCGAGCAGATGGTCAACGGCTGGAAGAACGGCTTCGACCACCCCGAGCCGCGCGAAGACGATCTCGCAGGCATCGTCCCGGTCGCGCCCGTCGCGACGGTCGCGCCGGCGGGCAAGCCATGAGCGCACCGGTGATCCTGGGCATCATGACGGTGCTCTTCCTCGGCTTCGGCTACCTCGGCGTTCCGGTCGCGTTCTCGCTCATGGCCGGTGTGTTCATCGGCGCCGCGTTCACCGACGTGACCTTCCCGGCGCTGGTGCAGAAGATGTTCGACGGCATGGACTCGGAAGCGCTGCTCGCGATCCCGTTCTTCCTGCTCGTCGGCGAGCTGATGAGTTCGGCCAACGTCGTCAGCCGCATCACCAATCTGTCGCTGGCGCTGGTCGGCCACATCCGCGGCGGCCTGTCGCAGGTCGTGACCGTGTTCAGCATGTTCTTCTCCGAGATGTCGGGCTCGACGACGGCCGACGTGGCCGTGATCAGCCGCGCCCTCGGCGGCCCGATGAAGCAGGAGGGCTACAGCCCGCCCTTCATCGCCGCGATCATCGCCGCCGCATCGACGATCGCGGCGCTGGTGCCGCCGAGCATCACCGCGGTGGTCTACGGCGCCGTCGGCAACGTCTCGATCGCCGGGCTCTTCATGGCCGGCGTCGTGCCCGGCTTCATGATCGGCTTCGGCCTGATGATCTATTGCTACTTCTTCGGGCCGACCGGCATGCAGCGACCACGGGCGCCGATGCGCGTCGTGGCGGCAGCCTTCAAGAACGCGTCGCTGCCGCTGATGATCCCGTTCATCCTGCTCGGCGGCATCCTCACCGGCTGGTTCACACCGACCGAGGCCGGCGTGGTCGCGGTGGTCTGGATCATCGCCGTCGTCATCCCGCTGCTGAACCGCGGCCACCTGAAGAAGCTGCCGTACGACTTCTGCATCGCCGGGCTCATCTTCTCGCTGCCGCTCATCACCATTGGCGCCGCCAACGCGTTCGGCTGGATGCTGGCCTACCTGCGCGGCGCCATCACGATCGCCGAGTGGATCACCAGCATCGCCGGCAGCGACCCGCACCTCATCATGCTGATGATGGTGCTGCTGTTCACCATCATCGGCGACTTCATCGAGCCGGTGCCGACGATCATCATCTTCATGCCGCTGGTCAACGTGCTCACGCAGGCCGGCAACATCAATCCGGTGCACATGGGCGTGGTGCTGATCGCCACGCTCGCCTTCGGCCTCATCACGCCGCCCTACGGACTGGTGCTGCTGATGGCGTCGAAGTTCGTCGGCGTGCGCTTCTCGCAGGCGCTGCGCGCGGCGCTGCCGATCTACGTCGTCTTCCTCGGCACGATCGCCTTCGCGATCTACTTCCCGAAGGTCGTGCTGTGGTTGCCCAAGCACGTGATCCCCGAATCGGTGGGCTGCTTCAAGAACCCGAGCGGCAGTGGCTACATCTGCCCACCGTGAAGCCACACCCTTCCTGGACCGTGCGGCCGCTGACGCCGCGCCTCGGCGCCGAGATCTCCGGCCTCGATATCACGAAGCCGATGAGCGACGAGAACTTCGCCGCGCTCTACCGGATCTTCCTCGACGACAAGGTGCTGCTGTTCCCCGCGAACGAGCTGCCGGCGGCGGCGCAGGTCGCTTTCGCGCGCCGCTTCGGCGAAGTCCAGGTGCACGTCATGTCGATGTACCACGCCGACGGCTTCCCCGAGCTCTACCGCCTCTCCAACCTCGACGCCGATGGCCGACCCAACGGCAAGCACCCGGACAAGGGCACCCTGGTCTGGCACACCGACGGCTCGTGGCGGCGCGTCACCGGGCAGGCGACGATCATCTATGGCGAGATCGTTCCGGAGG
>Ga0123336_10004689_pt1 | contig 11019 bp, 8 predicted proteins | sample SSSSmetaG_FD_96466 | JGI IMG/M metagenome (GOLD analysis project Ga0123336, IMG submission 96466) | Glacier valley bacterial and archeal communities from Borup Fiord, Nunavut, Canada, to study Microbial Dark Matter (Phase II) - ​SSSS metaG | ecosystem: Environmental > Aquatic > Freshwater > Ice... | reverse complement strand
AGGGTCAACTGGGTGGCAGCGGACCCGGCGGCGGTGCGGTTGAACGTTTGTTTTTCGCGCCCCAAGCCCCCGACAAACATGGACAGACCCAACACAAACAGCACATTGCCCAGGATCGACCCGGCGATAGATGCCTGCACCACTTCGTATAGCCCGGCTTGCAAGGCGAAAAAGGCGATGATCATTTCGACGGCGTTGCCGAAAGTCGCGCTCAATAGCCCACCCACCCCCGCACCCACCTTGTGCGACAGTTCTTCCGTCGCGGTGCTGAGGATTTTGGCGAGCGGGATGATTGCGGCGGCGGCGGTTAGAAACAGCCAAAAACCGCCAATGTTTAGGAAGTGGACCGCCACGGCCAGTGGGACAAACACCAACAGGGCATAGATCCCCTTCGTAACCGCCGAGGTGTCGGCAGCCGGCGCTAAATCCAAGCCAATCGCGGCAAGCGTGCGCTGGGGCCACGCCGGGCCGGCGGTGGGCACAGAGGGCGAAGCGGGCATACAGGCAGAGTCCTTTCTAAGTGCATCAGGCGGGGGTCCGCAGGCGACCGACGCGCCACCATCTAGGCACGCGGCGTATCGCTAATATACCATAACGCCGCCGCTAACGTGCAGCACGTAGGCGTTGCTGATAGGTACGGGTTGCGGTGCGCTTGGCTCACCCCACAGGCTGCGTGAGAAATGGGGCCAACGCCCGCGCCACAGCCTGTCGCTCGGCGGGCACGTCGGCTAAGTTGCGGCCCGCTTCCGCTGCCGCCAGGGTGGTATCTGCGTCTTTGAGGATGTGGCCGGTCAGCAGGCCGGCCACGGTCGCGTCGCGGGCGATCATGCCGGCGGCCACCAGTTGCCGGATACCGGCCAGCGTGGCCGCGCTGGCCGGCTCGCAGCCGATGCCGGCGCGATCAATGACGCGCTTGGCCGCCAGGATCTCGGCATCGTCCACGGCGGCCACGACTCCGCCGGTTGCGCGGATCACGCCCACCGCGCGCCCGTAGCTGACCGGGCTGCCGATCTTGATCGCCGTCGCCACGGTCTCAGCTTTCAGCGCAACCGGACCGGCGAAGCCGCCTTGATAGCTCTGGTAGAACGGGGCCGCGCCACGGGCCTGGATCGCCGCCACGCGCGGCAGGCGCGCGATCAGACCCAGGTGTCGCGCCTCGGCCAGGGCTTTGCCCAGCGCGGCGGTGTTGCCCAGGTTGCCGGCGGGCAGCACGATCCAATCGGGTGGCTGCCAGTCTAGATCCTGGAGCAGTTCCCAGCCGATGGTTTTTTGCCCCTCAATGCGAAACGGGTTGATCGAGTTCAGCAGGTAGATGCCCAGGTCGGCGCAGACCTCCTGCACCAGACGCATCGCGTCGTCAAAGTCGCCCGCCACCTGGACGGTGATCGCGCCATAGCCGACCGTCTGCGCCAATTTGCCCCGCGCCACGGCCCCAGCGGGGATAAAGACGAAGCAGGGGATACCGGCCTGGGCCGCGTAGGCCGCTAACGCCGCCGAGGTGTTGCCGGTGGAGGCGCAGGCGACGGCTTGCGCGCCCAGCCGCCGCGCTTGGCTCACCCCCACGGTCATGCCGCGATCCTTGAAGCTGCCGGTCGGATTCTCGCCCTCGTGCTTGAAGAATAGCGTGTCCAGCCCCGCATAGCGGCCAATCGTGCTCGGTCCGCCGCCGGCGGTGGCTCCGACCGGGTAGAGGTTAGTGTTGCCTTCCAGCTTACTGACGATCTCCGCGTCGGCAAACGGCGGCAGCAACTCACGGAAGCGCCAAGTGCCGCTGGCTGCGCTGCCGCGCCGCGCTGCCCGCCGACTATCGAACGTGGCGTGCGTCACAGTTTGGCGCAGGGCATCGTCGGCGGCATACGCCACTTCCAGTGTTTCGCCGCACGCACAGCGGTAACGGATTTCGTCGCGTGGGTACTGTCGGTCGCAGGCGCTGCACGCTAGGCGTGGCGCAGAGGAGGGGTTGTTGGGTGACATATCCCTATCAATATTTTGCATCAAAATCGATCTCCGTTAAGTTATTAGTGCTACCGTTGCTCCCTGACGATCAATGTCCAGGATCTGTGCGCTGCCGGTCAAGCCTGCGCTATCCCCAGCCCGGCACAGGGCAGCGGCAACGGCTTGGGCTGCTGCAGCGGGTGCGCTGAGGGCCAGCACGGTGGAGCCACCCCCCGATAGGCAGGCACCATACGCGCCCGCCACCCGCGCCGCCGCCAGCAGATCGGGCAGAGCTGGGAAGAGTTGCGCGCGATAGGGCTGATGCATCCGATCTTCCATTGCGGGGCCGAGCAAGTGATAGCGCTCACTGCTGAGGGCAGCCAGCAGCAGCGCCACGCGGCTGGTATTAAACACCACATCCGCTTTGGCGTAGTGGGCAGGCATCAAGGCGCGGCCCTGCACAGTATCCATGACAAAGTCCGGGATATAGACCACGGCCTGGATGTCTGCCGGGAACAGCAGCGGCACGCTCAGTAGCTGTGGCCCATCGAACGTGTTGACGACCAGCCCACCGAGCAGAGCCGGCGCAACATTGTCGGGGTGGCAGCCATGTTCGAGGGCGACGGCGTGGGGCAGCAAGGCCGCCGCCGTCAGGCCCAGTCCCAGTAGCGCGTTGGCCGCCTGGAGGCCGCCGACCACGGCTGTCGCGCTGCTGCCCAGCCCCCGACCCGCCGGAATATGGATGTCCATGTGGATGTCCAACCCCGGCACCTCGCGACCGTAGGCGTGACAGAGCGTGGCAAAGGCGCGATAGAACAGGTTGGTCCTATCGGTCGGCAGATCCCCGTCTGCCTGGATATGCAAGACCCCCGTTGCCGCGAGGCGGACCTGGAACGTATTATACAGCGTGTAGGCGAGGCCCAGGACATCGAAGCCCGGTCCCAGGTTGCCCGATGTGGCCGGGACACGGACGCAAACCGCCGACGTGGGCGGCTGGGGATCGTTCATGCGCGCCCCAGGCCGAAATGCGCGTGAATGGCGCGCAGCGCCGCATCCCGCCGGCTGCCGGCGAGGACAAAGGAAAGGTTCAGCTCGGACGACCCTTGCGCGATTGCCAACACTTCGATGCCTGCCGCGCCCAGCGCCATAAACACCTGCCCGGTGACGGCCGGCTTGCCGCGCATCCCGGCCCCTATGACGGCGATAATAGCGACCCCGGTCTGCACCGTCTGCCCCTCGATCAGCCCCTGCGCTTGCTCCGCCGCAAACTCGCGCTCGATGCCCGCCTGGGCTTGCGCGGCGTGCGCTTCCTCGATCAACACGCAGATGTTGTACTCCGAAGAGGACTGTGAGATCATCAGCACGTTGATTTCGGCGCGCGCGATGGTTGAGAACAGCCGCGCCGCGACCCCCGGCAAGCCGACCATGCCTTTACCCTGCAAGGTCAGCAGCGCCAGTTGCGAAATAGCGGTGATCGCATGGATCGAGTCGCCGGCCGGCGCGGGATCGGCGGTGATCAGCGTGCCGGGTGCGTCGGGGGCAAAGGTGTTTTTGATCCGCACCGGAATACCACGCTCAACGGCGGGCGCAATCGTCTTGGGGTGCAACACTTTCGCGCCGAAGTAGGACATTTCGGCGGCTTCTTCATAGGACAGGCGCGGCAGAGTGCGCGCATCCGGCACCACACGCGGATCGGCGGTCATCACGCCGTCCACATCGGTCCAGATGATCACCTCGCGGGCATCCAGGGCGCTGCCCAGGATCGAAGCCGAGTAGTCCGACCCCCCGCGCCCCAGCGTGGTCACAATGCCGTCGCGGTTCGCGCCGATAAAGCCGGTGACGACCGGCACACGCCCCGCCGCCAATAACGGGGCCAGCACCGCCGCCGCCTGGGCACGGGTGGCATCCATCAAGGGATAGGCATTGCCGAAGGTGCTGTCGGTCACCACCACGCGGCCGGCATCCACCGCCGTGGCGGGGCAATCGCGGGCGCGTAGGGTCGCGGCGACGATGCGGCAACTGATGCGCTCGCCCAGGCTGCTGATATAGTCGAGGGTGCGGCGGGTGGCTTCGCCGAGGATGCCGACGCTTTGGATAAAGCCTTCCAACTCCACCCACAGGTGGTGTAATTCGCCGGCCAGTTCTTGGTCGAGGTCCGCCGGCAAGTGCAGATCGGCGATCAGCGCGGCGTGCTGCTCCTGTAGCCCGATCACCCGCTGCAAGGCCGGCAGGCGGCGGCGTGCCGCCGCCTCGTGCGCCGCCGCCAACAGGCCATCGGTCACCCCACTGACCGCCGACACCACGACCAGCACCGGCTCTTGGGCCTGAGCCGCCAGCACCAGCGCGGCCACCTCGCCGATGCGCGCCGCCGTGCCGACAGAGGTGCCGCCAAATTTCATGACCAGCATCGGCTACTCCCTAGCAAGAGAAAGCGCCCAGTAGCCGGCCAAAGCCGCCACTGGGCGCGGATAGAGCTGCATTGCGCTATTCGCCACAGCACAGCGCGCTCAGAAGCGCTGCGCCTGAATGGTGCATTCTATACTGCAACCGGCGCGGGTGTCAAGACCGCCTGCGCCGGTAAGTGTTCAGTCTAACCCCCCCCGTCAGCCTGCGAAGGCAGGCGGCAGAGCGGTAGACGCGGCTTGAGCCGCCCGGCCCGGCGACCCAGACTGCACAGTTACCGGCGCCGCGTTTGGGGCGGCAACCGCGCCGGCGCGGCCCCCTATCCGGTGCAACTCAGTGTCGCGGGTCGCCTAGTCTATGCGGCGCACGACTACCAGCTTCAGTCTCTAATCAGCCCTGGTTCAGCGCGGTTCATGATCCCAACACCCTGCCCGGCGTGGGGGATGCCCATTTGGGGCTATCTGGTCCCCTGATCCGCCCCATTGTGCGCTGCTACCGCACCGCAAACGGGGGCTTGGCCGGCGCGCCCCAGCAACTAGGTCATCCGGCGCATAAGCGCCTTGCTGAAAACGCTTCCGCCGCGCAGTGGAATCTAAGCGAAGAGTCGGTAACTTTTAACTTTTCAGGTTAGCCTGGCTACGCCAGCGCAGGGATAAAAGGCGCTGAAACTAGCGACCCTAAGCGCGCGGCGCATTTTGCGCGGTTTGTGCTAGGCGCCGGCCCACGTGGGCCCCAAGCCACGCGAGACCACAACCGGCCCAGAAAGCGGCGAGGCCCATGATCGGCAGGTAATACCGATCCCAATCCATGCCGATGGTCAGCGCGATGCCGCCGTACAGCACGAGGGTCCAGACCGCCACGCAGCCGACCACGCCCAGCCCGGGCGCGGGTCGGTCCGTCGGCTCCGGCGGCGGCAGGGGTGCGGCGGCGGTGCGGCGGCGGCGCGGCAGGCGCGTGCCTAACGCCGTCAGCACGCCCAGCGCGACCAGCACAGCATCCAGCGGCAGGCGCGCGCCTGCCGCGCCACCGGCATCCCCGCCCACCATCTGGCCCAACGACGCGCCGAAACTGTAGAGGAAGAGCGGCCGGGTCAGCGCCAGTTGGAAGCGACGCGGCCCGGCGGGGATGGCGACCTCGGGGAAGGCCACCATCTGCTGGGCCATCTCCTCCTGGCGGAAGGTGAACAGGGCGATGGAGCGGGCCACGGGCTGCGGCCAGAGGGCCGGATTGACCGCCACAAACACGCCCAGCGCCACCGCTGTCGCGCCGAGAGCCACCGCCGCCGCCGCCGCCACCCGCCGCCGCAGCACCCGCCCGGCGGCGGCGCGCCCCGCGCTGCCGGCCCAACGCACCCCCGCATCCAGCGGCAAGGCCAGCGCCAACGCGGGCAGGACAAAGACAGCGGTCAGCTTCGTGGCGGTTGCCAAGCCGATGACCGCGCCCACGGCGAGGGTCAGTCCCGCGACCCGCCGCCAAGTGCGCGGGGGGGCCGACGGGTCCGTAGCGGCGGCCAGGGCCGCCACCAGTGGCACAGTGAGCGCTAAGGTCAGTAACAACAGGGTCAGCAACAAGCCATCGCCGGTCGCCCGCGTCAGCAGCTCGCGGGCGTAGAAATTGCCCGCCAGCCAGCCGGCTGCCCCCAGCCCGGCCACCCAGCCGCCCGCCTGCCGCCCCAAACCGAAGAGTAGCAAGACAGCCCCACAGGCAGCCAACGCGCTGCCCAGCCGGGCCAAGCTCAACTGGCTGGGGCTGGGCATATTGCCCTGCGCTCCGTTTTGGGCAAACGTCAGGCTCGTATCCCACGGCCCGTTCAAGTGCAGCAGATCATAGCCGGCCAGTTGCAGCGGCACGCCCAGCAGATAGCGGGCGACCGGTGGCTGGGTATGCAGCCAATAGCTATCCCACTCCGGCGCGGAGGTCGCGCCCTGCTCGAACAGGGCCAAGAAGCGGGTTGTGTAGATCCACTGGCTCTCGTCATGGTGGAAGCGCGCGAACCAGACCCCCGACAGCAGCCCGCCGCAGCACAGCAGGAGGAACATCCCGGCGAGAATCGACTGCGTGCGTCGCTGGCGGGTGGGGACGGTGGGCGCTATTGGATGCGGCGCGGGTGTCGTAAGAGCGGTCATGATCGCTATCTTAGCATAAGCAAACCGGCGGGACAAGGGCCGGGCGGGTCCGCCACCCGTCACGCACACCACCCCTGCGGCTCTGCGGCTCCCTAGTCAGCCGTGCCCAGCCTACTCGCTGAGGACCGCGTGGACATAATCGGCGACGTACTCGCGTTCTTCTACGCCGTCCAAGACCATGCTTTCCAGCACATCCACCATCTCTGGCGCGACCTCGTGCAACTCCTGGATCACCGGACGCGCATTGCGGCTGGCCTGGGGATCGGTTACGAAGGCGAAAAACTCGTCGGTCAGTTCCGTTTCGTCTACCTGGATGCGAAAAAAGCGGCGTTGCATGAGTGGCAGTCTCCTCTAGCGGGGCGATAGGTCTACTAGATCAACGCACACCCCTGCCGCGTGGTTTGCTGGGGGCCAGTGTAGCACGGCTTACAGTACCCACCCAGCCGCCAGTGCTATAATCGCGGTGGTTCTGACACTTAAGCGAGGTACTGTGGCATGAGCAGCGCACGGCAACAACAGCGATACCCCGACTGTGCGGGCAGCAGCCCGCCGGCAGGCATGGCCTGTTGTCGGATAGGGTGTCGGTTGCCGGACCGATCCTGTTGCGATCCGTCCGGCGCGTCCGCTCCCGCTCCCCTGCTGTCTTCCACTACCCGTTTGTCAGGATAGCCACTGCTGCTGTATCGGCAGTTGTGTGCAAGCGCTATCACGCAGGGGCGGCCCACCGGGGGTCGCCCTTTTATTATGGGTGAAAGGAAACCACCACCATGAGTACCATTGTGACCGAAGTCTTAGCGGCCAACGCAGGCTACGCGGCAGCCTTCGGCGACAAGGCGCGTCTGCCGATGCCGCCGGGCCGCCACTTTGCCGTGCTGACCTGCATGGATGCCCGGCTCGATCCCGCCAAGTTTGCTGGGCTGGCCGAAGGTGATGCCCATGTGATCCGCAATGCCGGCGGGCGCGCCAGCGACGATGCGGTACGCTCGCTGGTCATTTCCTACAAGTTGTTGGGCACGCGCGAGTGGTTCGTCATCCACCACACCGACTGCGGCATGGAGACGTTCACCGATGAGACCATCCGGGGGTTGCTGGCGCAGAGCCTTGCCACCGCAACGGTGGATGCCGACGGCTGGCACGATGTCGGCCCCGGCCCCGGCTCGTCGGTCGGCGAACGGGTCGCCTTTCTGCCCATCAGCGACTTGGCCCAGAGCGTGGTGGACGACGTGGCCTACCTGCGCGCGCACCCGCTGGTCCCCGGCACCATCCCGATCTACGGCTACATCTACGACGTGAAAAGCGGTCGCTTGGTGGAAGTGCCCGCAGCGACCACAGCCGGGCGGGGCACTACGCGCTGAACGCAGCGAGGCAAGAGTCCCGTCCCTGTGTAAAGGGCAAATTGTAGGAGGCGGTTCCACCCGGCGACCGTGCGCGGTAGGAGGCGGAGCCACCCGGCGACCATGCGCGGTAGGAGGCGGAGCCACCCGGCGACCATGCGCGGTGGGCGGCGGGGCTCCCCGGCGCGGCTGGCCTGACCCGATCTCACCCGCAGGCAAGGACATGCCGGCACCGGGATCGCCTGCCCAACCGCGCCGGGGAGCCCCGCCGCCTACCCGCCCGAACAGTCTGGTTTGTTACGCTCTGCGGCATCTTGACACGCCAAACGGGGCCATGCTATAATCGCCTTGACAACCGAATATCGCCCAGGCTCTTATCAAGAGAGGTGGAGGGAGACGGCCCTGTGAAACCCGGCAACCCGGCAGCGATGCCTTGGTGCCAATTCCGACAGTGTACGCTGTGAGATAAGGGAGTGGTGCTATCCAACGACGGATACTGCCCCTCACCTTAGAGGGGCTTTTTGTTTAGCGTCTCTGCGCCCTGTGCGCGGAGAGGTGCCCTGCCCCTGCCTGGTCCAAGACCCAAGCAGGGGCTTTTTGTGGCAACCATAGGGTGAGTGAGGTGGGGCGTGGGCGTGATCGTGCAGAAGTATGGTGGCTCGTCGGTGGCCGACGTGGCGCGTATTCAGGCGGTGGCGGCGCGGATCGCGGCGCGCGTGGCGGGTGGTGACGGGGTTGCCGTGGTGGTCTCGGCGATGGGCGACACGACCGACGAGTTGATTGCGCTGGCCCAGCGCGTCCACCCCGACCCGGCGGCGCGCGAGTTGGACCTGTTGATGTCTACCGGCGAAACGGTTGCCAGTGTGTTGCTGGCGCTGGCGCTCCAGTCCCGTGGTGTGCGGGCGCAGGCGCTGACCGGCGCGCAAGCGGGCATCTACACCTGCGGCACGCACCGCCGGGCGGCTATCGTGGCCGTAGATGCCCGCCGCGTGCGTGATCTGCTGGATGCGGGCGAAGTTGCCATCGTCACCGGTTTTCAGGGTGTGCGCGGGGCCGGTCCCGACAGCGAGATCACGACGTTGGGCCGGGGCGGGTCCGATACCTCTGCCGTGGCGCTGGCGGTGGCCCTGGCCGCCGATTGGTGCGAAATCTATACCGATGTGGACGGCATTTATACCGCCGATCCGCGCGTCGTCCCGCAGGCCCGGCGGCTACGGCGTATTGATTACACCGCGATGTTGGAACTGGCCCAGCAGGGGGCGCGGGTGATGCACCCGCGCTCGGTGGAACTCGGCAGCGTGTATGGCCTGCCGATTGTGGTGCGCTCTAGCTTTGGCGGGGGGCCGGGCACCGTGATCGCGGCAGCGGGAGCCGACCTGCCGCCGGCGTTGGCGTATAGAGGAGACCCGATGGAACTGGATAACAAGATTTCCGGCGTGGCCCACGACCGCGATGTGGCGCGTATCACCGTCACTGGGGTGCCCCAGGCTAATCGGCGGTTGCACCGGCTGTTCACGCCGCTGGCCGCTGCCGGCATCAATGTAGACGCGATTGCCTACGCGCTCGACTCGGAAGGTCACGCCGCCGACTGCACCTTCACGGTAGCGGAGAGCGACCTGGGCCGCGCGCTGCAAGTGGTGGGCGCGACGGCGGTGGAACTGGGTGCCCGCGAAGTACGCACCCGCCGCGATGTAGGCAAGGTGTCGCTGATCGGTCTGGGCGTGCAGGATACGCCGGGCCTCGCCGCGCAGGCGTTTGCGGTGCTGGCCGCAGCGGGCATCCCGATTGAAATGGTCACCACGTCGCAGATCCGCATCAGTTGTATCGTGCCGGAGACCCGCCTAGAAGAGGCCGCCCGGCTGCTCCATCAGGCTTTCGGCCTCGGCGCTGCGGACGAATTGCCGACCGTTGCGCCGGTTGCGCCGGCGGAGGTGGCGGCATGGGTGGGGTAACCGTGGGCGTGTTGGGGGCGACCGGAGCCGCCGGCGGGCAGTTAGTGCAACTGTTGCTGGGCCATCCGTGGTTTACTATCGGCGGGCTGGCCGGCTCGGCGGCCACGGCGGGGCAACGCTACGGCGACCGGATGCGCGTGACAGCACTCGGCCCTGCGGGTGGGGCGGCGCTGCCCGCCGCCATTGCCGATCAAATATTACGCCCCGCCCTGCCGGAGGCGTTCCGCGATTGCACCCTGATCTTTAGCGCCCTGCCCGCTGCGGTGGCGCAAACGGTGGAGCCGGCTTTTGCCGCCGCCGGGTTCGGTGTGATCTCTAATGCCAGCGCCTTTCGCATGGCGGCCGATGTGCCGTTGCTGATCCCAGAGGTCAACGCGGCGCACCTGGGCCTGCTCGATCAGCAACAGCAAGCGCGTGGCTGGCCTGGCTTCCTGGTAACCAACCCGAATTGCTCAACGATCCACTTAGCCCTCGCTCTGGCCCCGCTGCACCAAGCGTTTGGTTTGGCTGCTGTCCAGGTGACGACGCTACAGGCCATCTCCGGGGCGGGACTGCGCGGCGTGGCGGCGCTCGACATTCTGGACAATGTGGTGCCCTTTATCGGCGGCGAAGAAGATAAAATGGAGAGCGAGCCGCAAAAGCTGCTGGGTCGCCTGGATGGGGCGGCGATCACCCCCGCCGACTTCCCGATTAGCGCGCAATGTACGCGCGTAGCGACCACCCACGGTCACTTGGAAACCGTGGCCGTCAAGCTGCACACGCCGGCGGATGCGGCGGCGATCCGGGCTGTCTGGCAGGAGTGGCAACCCCTGCGCGGGCGCGATCTGCCCAGCGCACCGGGCTACCCCATCCTGCTGCGCGAGGAGGAGGACCGCCCGCAGCCGCGCTTGGACCGCGACAGCGCGGGCGGCATGGCTTCGGTGGTGGGCCGGCTGCGCCCCTGCCCAGTGCTGGACTGGAAGTTTGTCGTGCTGGGCCACAACTTGGTGCGCGGTGCGGCGGGTGGCGTGCTGCTGATCGCCGAACTGCTGCACGCCGAGGGCCGCATCTGATGGAGCCGTCGCCGGCGCTCGTACTGGACGACGATCCCTCAGTGGGCACGGCTGCCGTCAGTACGCCGGCCCTGGCGGTGGACGCGCAGTATTGGGCAGATCCTGCGCCATTGCCGCTTGACTGCGGGCAGACTCTCAGCGCTGTGCAGGTTGCCTACGAGACCTGGGGCCGCTTGAACGCCGCCGCCGATAATGCACTGGTCGTCTGCCATGCGCT
>Ga0123336_10004688_pt1 | contig 11020 bp, 7 predicted proteins | sample SSSSmetaG_FD_96466 | JGI IMG/M metagenome (GOLD analysis project Ga0123336, IMG submission 96466) | Glacier valley bacterial and archeal communities from Borup Fiord, Nunavut, Canada, to study Microbial Dark Matter (Phase II) - ​SSSS metaG | ecosystem: Environmental > Aquatic > Freshwater > Ice... | reverse complement strand
CAACCGAAGTTGCATTTGACTATATTACTTGTACTATGTTTCAAGTACAGTTTGAACTTCAAAATTGAAGCTCTGTTAAATCGACTGGTTTTATGGTTACTATTCTATTTTCAAAGTTCATTTGTTTGTTTACTATCAAGCCGTTAAGCTTTTTTGTTTGCGCCGTTTATCACTGGCGACTTGTATAATATTACATGATTCACTTACATAAGTCAACACTTATTTTATTTTATTTTATTCTATATAAAGACAGTTTAAGATATTAAATATCTGTAGGAAAAGTCTCCGCACCTGCCGGTTCTAAAACAAGGCAAGCACGGAGACTTGCCACTACATAAAATGCAACTTATTAATCTGTTTCTATAATATATTTAGTAATTTAAAATCAAAAAAAGATCTCAACTGTCTAAAAGCTACAGTTAAGACCAACATATTTATATATCATGACATACCGTTTTCCATCACAATGCTTCCTTGCATCTGGTTCTGTTCTGGTCCTGGCATTTGAGGTGTTCCTGCACTTTTAAGCATTGGAAACGCTAAAACACTCACAATGGTTATAATCATTCCTATCCATATGTACCACTTTTTAGCCCAATTTTCTTGCTTTGTTATAAAGAGCATAAAAGGGATAAGCAGTACTCCTATTAAAATGCCAATTAAAAATACATAAAGTCCTCTAAGTGGTAAGCTTACAAATGTCATTATCCCAGATAAAACGATAGGCACAAGAGCCAGTACTAGGCTTATAATAACTTTTACTATTATTCCCATGGGGTTTTTAGTGCCTTCTTGAACTTGTGTAAACCCTTCGATTACTTTCATATTATTATCCTCCAATTGTTTTATTGATTCATAACTCTTCTTACTCTAATTCAATTTTTCAATTTTTCCTAGTGCTTTATCATACTCAAATAATATCATAAGCTCTTTTATATCACTTAATACCTCTTCAACGGTTGTATTAAGCGTGTAGTTTTGCAGCTCATCTATAATCCTTGTAGCTTCGCCCGAATTGAATGCTTCAAGTGCCTCTTTTATAGACTCTATATAATCTAAAACTTCTTCCTTTTGAAGTACCTGCTCTTGTTTATGCGTATGAGTAACACCGTTATCTTCATCTAGTGCGGCATGTATCCCATTAAGTATGCGTTCATATAGAGATATGAATGTTTGTATTTTACTGTCAATGACACTATAATCTAGTTTTTTGCCTGCCTCCTCAAGTTCTTTTGCCAGTTCTGAAAGTTCATGTGCCCCTATGCTTTTAGCAGCGCTTTTTATAGCATGGACTTCTGTTGTAAAAGAAACATCCAATTTACTATAATAATACCCTTTTATTTTTTCACTATTCATACGCCCACCAAGCAAAAAGGTTTTTAGGAGCATCTTATAATTTTCTATGTTCCCTAGACAAGTCCGAATTCCTGCCTTAGTATCTATCCCAAGTATGCTGGGCATAATCTCTGGTATGAAAATCTCAGATATACTTGAATGAATAGTTGCTTCTTGACTCGCATATTTTGCTACTTTATCTTTAGGCAACCATTTTTTCAACATATAATTAAGCTTTGTAAGTTCTATAGGCTTACTTAAGAAATCATCCATCCCATTGTCTAAAAACATTTGCTTTGCATTTCCTACAGCATTGGCTGTTAATGCAATAATAGGAACTTTTTTAAAGTACTCTTTATCCATACTTCTTATGATTTTAACAGTATCTATCCCGTCAAGTTCTGGCATCATATGATCCATAAATATAATATCATAAACTTTACCTCGCCTGAGCTTTTGCACCGCTTCCATACCACTTAATGCCGTGTCAATTTGCACTTCGTAAGGTTTTATAAGTCCTGTAGCAACTTTCAGGTTCACTAAATTATCATCTACAACAAGAACTTTTGCATCGGGTGCTGAAAAATATTTTGTAGACTTTTCTGCAATGCCTTCTTGATAATTTTGTACCCCATTCAACATTTCTGCAATGGCTATAGATAAGAGCGGTTTATGTAAAAACCTTATATCCTCATCTATTTCGTCTACCATATAGTCATTTAAGCTCATCATAGCAATTTTAATAGCTTGGTGCGTCTTGATGGATTTATCCTGAATGACTTCAATGCCTTTAGACATATCAAAAAAGATATGAGAATAGCTCTTCGTGTTTAACTTTTGCTTAAATATTTCGAGATTCTTGCACATAGTCGCATGCACTTCTAATGTCCTTAATATTCTTTCAAGACTTTCTGCATAGTATACATTAGGTTCAAATATTAAGATTTTAACCCTTTGTCTGTTTTTAACGCTAGCAGATGGTTCCCAAACTTCAACTTTTTGTTTTAACACAACACTAAAGGTTGATCCCTCTCCATACTTGCTTTTAAAGCTTATTTCCCCGCCCATCAAGTTGCTCAGTTGCTTACAAATTGCAAGGCCTAGACCGGCCCCTTGAATGTTTCTATTTCTTTTTGTATCAACTTGTCTGAACTCTTCAAATAATTTATGCTCATCTTCTGGTTTAACACCAATACCTGTATCTTCAACATCTATCTTAAGTAGAATAGAGTCCTTCTCAACTGGCTCAAAATCGACACTTAATTTGATGAAGCCTTTTTCAGTAAATTTAACAGCATTATTAAGCAGGTTCGTAAGAATCTGTCTTATGCGTATTTCATCTCCTATTAAAATAGTTGGTATTTTACTATTGAGTTCCACAAGCAACGATAAATTTTTAGTAATAAGTCTGGTGTTGATCATGTTAACCGTATCATTAACAAGCGAACAAAGATTATACTCCAGGTCAAATATTCTTAGCTTTCCAGCATCTATTTTAGAAAAGTCTAGTATATCATTTATAATAGTTAATAATGATGTTGAAGAGGCCTTGATAGTGCTTGCATACTCCAGATTAAGGCCTGATAAATCGCTTTGAAGCATCAGTTTAGTCATTCCTACAATAGCATTCATTGGCGTTCTCATTTCATGACTCATATTCGCTAAAAAGTCTGCTTTAGCTTTAGCTGCTTCTTCTGCTTCAATTGTTTTTTGTTCAACACTTCTAAGCGTATTATTTAACTCTTGTTCCCTTTTTTCATTATCATTTCTTATCTTTTCGATACAGTTGTCCTCTATATTAATACCACTTGCAATAGCTATTACCATTTTTTCGCAGCTATCATACCCACAACTATGGCAATCATGCTGACGTTGTTTTTGCGTGTGTTTACCGAGCTCAATATAAATTTTTTCTAAATCAGCTTCATTATAATGATACTCTTTTGTAATAATAGGTTTGTATTTTCTAATAAAATCATCTAGATCAAATCTATCTTCAAAAATTTGGAGTTGCTGCCCCTTATTGTTTTTCCTATCTCCTCTTGCTTTGACTTTAGCATAGGCCTTGGCAGAAATAGTGTTCATAAGTGTATTGATTGCAAGAAAGCTTCTATTCCTATTAGTCCCCAGACCAATATTACATCCTAAATCACAATTTAATACGTCAAATACGTGTGGAAGAACCTCCACATCTTCATGTTCGTAACTATCTAGTATTTTATAGACCATTTTTGGTCCTTCATAACTGACTACATTTAAATCAGAGCCTAAATAATAGGTAAGGTTTTCTTTGAGGCCTCCTGGCTTTGGGTACATGGCCCCGAGTACTCCCTGCTCGCTGTCAAATTCAAATTTTTTTTCATACGCAGATAAATTGATACCTCTTTTAATCATATATTTTTTTAATCTTGTAATGGTAATATTATAATCTACAAGACCGGTTTGAGTAAATTCATCTTTTTTTGCCGCACAGGGCGATATGGCCCCTATTTTCCCATTGATATGATCATATTTTTTCATTAAGATGGCGGTACACCCCATTGGACTTTGAATAGGAGATAACCTATCAATAAGTTGATGTTTGTGTTTCAACACATAATTTACAATAGCTGCGCAATTCTGTCCAATAATGTTTTGATTAGGATTTTCATGAAACAATTTAACATGTCCCCATGTACATATATCTGCGCCAAACGATACGTCATAAATTTTCTGAACCCCAACTGTTCTTAGCCAGGTTAAGATCTGCATCCACTCATCTTTTAGACCTACTTTTATAGCCGGTGCCACGATGATATTTATTATTTCCCCATTTGCTAGATCTTCGAAAAATCTTTCACAGTCATCTTTAAAACTTCTGGCTTTATGTACACAAGCTTTAACGCATTCACCACATGCAAGGCATTTTTGATCATCTATTTTTATTTTTATACCCTGTTCAGTTATGTAGGATATATTGGCATCATTTACAGGGCATGCCTTTACACACGAATTACAAACCACGCATTCTTTTTCATCTACACAAATAATTGCTGCCATAACCTAGGTCCCCTTTATACATAAACTCCCTATAAATACATGCTTGCTATTTGTTCAAACTTATCTCTTATCTTCTCAAATACTTCAACAATGCAGGGTTCAAAATGTGAGCCTTTAGACTTAATAATCATTTCCGCTGCCGTTTGATAGGTAAATGGTTCTTTATAAGACCTTTTAGACATAAGAGCATCATAGACATCTGCTACTGCCATAATGCGTCCACAAAGTGGAATGCCTTCACCTTGAAGTCCACTAGGATACCCGCTCCCATCCCACTTTTCATGATGCGTAAGTGCCATATCCCTCGCCATATATAAAAAGCTCTCTTCTCCTGTTTGATCAATTGCTTTTTGCAGTGTTTTACCACCTAGTGTGGTATGCTTTTTCATATATTCAAATTCTTCCTCGTCTAAGGAAGATTGTTTCCTAAGCATATCATCACTAATACCTATCTTGCCAACATCATGTAGTGGTGCCGCACGCAATAGATCTTTCATATATTGTTTGGATAATACATCCTTATACACACCATTTTCATACATTGCTTCCGCTAAGATTTGTAAATACTTTGCCGTTCGTTTAACATGTCCCCCTGTTTCACCATCTCTGCACTCCACTAACTCAGCAAGACTTGTAACAATAACATCTTGCAGCTTTTCTATCATTTGTGTTTTTTCTTCTACAAGTCTTTCAAGATGCTTATGATATTCTTCAAGTTCAAGATGTATCTTGATTCGGCTTAACATGATTTCACTTATAAAAGGTTTTGTTATAAAGTCTACTGCTCCAAGGTATAAGCTATGCAGTTCACTCTCACTGTCTGTTTGTGCGGTTAGAAAAATAACAGGTATTTTACTTGTATGCGGATCTTCCTTTATTTTCCTAAGTGTTTCATACCCATCCATTTCTGGCATGTTAATATCCAGCAATATAAGGTCTGGTTTAGTTTTCTCTAAAAATCTAAGGGCTTGTCTACCTGAAATAAGCAGTGTCACCTTATACAACGGCCTTAGAGTCTGTTCAGCTAATTTTAAATTGACTGCATTATCATCTATAACTAATATGTGTTTGAGCATAACTATTAATCACCCCCAATAAATTAACAGCAAATAAAAAACTTCTTTATAATGATTATAAAGAAGTTTTTTGTATTTGTATATGTAATTGAAATACTTTTTAGAATATTATTTCTATTAATAAATTTTGACATCTACTGTAAGGCCTGGCTTTAAAATATTTTTTTCCCCTTCAATAGCTATATCTGCTTTAATAATTGTTTCTCCATCTTGTTTGATGGCTCTATCCGCAATTCTTATGATTTTCCCTTTAATAGCTGTCTCTTTATCTGCATAAGGGATAATACTTGCCTCGCTGCCTATGGCTACTTTGCTGATAAATTCTTCTGGAATATCTACGCTGACAAAAAGTGTATTTTCATCCATCACCTTAAGCACTGGTATTTCTCCTTTGCCTAATACAGTCCCTTCATTGCAGCTGATCTCATAGATAATCATATTATCTGTATCAGCTATGATTTCTTTCTCTTTGATATAGCTTTTGCTCAGCTTATTCTTCATCGCTTTTAAATCCATTTGAGCTATTTTAAATTTAGACTCTAATTCTAAACTACTCGTTTCATTTTGTTTATCTGTATTCGTTAGCTGGGCCTCATTATTTTTAAGTGCTGCTGCTAAGCCATTAACCTCAAGCTTTCTATTTGTTTTCGCTTTTTCACTAGAAGCTATAATATCCTGCTTATCTTTTTCTATACTATTAAAGTTTCTCTTAGCGTCTTCTAATTCTTTAGATGAAATGCCACCAATATCAAAAATTTCTTTATTAACCTCATATTCTTTTTTTGCCCTAGTGAGATCTGTTTCCAAAATTTCCATACTTCTTTCTAGTGCCTTGATCTCTGGATCTGTTCCATTTTGAATATATGCTTGTTTGATATTTAACTCATTTTTAAGTCTACTTACTTCACTCGTTAAAGGATTAATATTCTGCCTTAACTCATTTAACTGCCCTTCATAAAGGCCCATTTCATTTTGCTTTTTCAGCATACTTATTTGATAGTCATCCAGATTTAAAGTAAGTATTTTATCCCCTTTTTTAATCTTTTGTCCATCTTTTACATAGATTTTTTCTACTGTGCACGGGAAGTCTATAAAGATTTCTCTTGTAGTCTCTACTTTCACTTCTCCAAAAACATCTATGCCCTCATTTTGCGTAGTCTGCTCTGTTTCCGCCGTACTTGTTTGACTTGTCTCTTTAGCTTTGCCTTGGCACCCCGAAAGAGTGATTGCCAAGCAGAATGCCATAATTATACTTATCTTTTTCACACGCTTCCATCCTTTCTATATTAAAATATTATACTGCTTAACAAATGCGTCCATCTCTTACCATAATAAGGTCTGTGCCATAATCAGCAGCTTCCTTTGAGTGCGTTACTTGTACAATCGTTTTGCCCTGTTCCACATTAATTAATTGCAAGAGCTTCATAATCTCAATCCCTGTTTTACTATCTAAGTTCCCTATCGGTTCATCCGCAAAAATAATATCTGGTTTGTTGATAAGTGCTCTTGCTATAGCCACTCTTTGCTGCTGACCACCTGAAAGTTCTCTTGGTGTATGTTTCCTTCTATCTGAAAGCCCCACAATATCCAATATTTCATCTAAATCTTTTTTATAGTCTTTTAACTTTTTACCCTCTAGCAGTATAGGAAGCATGATGTTATCTTCTACATCAAGATTAGGAATAAGATTATAGAACTGAAAGACAAAACCTATATCATTTCTTCTCATCTTACTTTCTTCTTCATCCTTCATTGTACTAAGCTCTTTGCCATTGATTTTAATGCTCCCTGCTGTTGGCTTATCGAGGCCCCCTAAAAGATAGAGCAAGGTGCTTTTCCCCGAACCTGATGGTCCCATAATGGAATAAAAGCTTCCTTTTTTAATTTCTAGGTTAATATTTTTTAAAATTTCTACCGTTGTATCTCCTAGATCATAGCTCTTACATAGGCCTATCGTCTCAATAACATTCTCCATATCATCACCTCGTTTACTCATATTTTATAGCCTCTATAATATTAAGCTTTGTTGCTTTTTGGGCTGGACTTAATGAAGCAAGCACTGTTATAAAGACGCCTCCTACAAAATAGATCCAAAGCACATTAGGTACAAGATATGTAGGAACTGGCACCCGCATAGCCTCCATTAGAGACGGTACGATTTTCATAATAATAACACCGCCTGCTATTCCTGCTATTCCTCCAATCCCTCCTGAATAAAGTGATTCTATAAACAACATTTTTATAACTTGCTTTTTACTCATCCCGACTGACCTTAAAACAGCGATACTTTGTTTTCTTTCTATAAAACTAATAATAAGATTATTAATAACCCCTATAATGCCTATAATAAGTGCGAGTATAGAAAAACCAATGAGCATGGACATGAGCTGCTCATTGCTGTCTTTATTATCTATTAGCATTTCTTCTACTGTGTGTCCTCCCAAATTTCTGCTCAAATGCTGCTTTTTTAGAGACTCGAGTATTACCTTTGAATCTCCTTTTACCCTTACATAAGCACTGTTATAGTATTTAGCTTTTGTATCTATTTTCAAATAAGTCTCTGGCGCTAAAGCAAAACTTCCATTCCACATAAAAGTATTAGCAAACCCTAAAATGGTATAGACTCTATCACCTTGTGGAAATTTCAAAGTAAGCTTATCGCCTTCTTTTAGGTTGAATCTATTTTTCATGATAACACTCATGATAAGATACCGCCCTTTATTTATTTTTTCAAATATTTCCTTTTCTTTTCCCATGTAATCAAGCTTAACATATTTTGAATAATTTTCATCTTGAACAGTTTCAATACTCTCGATCTTTTCTCCGAGTTCCTTGATTTCAACACCATAAGTCTGATAGATAGGATTGACACTCTCTACCCCATCATTTCTCACAAGTCCCCTCACTGCACTTTTATCCATGTCATTCATATAAACTTCCATATCTGATATGAAAGTCTTTTGATAAAAGTTAACAACTTCTACGCTTACATTAATACTGATGTTGTTAATCATAAGTAAGGTCGTAATGCCTATTGTTATGAGCGCAATACTATTTAATATACTCTTATTCCCTTTAATATTTTTAACGGCAAGTATTCCAATATTACCAAACACCATACAAAAAATCTTTTCTGATCCTTTAGAAGTGATTTTGATAAGCATAGGTAAAATATTAATAATACCTACTTGAATCAATAAAATAGATATGCCATTTAATAACAAAGCTAATGACTTTGAAGAAATTATAGGTAATATAAAAGCTACTATAATACAAATAATGCCTAATACATCTTTTCTGATTTTCCTCTTTTTATGACTTACTACGTTACCTAACACTATTTCTTTAAGTGGTATTTTTGAAACTTTTATAATAGGCAGCATACTACTTATAAGACAAACAACAATGGATAAAAGAAATGTAATAACAAGTTTAACAAAAGAAATATCGATTTTTACTTCTATGTATTCTTTAAATTCAGCTGGCGTTGTGAACTCTGTCATCACATACAAAATCCCAATTCCTAGAATACATGCAGCAATGCCTCCTACGATCCCATAAAAAAGGCTTTCCAGGAAAAGAACTTTATCCATCGTGCGCCTGCTTGCCCCAATGCTTCTAAAAGTTCCTATAATGGGGAGCTTCTCTAACGTAATGACCTTAAAGGACGTATAAATAATAAATATGCTCATAAACGTCACAACAAATGTCATAAGCAGTAATGGCATAGAAATCATAGAAATATTGTCATATAATTCTTGTTTTGAAAAAGGTTCCTTGACTTCATATTTCGGGTAACTTCTTTTTAGTTCTGCTATAAGTGTATCAATGCCTACACCTTCTGCCACTTTGATATATAGCATAGTAGGTTTTCCCTCTGTATCCATATAATCACCTAAACTCTTGTAAGATATAAGTGCTTTGGCGCCTTTTGATTCATCTGAAAACATACCTGCCGGTAGTGAAATGCCGTAAACATTCACGCTACGTCTTATATCTCCAATAAAAAGCTCCATCCTATCCCCTACATTAAGCTTATACTTCTCGGCCGTTTTTTGACTAATAATAATACTATTGCTTTCAAAGGAAGCTCCCTGATGCTCTTTTGCAAGCTGTAACTCATTAATATTTTTATAATCCTTTAACGTCATACCTGTAAGACTGATGCGTTCATACTCCCTATTTGCTGTTTTATATCTTGCAGTAGCGTTTACGTTTTTAATAATATATTGTGTCTTATCCTTCACCCTTAAAGCAGGGGCAATGCTCACAACTCCTGCCGGGGACTTTGCTGTTGGATAAATCATAATATTGGCATTGCCAGTAGCCTGCCTCATCTTGCTCGTATAAATATCTACAAGCGAATCAGACAAGGAAGTGGAAGCAAAATAAAGTGCCCCAGATAATGCCACTGCAAATATAATAAGAAATGTTCTAAATTTTTTCTCTTTAATTGATTTTATAATAAACTTAATAATAATCCCCATTTTTTAACCTATCCTTTTATATCTTTATAGTTTTTTTAAATTGCAGCACTATATATACCTCACTTGTAATAGTATATATTTACTTGCATTATGTTATATTACAACTCAAAGACTAAATAGTCAATATATTATTTGAAAACAGACTAATAAGTTGCTTTTTTATATTTAAATGATTGATATTCTTTTAAACTACAAAAAAGTAGTGAGCTTATAAAAAGCCCACTACTTTTTCTGCATTTTCAGGGTATATAAAGTACCAATAAGCATCTTACTTCCATTACACTCCCTACTACTTGCTTAAACTTTGAAATTGATAAATATCTAAGCGCTATATCAAATATCGGGGGTTCATAAAATATCTTTTTTAACTGAATACACTTCTTTTTTTCATCAATGCTTTTTAAAGATTGATAGGTTCCAGGCCTTTTTAAACTTCCCGGTAAGCTCTCCACTAAATCCATAATTTCATTTTGCACAAGGATGTCCCTTTCTTGTCCTATATGAAAGCTTTTATTTATCTGTGTGATACACGAAGCAAAACAATGAGGATTATAGGTAATAAAAAATTCAATAGGATTAATATCAATTTTCATGGACTCAAATTTATTTTCTACTCTATCCAACATCTCATCTGTACATTTGTATCCTTGTAATAATGCTCTTAAAGTAATGGGGCTAAGTTCGTCAAATTCAGTTACTTTAATGAGTCCTTCTCGCCCTTCTAATATATCTACTGGAACAACCGTTGCTTTATACTCTGTTGCGTATTCCATATTGCATACTCACCACACTTTTATGACTTTTAGTGTTACTCATATAGTATACTCTAAAAAGAGCACTATCTTACGTGACTTAATATTAAGTCTTTTCAAGGCCATAAAACTTCGTCTTTTCAATTATCGAATGCACTCCCTACATCAGAATAGGCATGTGCATCTGAACCGTATACCATCTCTACTTCATACATTTTAATAAGCTCCAAAAACATTCCCGAAGGATAAATTTCTTTACAAAAAGGTTTTCTAAGACCTGCTGTATTAAAGTCGATTTGGTAATTTTTAGCTTTTAACTCTTTAACAATCT
>Ga0123336_10004686_pt1 | contig 11021 bp, 7 predicted proteins | sample SSSSmetaG_FD_96466 | JGI IMG/M metagenome (GOLD analysis project Ga0123336, IMG submission 96466) | Glacier valley bacterial and archeal communities from Borup Fiord, Nunavut, Canada, to study Microbial Dark Matter (Phase II) - ​SSSS metaG | ecosystem: Environmental > Aquatic > Freshwater > Ice... | reverse complement strand
GGGTATTTCAATTTTTAAATATTTCAGGTTTTGAAACCAAAAATATAAAATGGGAAGACCCATTAAAAAATGAAAGCCTAACCGATTATAGCAAAAGATTAATCAATCAAATTGATTTGAATGAAAAAGTTATTTTGATAGGTGTTTCTTTTGGTGGAATGATAGCGCAGGAGATTGCTAACTTAATTGAATGTGAAAAAGTAATAATCATTTCCAGTATTAAATCATTGAAAGAGCTTGATGAAAAAATGCGTATGGTAAAACAAAGTGCTATTTACAAATTCATTCCATCTAGATTTTTAAAATGGACCAATTCATTATCAGCTGATTATTATTTCAGTACAGAAACAAAAGAAGAATCTAAATTATTAAAACAAATAATTACAGATACTGATAGATTTTTTATGAAATGGGCGATTGATAAAATTATGACTTGGAAGTATGAATCAGAATTTTTACAAGAAAAATTAACTCACATTCATGGAACCCATGATCGAATTTTTCCAATTAACAATATTACAAATGCAATTAAAATAAAAGATGGGGGTCATTTTATGATTGTTAATCGAGCTAAAGAAATCAGTGCAATAATTCAGGAAAAACTTAATGGATAAAAAATGAGATTTATTTTATGAGTATTTCGATATCAATAAATCGATAATAATTTTTTTTATTTATCATTTTCCGAAATCATATTTTTTAAGGTAATAATAAAAGTAGTTCCAACAGACTCTTTGGATATTACCTTTATTGTTCCCTTCAATTTTTCAATAATTTCCTTTACAATATATAATCCAATTCCCGAGCCTGCCATTTTACCTTGAAGCCGGAAGAACATTTGAAATATTTTTTCATGATATTCAGGTGCAATACCCACACCATTATCTTCTATTGATAAATGTAAATTTTCAACATCCACCTTGCATGATACTTTAATGAATTTATTTTCACTTTGTCCATGCTTATGATACTTTATTGCGTTAGAAATAATATTTTCAATGATGGTATTAAATCTTTGTTCATCAGAATAAAAAGCTTGTTGCTCATCAATATTCAATTCAAAAGTAATTTCTGCAGCTTCTTTAATATTACACAAAGCTTCTATTATTTCATTTATATTATTTTTAACATTAATTTTTCTAATATCTATTTCTATACGGTTGTTACGGGAATAACTTAAAATATTTTTAATAAATTGATCCAAGCGGTTAACACTGGTTTGTATCATTTTGTTATAGCCAAGAATATTTTCTTCCTTTCCCTCTGACTCGATTAAAGATGCAAGACCCATTACAGAGGTAAGCGGTGAGCGCAAATCATGTGAAACACTATAAACAAAGCGGTCAAGTTCTGAATTTGTTTTTTCTAACTCTTTATTCTTGTTGATTAATTCCTCTTCAACTAATTTGCGTTCCGTAATATCCTGATGCGATACAACGATCATGGTGGTATCACTTTCAAATTTCATTGCTCGCATCACAAACCATTGCCTGCCCAAAAGTGAATGACAAGGATATTCCAAATGAAAAACTTCTGTATGTCCATGAAGTACATCTTTCATTCCTTTTAAAGAAATCGAAGCCATTAAATCACCTCCAATGGCTGAATTTTCGCAAACATTAAAATAATTACTTCCTTTACCGGTTCCTTCAATAGAAGTTTCTCCATTATCATTGGAAAATCTTTTCCATGCTTCATTAATAGCTACAATTTTACCTGAACTATCAATAACACAAATGTGTGCACTTAAAGAATTAAGTACCCCACGGTTAAATGCTTCACTGTTTTGCAACTGTTCTTCAACTTTTTTTCTACTTGTAATATCTCGTGAGTGACAGGCAACACCTATTATTTCTGTTCCATTGCGAATGGGATAAAATGATATTTCAGACCAAATTTCAGTTCCGGTAGATGAAGTTGATTCTGTTTCCATAAATGCTTCCCCGTTAAAAGCTCGTTGATATAAAACTTTATATCTTTGTTCTCTTTTTTCAGGAAGACCTATTTTGAGCATATCTAACCCATTATAAATCCAATTTCCACTAATCTGTTTAACTAAATCATTGAAAGGTTTATTGGATGTTATAAGTTTATATTCCGGATTTACACTCCACATTAAATCTTTGGTATTATTAATGAGAGCAATGAAATTATTTTTATCAAACTCCATTTGTTGTTCAGCTAAGATTTTTGCAGAAATATCCCTAAAATTTGCAACCATAGCTTGAACGCCAGGTTCGTGAAGGAGATTTGTAATTGTGCCTTCGCACCAAATCCAATTTCCATTTTTATGTCTCCTTCGTTGCTGAAAAGAAAATGAGGCGCCATTAACTTCAGCTATCTTCTTTCTGTTTTGGGTAAACTCTTTTACATCATCAGGATGAATAATATCGAAAAGAGAGGTAAATATTAATGACTCTTTTTGATAACCCAAAACCTTTTCGACTGATGGGCTACAATAAATTATTGTTCCATCTGCCTCGGAAAGCGTTTTCATATCTGCGCTTTTTTCAATAAGTGCACGAAATTTTTTTTCGTTTTGGATTATAAGTTCTTCGGCTTTTATGTGTTTTCTTGTATTTTCTAAATTTTCAATGGCGAAAGATATATCTCCCGCTGCTTCTTCGAGCAAAGCTGTTTCTTCTTCATCGAAAAAATTTTCAATTCCAGAAAATAATCCAAATATTCCTACTACTTCACCATACTTTTTGATTGGCATCGAAATAGCTGCATAAATTCCTTGTCTTATAAATTCCTCTTTCCAGTTAGTAAGTTCAGGGTCGTTCTGAAGGTTGTTATTAAAAGATTGCCTACCAGTTTTAATAACTTTTAATGCTGGGGTATTTTTATATAGAGGATTATTAATATCTAAACCCGAAAAGTTAAGTATTCTTCCTGCTTCGTTTTTATCTCCACAAAATTTTCTTATACTCAAGATATTATTTTCATCTATTAAACTAATCCACCCCATTTTAAAACCACCAATATTTAAGGCAACCTGGCAAGCATTTTCAAAAAGTATGTCTTCATTATCAATATGTACAATGCTTTTATTTATGGCGCTGAGAAAACTATACAAACGATTGGCTTTTCTTAATTTTTCAGTTGCTTTTATCTGTTCACTAATATCTACTGATAAAATATAAAGGCCTTCTGGGATAGGTTGAATACTAAGTTCAAAAAAGCCTTTTGATGAGTCAGGAAAAGTAAATTCATTTATAAGCTGAGCTGATATGCGATTTAACATACATTTTTGCAGTGTTTTAAACAAATTTGTATGCTCTATTCCGGGATATTTTTCCAGCATTGTATATCCAACCAATTCTTCTCTTGAGAAATTACTATGTTTAACTGCGGCATCATTTAAATAAATATATCGAAAATTCAAATCTTGAATTTGAACCCCTTCAAGCATATTATCAAGGGTGTGGCGAAAGTATTTTTCAGTTTCAAATGAAAACTTTTTTTTTCTTTATGTTTTTCTTCTAATATAAATTCGTCAAGGGCAAAAGAAATATCGTTAGATAAATCTACAAGCAATTCAATTTCTTCTTTTTCATAAAAACCGATTTCTGTTGCATATAAATTAAGTGTTCCAGTTATTGCCCCTGATTGCCTAATGGGTAAAACTATGCAGGATTGTAAGTTAATTTTAGAATTTATATTTTGAAAGGAAGAAAATTCCGGTGCTATGTTAATATTATTGCACAAATAATGAATACCAGTTTGTAATACGGTTTCTTGAGGTTTATTAGCTATTGTAAAAAGATTGATTTCTTCGGATGTGGAGGGTAAGCCACTATGGTATTTAAGAGTGATTTTATTTTTAAAATCAAATAAACCTATCCATGCTATTTTAAATTTTCCTGATTCGACAGCTAATTGACATAATTTGCTGAAAAGGGAATCTTTGTCTTTCCCTCTTATCATTTCGCGGTTTACCTGGCTTATAAATGCATAAATATTTAAGGCATTTTTTATTTTGTCAGTGGTTTCCATTTGCGAGGTTTTAAAAAGTTTAAACCCTACACCAAACTGCCTACTAAATTATTTCTAAAATGTAAACATCGAAATTGTTTAAATCAATAAAATGTAACCTCATTTAAAAAAGTTTTTCAAATGTAAATTTAAGAGGTTCATAAAAATTAATTATAACTTTTAAGCAGGTTTGATTTAAACTTCAATTTTTTATTAAGTTACATTGTAACAGAAAAAAATAAATATAATAATTTTTTTAAACAATGATAAAAAATAATTTAAAGAAATGTGTGAATTAGGATTATATGATTTTAGGAAAAAGGGATTTTTACTTATTGATAGAAAAACAACTCCTTTCAATAAAATTATCAAAATACTGATATTGACAAAACGACAAGTTAGTTTAATGTAAATTTAAGCTTCTCATCACAATTTCTCTTTCAAAAAATCGGCTGTATAATTGTTTTTGATTTTTTTCATATCTTCTGGAACACCTTCAAAAACAACATCACCACCACCATCACCACCTTCAGGACCCATATCTATTATCCAATCAGCACATTTAATTACTTCCATATTGTGCTCAATAATTATAACTGTATCGCCTTGTTCTACCAAAGCATTTATAGCAGAAAGCAATTTTTTAATATCATAGAAATGCAAACCAGTTGTTGGTTCGTCAAAAATAAATATCGTTTTACCTTGGTTTGAAATCCCTTTTCCTAAAAACGATGCAAGTTTAACACGTTGAGCTTCTCCACCTGAAAGTGTGGTAGCAGATTGACCTAATTTTACATAACCCAAACCTACTTTTTGGAGAGGTAAAAGTTTTTCGGCTATTTTAGGATCTGTTTTAAAAAAATCAATGCTTTCATCAACAGTCATTGCTAATACATCAGCAATATTTTTATTATTATGAGTAACTTCTAGTACTTCTTGTTTAAAACGTTTTCCATGGCAACTTTCACATTTTAATTGAATGTCAGCCATAAATTGCATTTCAATTGTAATTACGCCCTCTCCAGTACAAACTTCACATCTTCCACCATCCACATTAAAAGAAAAATGAGAAGGTTTATATGCTCTGGCTTTTGATAAAGGTTGTTCTGCATATAAATTTCTAATATTATCATAAACTTTAATGTATGAAACAGGATTAGAGCGGGAGGATTTACCAATAGGATTTTGATCAATCATCTCTATTTGGGAGACTTTATTTAAATCACCTTCCAGGTTATCAAATTTGCCTGACTCTTCACTATTAAATTCTCCCAATCTTTTTGCAAGTGCAGGATAAAAAATTTCTCTCACTAAAGTAGATTTTCCCGAACCACTTACACCAGTCACTACTGTAAGGATTCCCAATGGAAAACTTACAGTTAAATTTTTTAAATTATTTTCTCTAGCACCTTTTACTTTGATAAAAGAAGTTGCTTTTCTGCGAATGGTAGGTATAGGAATAAAATCTGTACCTTTTAAAAACCTAACTGTATGCGAATCAATATCATCTGTCATTTCATTTTCCACTCCCTGAAAAATTAATTCACCACCATGAGCACCAGCATCAGGCCCGATATCAATTATTTGATCTGCAGCACGCATTACTTCTTCTTCATGTTCTACAACAATAACAGTATTACCAAGGTCGCGAAGTATTTTTAATACTTCTATTAATTGTTGTGTATCTCTTGGGTGTAATCCAATGCTAGGTTCATCTAATATATACATACTACCAACCAACGCACTACCTAATGATGTTGCCAGTTTAATTCTTTGGTGTTCACCACCCGACAAGGTAATGGTGAGCCTGTTTAACGTTAAATATTTTAACCCGACTTTTACTAAATAATCTAATCTGTTTGTTATTTCTGTTAATATCCTTTTGGCTACTTTTTCTTCAAAATCAGGAAGTTTTAAAGTTTTAAAAAAATTATAAACTTCTAAAACCGGCATTAAAACTAAATCTGTAATTGATTTTTGTTCAATTTTTACATAAGAGGCATCTTTTCTTAATCGTGTTCCTTTACACTCCGGACAAGTAGTTTTACCTCTGTACCTGGAAAGCATTACACGATATTGAATTTTATAAGTTTGTGTTTCGATGTAATTAAAAAATTCATCCAAACCCTTAAAATAAGAATTTCCTTTCCACAAAAGTTCTTTTTCACTTTCAGTCAAATCTTCATAAGCCCGATGAATAGGGAAATCAAAGCGAATTCCATTTTTAATAAGCGGTGTTAACCACTCTTCACTCATTTTTTCCCCTCTCCAAGGTGCTAATGCACCTTCGTAAACAGAATTAGTTTTGTCGGGTATAACTAAATCAATGTCAATCCCCAACACTTTTCCAAAACCCTCACAACGCTTACATGCACCATAGGGGTTATTAAAACTAAAAAGATTTACGCTTGGCTCTTCAAAAATAATTCCATCCGCTTCAAACTTATCTGAAAACTTTCGAATCTCTTTGTTTGCAATGTTTATCACACATAAATCATTTCCTTCAAAAAAAGCCGTTTGAACAGAATCAGAAATTCTAAATCTGTTATCTTCTTCGTTGTGATTAACAATATTCCTATCTATTAAAATAAAAACATCTTTTTTTAACAGACTTTTTATCTTTTTTGCATCTTCTTGTAATTCTTCAATAAATATTAATTCTTCGCCAGCATAAATTCTGGTAAAACCTTTTTGTAATAAAATTTTTAATTCATCTTCCAGTTTGCGCTCTTCGTGGACGGTAAGCGGAGCAAGAATCATAAATTTTTGTCCTTCTTCAAAAGTATGTATCCAATCCACCACATCAGTAACTGTATTACGTTTTACCAGTTTGTTTGAAACAGGTGAATAAGTTTTTCCGATTCGTGAAAATAATAATTTTAAATAATCATAAATTTCAGTTGTGGTACCAACGGTGGAACGTGGATTGCGATTAGATACTTTTTGTTCAATAGCAATAGCTGGGGAAACTCCTCGAATATATTCCACTTCCGGTTTTTCCATTCTGCCTAAAAACTGACGGGCATAAGAACTTAAACTTTCAACATACATCCTTTGCCCTTCGGCAAATAAAGTATCGAATGCCAAAGAAGATTTACCCGAACCGGAAAGCCCTGTAATAACTACAAATTTATTTCTGGGAATGGCGACACTTAAATTTTTTAAATTATTAACTTTTGCGCCTTTAATAATAATAAATTTTTTAGGGTCGAGAGAATCAATGGATTCGGGAGCGTTCAGAAGCATTTCTGTTTTCATATTTTTGCAAAATTACAAAAAGCTAATTTCAAAAACAGGTTTTATTAAATCTGTTTTTTCAAATCAAAAAACAATAACAGAAAAAGTGGGGGGATGGTTGCAAAAGAGAAAGCCTAAATATCCTTAGTGTTAAGAAGGGCACTAAGGATTTAAAATGAAAAGCAGGGACTTAGTCCCGTATTGATGCTAAAATCTAATTTTTCTGCTAATTAACCGTGTCAGAGACACTCCTATAATATATTTATAATTAGAACGTTTCACTAAATCTACGTATAGTTGGGCTTAATTAAGTTAGAACCACAAGTCGTAGACTTGCGGCAGGTTGAGATTTTTGTAATTAAAAAACAATAACAGAAAAAGTAAGCGTATGGTTGCAAAAATGTAGGTAAAACTTAGAGATAGATGAAAAGTTTGGATTTGGTTTAAGTTTGTTGAATTAAATTCAAAATACAAAGGTAGACTGTGTTTGGTATAGCATTATATAACAATTTTTCCCCCACCTACCGCAAGTCTACGACTTGTGGTTTTGCTTAAGCCAAGCAGTTTCCTGATTTAAATAAAATAAATCTTTCATAATAATTAAAAATAATTTTTTAATTATTAGTTTATCAATATCACATCTACCGCAAGTCTGTGACTTGTGGTTTTCCGTAAGGAAATCAGTTTCCTGATTTAAATAAAAAATAAAAAATCTATCACAAAAATTAAAAATAAATTATCGTTTTATCAATATCGTTATATTAATAAAAGCAAAATCAGCTATCTTATCAAATCAAAAATCTCTTTTTGTAATGTTTGTGTTTTATCTTTTGCATACCAACCATGAATTATTTCGTGGCCTTTTTCAAAATTTAAATTTTGTTTTTTATTTTCTAACATTAATTCCTGAACAGGTGCTGGGCGAGGACCCCAGGTAAAAATTTCTTCCAGTGAATGGGTATTAACTGAAATTAATTTAGGAATTGATTTTCCTCCATTTGTAAGATACATGTTCATGATTTCAGGATTTTTATCTCTGACTAATAATTTAATTTCAACTTTCCCTTCCGAAAGTTCAGCCATTTTTTCTAAAACTGGTAAATTTTGAGCAACATCTCCACACCAACTTTCTACAAGAATTACCCAATACTGACTTTCTTTTAAATTTTTTAACTTTTCAATTAATTCCGGATTAATAATAGTAGTTTTTTCGAGCCGGTGTATCCGTTGAAAATTAAGTTTCGTTAGTTCTAGCACCCAAGCCTCATTATAGTGAGGGTCATCCGAAGTAGTTTTATTTTGTTCAAAAAGGTTTGTAGCAAGTTTTATATATTCTTGATATGAGTAAGCGTTTTCCAAGTTTATGGTTGTAATTTTTGTCATTATATTAAGTTATAAGTTAAGATTATTTGTTTTGTTAATAAATTTTAATTTAAATCACAAAAAAATAATTTTTGTTCCAAAAATTTTAATATTAGATTTCCATTCTGATTTAATACTATTAATTAAAAATTTAATAAGTAAATATGCTTGTTAAAAATTTATTATTTCTCTTATCTGGGTCTCTTTTAATTTTTTTTATAGGTTCTGACCATGATATTTTAAACAAAAATCCATAGTCAGGGCTCCATTTATTTTTTTTATCACTTTTTAAATCAAGGGTCATGTTTAACAACAAAGAATCAAAAAAAGAACAAACTGAAGTTGCAGCCAGCGACACCACTCACGTTGCCAAAGGCACAGTTTTAACTGGTGATGTAGAAACAGGAGATAATATTCGGATTGAAGGTAAAGTAGTAGGTAATGTAATCTGTAAATCAAAAGTTGTTTTAGGAGGTGGAACTTCAATTATTGAAGGCAACATTTTATCACAAAATGCTGAAATTTATGGAGAGGTAAAGGGTAAGGTTGAAATATCGGAGTTACTTACTTTGCGGGCAACTGCAGTTATTCAGGGAGATATTATTACAAATAAACTGCTTGTTGAATCTGGTGCAGTTTTTAATGGTTTCTGTAAAATGGGTGTAACGGGTAAGGAAATTAAATTAAGCGAAAGTCAGAATGGAAAAGCCACAAAAGCCGTCCTCCAATAATATTTTAAAATATGCTGGATTAGGTTTCCAAATGTTTGCCATGATCGGAATTGCAACATGGTTAGGAATTACTTTAGATAAAAAGCTGGGAATGACAAAATTCCCAGCTTTTACTTTATCACTTGTATTAGTAGCCGTAATAGGATCTTTTATAAGTTTAATCAGAAGTGTAAAAAAAGATGATTAATATTTCATAAAATCCATTCTATTTCCCTCCTACTACTACCTCAAGCATACTATCAACTTGTAAATATTTTATAGCTAAGTTTTGCAATTCAGCAGCCGAAACATTTAAAATACCGGCTATATATCTTTTAAAATAATTATAGTCTAAGCCATCAAAGTAAATCATTTTAAAATGATCGGCAATGGCAAAAGCTGAATTTAAACCTCCTGCAAAAGAGCCCAACATATAATTTTTTACTTTTTCTAATTCTTCTTTCGGTATTATTTCTGTTTGTAATATTTTAATCTCTTTAATAATTTCATCAATTGTTTGTTGTGTATACTCTCGCTTTACGTCAGTGCCGATAGTTAAATAACCATCCCGTCGCAATGAGTAAGTACTTGATTGAATTCCGTAAGTAAAACCTTTTTCTTCCCTGATATTCATCATTAATCTGGAACCAAAATATCCTCCTAAAACTTCATTTAAAACTAAAAATGGAATATAATCCGGATGTGTGCGATTGAATAATAATTTTCCAAATCTTATTGAAGATTGCATGCTTCCTTCTTTTTCAAAAATAAAATCTCTTTGATGCGAGGATTGAATTTGTATTGCAGAAACTAAATTTATATTTTTTTGAATTTTATATTCAGAAAATATTTTTTTAATATATTCTAAATCACTTTCTACAATTTCTCCTGAAAGGATAATATCAAAAGGTTTATTTAAAATATTTTGGCTATAAAAACCAGTTATATTTTGTTGATTTGAAGCAAGAATGTCAGCTTTTTGGATTGATTTACCATAAGGATAGTTTTTGCCAAAAAGATTTTCTTTAAAATATTGTGATGCGAGATAGCTTGTTTTTTCTGAATTTACTTCAAGGTTTTGTGCAGTAATTGTTTTTAGGTTTTCTAATTCATGTTCCGGAAAAATTGATTCAAATAAAATTTCCTGAACCAATGGCAGAAGTTGTTTGATGTGTTTTGATAAGGAATATACCGTAACTGTAATATTATCAGCACCATGAGAAAGTTCTAAAAATGATCCATAACCATCAAAAAAGTCGTTTATTTGTGTAACAGTTTTGTTTTTTGTCCCTTCATTAAGCATTTTCAAAGTAAAATATGAAAGCATCCTTTCGTGCTCCTTTTCATACGAAAGCCCGGCTTTAAAAATAAATTCCATCCTTATTACTGGCTGGCCAGATACATGTATAGAGTGTATTTTTATTCCATTTTCAAGATTTTCAGTTTTTGCTTCAATGATATCAACTTTGTTAATTGTTTTAAATGGAGGTGCAATGGTTCTGTCTAGCATAAAATAAATAAATGGTGTGTTTAACTTTTAAAAATAAAAAGTCTTGGTGCACACATTAGATTAAAAATTATATTTGTTTTGCAAATGTGCAAAATAGGTGTGAGATTAAAGACATTGTTGAATAAACAAATCTTAAATTAAAATTCGATTTAAATAAAAAGATTGTAAATATGAAAATTTATACAAAAACCGGTGATAAAGGACAAACTTCGTTAATTGGTGGT
>Ga0123336_10004685_pt1 | contig 11021 bp, 8 predicted proteins | sample SSSSmetaG_FD_96466 | JGI IMG/M metagenome (GOLD analysis project Ga0123336, IMG submission 96466) | Glacier valley bacterial and archeal communities from Borup Fiord, Nunavut, Canada, to study Microbial Dark Matter (Phase II) - ​SSSS metaG | ecosystem: Environmental > Aquatic > Freshwater > Ice... | reverse complement strand
CTTATAAAATTATTAGAAAAAAATAATATGCAAGAAGTTTACCTAGCAGGAATAAATACTGAAGCAGCTATCTTAGCAACAGCTTTTGATTTATTTGGCAGAGACATAAAACCTAAGATACTTTCTGCATTATGTATGTCACAAATGGGACACGAGGTGCATAAAGGCGCACTGGATATATTAAGAAACACTATAGGTAGTCCGAATATATTGTAAATGAGCTATATTATAAAAGGGGTTAAGACCACAGATTAGATTTCAACAAGATGCTTCCAATACCTTTTTGGCATATAGGAGCGCTGCTGCCTTTCATTGTGTCTCTCTGAGATAGTAGTGGCTTTATAAAAACTTTTAAAGAGATTTTCTAAGGAATCAGCCGCGGCAAGTGTAGCTAGTTTTCGGCCTTCTTCTAGGGACAAGTCATGGAGGTAGGCTTCTTTTAGGTCGTAGAGGATAGCGTATTCACGCTTAAGGTCATGGATGATGAAATGCTGATCTGAAAACCTTTGTTTGAAGTGTCCTAAAATAAGCGGAAGAATATTATGATCTGGTTCAATTTGAGCATAGAATACAAGGGGAGTTATTTCTTTGAAGCGTACAAGACCTGTGAAAAGGTGAGCTTCACCAGAAACTCTCCTTTTGTATTTGTCCACAGATCTTATAATGTCATTGTTTTTAGCAAGATTAATAGTATCAGAGTATTTGAAGCAGAGCCTGATGTAATCAAGAATAAGTGTTTCAATATCTTGGATATCACTTAAATAAAGATAGTAAACATTTAAAAGGGTATCATAAGAGAGCTTGGTATAGATGCTGTTATATACCCTGTCAGCTTTATCTATTTCTGTTAAAATAGTGACCTTTTCATTAAATAAGTGAGGGATATAATCAAGCTCTTTTAAGAGCTTAACAGGTGATTCCTCCTTATAAGCATGAAAAATAGCGGTTAGTAAACCATCAAAACTACCATCATATACATAGTCTTTCATAGCAGCACGCTCCTTTAAAGTTCACCCGTGACGGACGAGGTACTATCCCCTACAAGTAATAGTTTGGAGGTAGAAAATTTATCAAATAGACTAAGCTGCACATAAGGGTTATCCACTTCATTTAAATCAAGTTTAGGCTTAAGTGCAGTACGTATCTTATCTTCATCTAAAGCAACAGCCCCGAAATACTTAGTGTTACATGTAATAAAGTATTGTGCTCTTTTTAACACAACACCCAATTTTTTGAGGTCTAAGTAGCTAAGAGGGGCAATGCGCCTGGCGCTTGTTATTTTTTGAGCACTACGCACGCCAATGCCAGGTACGCGAAGAAGTGTACCAAAAGGGGCGGTATTGACTTCAACTGGGAAAAGATGCAAGCTACTGAGTGCCCAATTCGTTTTAGGATCAAAATTAATATCAAAATTTGGTTTTTGCTCATTTAAAAGTTCATGGGCTTTAAAACCATATTTTCTAAGGAGCCAGTCCCCTTGATAAAGGCGATGTTCTCTTAAGGTAGGAGGATTTTTAATATCAGGTAAGTTGAGACCTGTGTTTACCGGTATATAGGCAGAGTAGTACACCCGCTTCAAATCATATTTATCATAGAGCTTTTGTGAAAGACTTAAAATATTTAAGTCGTTATCTGGAGTAGCGCCAATTATAAGTTGCGTACTTTGTCCGCCAGGAACATAAGTTGGAGTGCTTTTATATTTTTTGCGGTCTTCTTGATAGTTTAAAATATTGGTGTTGATTTGTTTCATAGGATTAAAAATATCTTCTTTTTTCTTATCGGGGGCAAGCAGTTTAAGTGAATAATCCGAAGGGAGCTCAATGTTAATACTCATTCTATCTGCATAAAGACCAGCCAAATCAATAAGTTCCGAACTAGCACCAGGAATTGCTTTAATATGAATGTAACCACCGAAGCCTTTCTCTGTGCGGAGTTTTTGAATAACTGTTGTAAGCATTTCCATCGTGTGATTAGGATTTTTGAAAACAGCAGAGCTCAAAAAGAGGCCCTCAATATAATTACGTCTATAAAAATTAATAGTGAGATCAACGACCTCATCTACAGAAAAAGCAGCGCGAGGAATAACGTTACTTCTTCTATTAGCGCAATAGGCGCAGTCATAGATACAATAGTTTGTTAAAAGAATTTTAAGAAGAGAGATACATCTTCCGTCAGGTGTAAAGCTATGGCAGATTCCGCTAGAACTCACAGATCCCAAATGTCCGCTCTTTGAACTACGTTTAGAGCCTGAAGAAGAACATGAAACATCATATTTAGCGGCTCCAGATAATATTTCTAATTTTTCTTGTATATCCACTGCAGCACCTACTTATTTATTATTAGCGTATAATCGAACACATGTTCTATTATAGAGTATTTTCCAATATAATGCAACCTATACAAAATATCTTATAAATTTTTAGTTTATTTTTGGTATGGACTAATTTTAAATATTAAAAAATGACCTTTATAGCTTGAATTTAAGGGCAAATAAAGTATTATTAAAGTATTGTATTTTAAATTTAATAAGAAAATGACATTTTTTGTTATTGACAAGTACGCCACATATTCATATAATAAGCAATATAAAGCAAAGGTGCTTTTACTCTGAGAGGGGTAAAAGTACCTTTTTTGTTTTTTAAAACTAAAATTAAAGATTAAGTAGGGGGCAGAATTTATGCAAGCAGCAGACATTGTATTTATGATTATTTGTTCAGCATTCGTCATGTTAATGACACCGGGACTCGCATTATTTTATGGAGGTATGGTTAATAGAAGAAACGTTTTAAATACCACCATGCATAGTTATACAGCGATGATTTTGATATCACTTCAATGGATTTTAGTAGGTTATACATTGGCATTTGGTAAAGATCAGGCAGGTTTAATAGGTGGTTTGAACTTTTTGGGGTTAAATGGGGTAGGCGCAGCACCAAATGTTGATTATGCAGCGACTATTCCACATAGTTTATTTATGGCATTTCAAATGATGTTTGCGATTATTACTCCAGCTCTTATATCAGGAGCCTTTGCAGAAAGAATAAAATATAATGTATTTATAATCTTTATTTTATTATGGGCAACACTTGTATATGATCCACTAGCACATTGGGTTTGGGGCGTAGGCGGATGGATAAGAAATATGGGAGCGTTAGATTTTGCTGGTGGTAATGTTATACATATCAGCTCAGGTATAACAGGGCTTGTTGGCGCTTTAATGCTAGGGCGAAGAAAACATAGAGTTGATGAAGGGCCACATCATCTTCCAATGACAATATTAGGAGCAGGATTATTATGGTTTGGTTGGTTTGGATTTAATGCAGGAAGTGCTTTAGGAGTTGCAGGAGATGGCGGCGCTGTAGCTGTCAATGCCTTTATTACAACGAATACATCGGCAGCAGCAGGAGCAATAGGCTGGGTCATTGCTGAACGTATACTTACTGGTAAAATAAAAGTCTTAGGAGCATTAAGCGGAGCCGTAGTAGGCTTAGTTTCTATCACTCCGGGAGCTGGATTTGTAACACCTATGGCGGCTATAGTCATCGGGCTTATGGGAGGTCTTATTTGTTTCTTTGCAGTAAGCGTTCTTAAAGTGAAATTCGGTTATGATGATGCACTGGATGCTTTTGGATGTCATGGTGTTGGAGGTATTTGGGGAGGTATTGCGACAGGTCTATTTGCTTCAAAAGCAGTTAATCCTTTAGGAGCAGATGGATTATTCTATGGCAATCCGAAACTTCTAGGAATACAAATAATTAGCATATTAGCAACTGTACTGTTTACGAGTGCAATGACTTTCCTTATCTTAAAAGGCATAAGCTTATTTACTAGTTTACGTGTTGATAAAGAAGATGAAAAAGTAGGACTAGATAGTTCGATTCATGGTGAAAATGCATATGGTATGAACATTTAACCCGTTTCTATATAGAATAAATATAGAGCAGACATTGGGGCATACTATCCTTACTTAATAATAAAAGTGGAGGGTAGATTATGAAACAGCAAGATTTAAAACCCGCACTGAAAAATTTAGGGTTTGAAATCAAAGCTACACCAAAAAGTTTATATAAATATACAGGATGCAATGAGAAAGATAAGGCGGGAAAGTTTAGCACACTCAAATTAAAAAAGGTGTGGCTTTCCTATGCAAAATATTTAAATGATCCTTTTGAAGGCTTATCTTTGTATATAGATAAACTAAAACTTGAGGAGCATGGTTGGAAACCAAAGGATATCAATAGATTGTTTGAAGGGCTAAAGAGTTTAGGCAGTGCAATGTTGATAGGAAGCTTTGCAGCAAGCAGACTAAGTGATGATATGCCTTTATGGGCACATTACGCTTATGATCATAAAGGTTATTGCTTAGAATACGAGGTAATAGATAACACCTATATCTATCCTGTTTTGTATGAAAATAAACGTCACCTAGCAACTAAAACCCTTAGTGATTTTTTGATGGATTCAAAAAAACTGGCATCAACAGAGGAATCAATAGAACGTTTTTTAGTTATCTGGGCATCGTTTATGATTAAGCATACAGTATGGCAATATGAAAAAGAATATAGAGTTCTTAAATATCACTATACAAAGGACGAGGAAGATATGCGAGGGTACTGTTTTACTGAACAGGAATTAGGTATAAAATTAAAGGCTATTTATATAGGAGAAAAATGTCCCTTCCAAAATGAATTAATGGCATTATGTAAGGAGAGAACCTGTGATATTTATCAGATGATACTCAATCCGTATGAAGAGGAATTTAAATTATCAGCAACAAAAATATAGGCAGGTACGAAGGCCTACCGCTACGAGTGATTGTATATCGTAGTGGTAGGCCTCCGTGCCTACCTTCTTTTTCTATTAAAGGAGACTACTAAATTTGTTCTAATGCTTGAGCTAGGTCTTCTATAATATCAAGGACATTTTCAATGCCGACAGACAGCCTAATAAGACCAGGCGTGATGCCTGAGGCTAACAACTGTGCATCTGACAGCTGCCGATGTGTTGAGCTTGCTGGGTGAAGCACAGAGGTTCTAAGATCTGCAACATGTACAACAATAGCAGCAAGTTTTAAGCTATCCATAAACTTTATAGCAACTTCACGTCCGCCTTTTATTGAAAAGGAAATAACACCACTAGAACCATCAGGACAATATTTCTGAGCAAGGGTATAATATTTATCTGTTGAAAGTCCTGGATAATTAATAAAGTCTACTTTATCGGTACATTCGAGAAACTCTGCTACTTTTAGAGCGTTGCTACAGTGTTTTTCCATTCTGACAGCCAGTGTTTCAAGACCTAGATTCAACAGAAAGGCTGCTTGCGCCGAAGGATAGGCGCCTATATCTCGCATCATTTGGTAACGTGCCTTCATAATGTAAGCAGCTTTTCCAAAATGCTCACTATAAACAACGCCATGATAAGAATCGTCTGGTTCAGTAAAATCAGGGAATTTACCGCAAGTCCAGTCAAAGTTACCACTATCAACAATCACGCCGCCCACTTGTACAGCATGGCCATCCATATATTTAGTGGTAGAATGAATGACAATATCTGCACCAAATTCAATAGGCCTGCAAAGAATAGGGGTTGCAAAGGTATTATCAATAATAAGAGGAACATTATTGTTATGTGCAAGCTGTGCAAATTTCTGAATATCCAGAACAGCCATAGATGGATTGGCGATTGTTTCACCAAAAACAGCTTTAGTATTAGATTTGAAGGCTTGTTGTAGGGCACTTAAATCATCATCTGGATTAACAAAAGTTACTTCAATGCCCATCTTTTTTAAGGTTACACCAAATAAATTAAGTGTTCCGCCATAAATTGTGCTGGCACTAATAAAATGATCTCCGGCCTTAAGAAAAGTTAGTAAAGAAATCATAGAAGCAGCTTGTCCAGAAGTAGTGCACATTGCACCAACGCCGCCTTCAAGTGCAGCTATTTTCTGCTCTACAGCTCCGACTGTGGGATTCGAGATTCTAGAGTACATATGACCGTCGCCAGACATATCAAAGAGTTTTGCAACTTCCTCAGTAGAATTGTATTTGTATGTAGTACTTTGATAGATTGGTAAGACTCTAGGCTCACCATTTTTAGGTTTATAGCCTTCTTGGATACACTTGGTTTCTATTCTCATTTTTATTCCTCTCATTTGTTTTTATTTATATAATGCAATAATATTTGATGAAAGTATATTATCATTAGGTCTCAAATATGTCAATACAGTGCCAACTACAAATTTGCATTGACAATACTATATATAGAAATCAATTAATAATTTATATCTTTGTGTAGTGGCAGGTCTCCGTGCCTGCCTGCTTTAAAACCCGGCAAGCACGGAGACTTGCCACTACATGTATATAATAAAAAGCAGCTTATAATAAGCTGCTTTTTATTAGGCGTTTTCAAGAGCCTCTTTTACATAGGTAGGAAGCATAAAAGCACCTACATGAAGATCTGTATTATAATATTTAGTCTTAAGACCAAAACTTTCCCACTTATCTGCTTTTAAATCCCGAATGGGGTCAAACTTTTTAGAGGCAAAGCCAAAGAGCCAGTGCCCAGAAGGATAAGTTGGCATATGAAATTGGTAAACCTTAGCAATAGGAAAAGTATCTTTGATTTTAGAGTGAGCTCTTTTCATTTCATGTGCATAGCTTGCATAATAAGGACTTTCGTGTTGATTAATAAGAATACCTTCTTCGCTGAGTACCCTTTTACAGTTATTATAGAAGGCATAAGTAAATAAACCTTCGCCAGGGCCGATAGGGTCCGTAGAATCTACTAAAATAAGATCATAAGAATCAGAAGGGGCATCCTGCACAAAAGTTAACCCGTCTTCAAAGTATAAAGTTAGTCTATCATCATGATCTAACTTGCAAGCTGTTTGAGGAAGATATTTTTGGCAAAGGCGTACCACACGTTCATCAATTTCAACCATATCAACCTTTTCAACAGAGGAATAGCGCAAAATTTCACGTGCTGTACCACCATCGCCGCCGCCAATAATGAGAACACGTTTAATATCAGGATTAACTGCCATCGGGATATGCGTAATCATATCATGATAAATAAACTCGTCTTTTTCAGTTACCATCATAAAGCCATCAAGTGTAAAGAATTTCCCGAAAGTTTGGCTGCTAAAAAAATCTATTTGCTGAAACTCACTCTTTTCTGAGTGGATATGCTGATTGACTTTTATAGAAAATTTTGTGTCCTCTTGATGATTCTCTGTATACCATAAATCTATCATATTGTCCTCCAAAGTTTTATCTAAAATTTGTATCATATAGGGGTCGTCGTCATCGTTGAGGATAACAGTCCCCTCGCTTTTAAGGTAAAGATAATGCTTAATCATATCATCAGTAATCATTTCACCTGGGATGACAATTGGAATACCAGGTGGATAAATCATAAGAGACTCACCGCAGATAAGACCACTGGTTTCTTCAATGTGCATCAATTTTTTAGGATGATAATAAGCATCTCTAGGAGTCATCAGCATTTTTGGATTTTTGAGACTAGAGGATAAATCTCTATTTTCTGGAGGCAAAGTATGGTAGAATCTTTGACTTATGTCCTTAAGTGCCAGAACAAGTTTACTAATTGTTTCAGCATTATCCCCAAAGGATACAATAGCAAGGATAACACGAGGCTCAGCAAGTTCTACCTGAATGGCATATTCACGTGCTAATAAATCATAGATATAAAAGCCAGATACACCTAAATCATTTACTTTAACGACTATTTTTAAATCATCATAGTGATACACGCCTTGCCCATTAATATAATCTTTTCCTATGATACATTTAAGTCCTGGTATTTTATTAATTTCTTCTTTAGCAGCAAGTGTAAGCTTTAAAAGCTCCGAGAGACGCGCCTTACCCTCAAGTACTAATTTTTTGCGTGCAACATCAATGGAGCACATCAAAAGATAAGAAGCAGAGGTTGTTTGCAGAAGGTTAATAGTAGAACGCACTTTATTTTTAGAAATAAGTCCTTCGTTATGCAATAAAAGAGAGGATTGTGTAAGCGAACCACCTGTTTTATGCATACTTACAGTCACTAGATCAGCACCAAGTTTCGTAGCATTTACTGGAAGCGCAGGGTGAAATGAAAAGTGAGTACCATGTGCCTGATCGACCAAAACTGCGATGTTCATGCTATGCGCCAGATCTATCATTTCTTTAAGATTAGAGACTGATCCAAAATAAGTTGGATTAATAACAAATAATGCTTTAATATCATTATTTAAATCAAGAGCATGTTTAACTGCTTTTAAAGTAATGCCATTTACAATACCATATTCATTATCAATCTCAGGTTCGATAAAAATAGGTTTAGTACCAGATAAAATCAATGCGTTAATCGCAGATTTATGTACGTTCCTGGGAAGTAGTACTTTATCACCTTCCTTGAGCGCACTCATAAGCATGTACTGAATACCAGAGGTAGATCCATTAACCAGCATATAAGCATTATCTGCATCAAAAGCATCTGCAATAAGCTCTTCGGCCTCAAGAATCACCCCTGTTGGATGAGAGAGATTATCTACTATTTTAGAGGCATTAATATCCATCTTAAGTGTCATATCTCCCCAAATTTCTTTTAACTCTCCTGAATAGTTGCCTCTTTTATGCCCAGGTACATCAAAGCAAGTGATATCCGCTTTGGCATACTCTAGAACTGTAGAAAATAGAGGGGTCTTAGTGTGATTCATCATATTCCTCCAAATTAAACATGGCTTCAGCTACATTTGTGCCATAGAAAATTTCGTCCATTTCTTTTTTTACTTTTTTTGCAATCATATTTGCTTCCCCACGGTGGAGTTCATCTTTTGTGTAGCCAAAAAGATAGTTATCTAAATTAAATTGTTTAAGTTTACATTTAGTATGGAAAATATTTTCCTGATAAACATTGACATCAATCATGTTATACATCACACGTATATGTTCAGGGATGAAGTTTTGTATTGAATCTATTTTATGATCTATAAATAGTTTGTGGCCAGTAAAGTCTCTTGTAAAGCCACGTACACGATAATCAATGGTCATAATATCAGCATCAAAAGAGTGAATAAGATAATTGAGCGCCTTAAGCGGAGAAATCTCGCCACAAGTAGACACATCAATGTCAATTCTAAACGTGCTGATACCTTCATACGGATGATATTCAGGATAAGTGTGTACCGTAAGGTGGCTCTTATCCAAGTGCGCTAAAACAATTTCGGGTAGTGGACCGGGGGACGCAGACTTAGCGTCATGGGAGGTTTCACTAGGATACTCAGAAATAAGTATCGTTACACTAGCTCCTTGCGGGTCATAATCTTGCTTTGCAATATTTATAATCGTTGCGCCAATCATTTCTGTTACTGTTGTTAGAATTTGAGTTAATCTATCGGCGTTATACTGCTCATCAATATATTCAATGTAAGCCTGTCTGTCTGCAGAGGTTTTGGTATAGCAAATATCATACATGTTGAAGGATACTGTTTTAGTTAAATTATTAAAGCCATGTAATTTTAATTTGTTTGGTTGTATGTTATTCATTTTATTTGAGGTAAATCTCCTTCTATGATAGATTTTGATATGCGATATAGCAAACTATATTATAAAGGATAATGCATCAAAATTCAATAATAAATATTGTAATACAATATTTAAAGTTTAGTAATACTTCTATTTTTGTACAAAAAAAACTCGTTCATAACATAATGTTATTGAAACGAGTTTGTGAGCATAGAATCAAGTAACGAACTAGCCTGAGCCTCGGAGATATCTTTAACAAGTATGACTTCATTAATAATAAACCTACGCGCATTCATTAACATTTCTCTTTCACTTGCATTCAGAGATTTCTTTTGGTGGATATGTGTTAAATCACGAACAACTTCTGCACAACCTACAAGTGAACCATTTGAGATTTTATCCATGTTGATTTTGCGTCTTTCTTTAGCATTAACAGGTTCAGTAGATATTTCTTCATGCTTAGTAAGTGTAACAAAAGCATCTTCTGCTGTAGAGATATCACTGATTAAACGAATATTAGAAGTAGCTATTTTAGCAGTAGGAATCATAAGGGTCATCTCAGTATTAATTATCTTTATAATGAAGTATTGTTGCGCTTTACCTAGAAAGTCTCTTTCTTCAATACTTTGAACAATACCTGAACCTCGCAAAGGACAAACAACCTTATCGCCAATTTTAAACATATAACGTGCCTCCTATAGGGAATGAATTTATTTCTATAGTATACCACACTTTTCCTATTTTATCAAACTATAAATAATATCATCAAATATAGTTACTGTCAACAAGTTTTTGCGAAAATAGTCAAAGTAATTAAAGGCTTAAGTTGCAAGCTTTAAGAACATTTTCTAGGCCTATAATTGCGTACCAAGGCTGCTTGAGAGTTATTTATAAAAAACAAGAACAAAAAGGGAATATTGCCTGAAACTACTATCTATACTATAAGTATTAAGCACATTTATAAAATCAGAGAATATAAAAGAGTGGTGACGGGATTGCAAAAGACATTTAAAAAAGATTTAAATGCTAATAAAGAAATACATCCGCATGCTGAAGCACTAAGAATTATTCTGATTTATGGAATAGTAGGCGTGTTATGGATTTTATTATCTGATGAATTATTAAGTCAAATGGTTGATAATAGCGATACCTATAGAAAATGGGCAATGTATAAAGGATGGCTTTATGTAGCAATAACGATGCTAGTTATTTATTCACTTATTGTGAAAAGACTTATGCTTCTAAAAAATGCGGTTGAAGAGAGTGAGAAAAGGTATCAAACATTAGTTTACTATGATGCGCTGACAGGGCTACCTAATAGGTCATTATTTGAACTTAAAGTCACACAATTACTAAATGAAGAAAATAGGGAAACTAAAAAGTTTGCTCTCATTTATATGGACATAGATAATTTTAAAAATATCAATGATACTTTAGGTCATGCTTCAGGAGATTTGCTGTTAAAATATATTTCTCAAATATTAAAAAATG
>Ga0123336_10004682_pt1 | contig 11026 bp, 8 predicted proteins | sample SSSSmetaG_FD_96466 | JGI IMG/M metagenome (GOLD analysis project Ga0123336, IMG submission 96466) | Glacier valley bacterial and archeal communities from Borup Fiord, Nunavut, Canada, to study Microbial Dark Matter (Phase II) - ​SSSS metaG | ecosystem: Environmental > Aquatic > Freshwater > Ice... | reverse complement strand
TACCTCACCGTCGGCCAGATCTACTTGCGCGATAACGCCCTCCTTGAGCGCGAGTTGCGGGTGTCTGACATCAAACCGCGATTGCTCGGCCATTGGGGAACCTCGCCAGCTCTCAACCTGATCTATGCGCACCTCAATCGACTCATCGTCGAGCGTTCGCTGGAGATTCTCTACATCGCCGGCCCGGGCCACGGTGGCCCCGCAATGGTCGCGAACACGTGGCTCGATCACACGTACACAGAACTTTTTCCTCACATCACCCAGGATGCCGCGGGCATCCGTTCGCTGTTCCGGCAGTTCTCGGCTCCCGGAGGCATCCCCTCTCACGCCTCACCCGACACCCCGGGCTCGATCCACGAGGGCGGTGAGCTCGGCTATTCGCTCGTGCACGCATACGGCGCCGCGCTCGACAATCCGGGTCTGATCGTCGCGTGCGTCGTTGGCGATGGCGAGGCCGAGACGGGCACGCTAGCGGCGAGCTGGCACTTGAACAAGTTCCTTAACCCGGAGACGGACGGCGTCGTGCTGCCGATCCTCAACCTCAATGGCTACAAGATCGCCAATCCGGCAGTGCTCGCGCGTATTCCCGAGGACGAGCTTCTCGAATTGTTCCGCGGATACGGTTATGCGCCCGTGATCGTCTCGGGCGGCTTCGACGGGGAGAACCCGATGGTCGTGCACGCCGCGATGGCCGCCGCACTCGAACAGGCCGCCGATGACATCGCCGCGATCCGCAGCCGAGCGCGGGGCACCGCGGAGTGGGAGCGACCCCGCTGGCCGATGATCATTTTGCGCACCCCCAAGGGCTGGACGGGACCTCGCGAGGTTGAGGGAGTGCCCGTGGAGGGAACGTGGCGCGCGCATCAGGTGCCGCTCGACCAGGTCACCGAGAAGCCCGGCCACTTGCGGATTCTCGAGGACTGGCTGCGCAGCTACCACCCGGAGGAACTGTTCGAGTCCGACGGGCGACCGCTCGATTCACTCTCGATGCTTCGGCCGCGTGGCGAACTCAGGATGAGCGCGGTGCCGGCCTCGAATGGCGGTCAGTTGCTCGTCGACCTCAAGCTGCCTCCCATCGACGTTCACGGCGTCGGGATGGCCGGCGGACGCGGAGTGACCGCTGAGGCGACTCGCGTGCTCGGGCGCTGGCTCGGCGACGTGATCCGCGACAATCAGAATTTCAGAATCTTCGGCCCAGACGAGACGGCATCGAACCGTCTGGATGCCGTCTACGACGACACGGGCAAGCAATGGCAAGGCGAGATCGTGCCGACGGATCTCAACCTCGTCCGCGATGGCAAGGTCATCGAAATCCTCAGTGAGAACCTCATCGAGGGCCTCCTAGAGGGTTACCTACTGACCGGTCGACACGGGCTGATGAACTCCTACGAGGCGTTTATTCACGTCGTCGATTCAATGTTCAACCAGCACGCGAAGTGGCTCGAAGCCTCCGAACACATCCCGTGGCGTCGGCCGATCGCCTCGCTGACGTACCTGCTGAGTTCGCACGTCTGGCGCCAGGATCACAACGGCTTCTCCCACCAAGACCCCGGATTCCTCAATCACGTCGTCAACAAGAGCGCCAAGATCGTCCGCGTCTACTTGCCGTCCGACGCGAACAGCTTGCTCGTGACCGCCGAGCATTGCCTCGCGAGCCGTAACTACGTGAACGTGATCGTCGCGGGCAAGCAACCGGCGCCGAACTTCCTGTCAATCGCCGAAGCTCGCACGCACGGGCGCCGTGGCGCGGGAATCTGGGAGTGGGCGGGAACTGAGCGCACGGGCGAGACAGCGGATGTGGTCATCGCGTGCGCGGGAGACGTGCCCACCTGTGAAGCCATGGTGGCGGTCGAGTTGCTCAAGGAGCACATCCCGGCCCTGCGGATCCGCTTTGTGAACGTTGTCGACCTCATGCGCCTGCAGTCAAGCGAACAGCATCCCCACGGGCTCTCGAAGAACGACTTCGATGCGATCTTCACGGCCGACAAGCCCGTGATCTTCGCGTTCCACGGTTACCCCGCGCTCATCCACCAGCTCATTTACAAGCAAACCAATCACGGGAACTTCCACGTGCTCGGCTTCCGCGAGAAGGGCACGACGACGACGCCCTTCGACATGCTCATGCTCAATGATCTCGACCGCTACTTCATCGCGATGGATGTTATCAAGCACACACCCGGCCTGCAGCAGCGCTACGCGAGCCTCTCCGAGCACTTCGACGACGAGCGGTCGCGCATGCGTGCGTACGCGTACGAGCACGGTATCGACAGCCCGGAGGTCACGGGCTGGGAGTGGCTCGCGACCCGGAAGTTCTGACCCAGACCGCGGCGGCGGGCCGATACCCGGCTCTTCGTATGACCGAAAGTCCCCCACGCCGTCGCCGCACGACCACTCACCTCGCGCCCGACCAGATGACGGGACTTTCGGCCCTTTGCCCGGTGCGCGGCATGCCTTTTGCTAAGGGGATGAACGCTCAATTGGTGACGGGTGCTCCTACGACCCCTGGGCATGCGTCGTCCCTGCGATTGGACCACGCGGACGCATGGTCGCGCATGCGCGCGCAGTCGGTTGGCCGCTTGGCGGTCAGTGTGGCGGGCCAGCCCGACATTTTCCCGGTGAACTTCCTCACGTTCGACCACAGCATCCTGATTCGCACTGACCCTGGCTCGAAGCTCAACAGCATAATCGCCAACGCTCTCGTCGCATTCGAAGTCGACGAAATTCGGGCAAAGCGCGCGTGGAGTGTTGTCGTGAAGGGGAGCGCGCATCGGCTCACCGATGCACTCGAACTCGAGGCCGCGCGCCAATGTCCGCTGTGGACGTGGATGCCTCGCCACGCTGACGTGTTCCTCACAGTTACGCCGACCACGGTGACGGGTCGCAGCTTCCAACGTTCCTAGCTGTGCGCGCGTCGGTGCGCCGTGGTGCAATGGGGGCGTGAAACTGTCGGGCCTCAAGTCTGTCGGCGTGCAATCGGGGCTTGCCGCCGCCGTGCTGTTCGGTGCGAGCACGCCTCTCGCCAAGCTGCTGCTCGGTTCGGTGAATCCCTTCCTGCTCGCGGGGCTGCTCTATCTGGGGTCCGGGCTGGGCCTCGGACTCTACCGGTTGATCCGCCGAGCTCCGCGGGTGCGGCTCGCTCGTCGGGACATTGCGCCACTGGCCGGCGCGATCGTGTTCGGCGGGATGCTCGGACCGGTGCTGCTCATGGTGGGGCTCACCGTCCTGCCCGCGACGGGCGCGTCGCTATTGCTCAACGCTGAAGCCGTGTTCACGGTTCTGATCGCGTGGTTCGTGTTCCGCGAGAATGTCGACGGCCGAGTAGCTCTGGGGATGCTCGCCATCGTCGCCGGTGCCGTGGTGCTGAGCATCCCCGTCGGCGCGCAGCTCGGGGCGCTCTGGCCCTCGCTCGCTGTCGTGGGCGCCTGCCTGTGCTGGGCGATCGACAACAATCTCACCCGCGCGGTCGCGCACGCGGACGCGACCTGGCTTGCCGCCGTCAAGGGCGGGGTTGCGGGTCCGGTGAACCTCGGCTTGGCGCTCGTATTGGGCGCCCAGCTGCCCTCGGGACTCACTATCGGCTTGGCGATGGTGGTCGGGTTCTTCGCGTACGGCGTGAGTCTCGTGCTGTTCATCGTCGCGCTTCGGCACGTGGGCACCGCGCGCGCCGGAGCGTACTTCTCGGTCGCGCCGTTCTTTGGGGCGGGCCTCGCGGTCGCGCTCGGAGCTCCGATCACTGTGCCGCTCCTGATCGCCGCCGGGCTCATGGCGATCGGGATGTGGCTGCACCTCTCGGAGCGGCACGACCACGAGCACACGCACGAGGCGTTGACCCACGAGCACTCCCACGTGCACGACCAGCACCACCAACACGATCACGACGAGCCGGTCAAACCGGGTGTGCGGCATCGGCACGAGCACTCCCACGAGCAACTGACCCACACTCACGAGCACTACCCCGACGAGGATCACCGACACAACCATTGAGCGCGCGCGAGCGTGCGCGGCACCGGGCGGACACCCGCCCCACTCGGTGCCCGGCACGGACCCGGCTAGTGCCCCGGCAGGGACTCGACGCCCCTACTGAGCCGCATCCCCATCGCGGCCGCGCGTGGGCCGCGAGTTGTTCAAAGGCGATGCTGCTGACTGCTCAGCGGGGGCCCCAGTGATCTAGTGGCCACACCGGAGGACGTGTCGTAAGGCGACGGCGCTGTGCTGCCGTCGCCTTACGACACGTGCCCCGGCAGGGACTCGAACCCTGACTGGGACGATTTTAAGTCGTCTGCCTCTGCCGATTGGGCTACCGGGGCGTCGGGCTAGTTGTGAGCCGGCGCGCCGACTTTGACAGACGCAGGTACCGCGGCTGACGGTGGAGCGGTGCTGTGTGACTCCGGGCCGACCGCGGCCTTCGGGCGGGTGGCGAACTCCTCGAACGCGGCTCGCGAGTCGCTGCGGGCCTCAAGCGAGACGATGTCGCGACCGAGCCAGAGGTTGTTCCACCAGCCGGAGAACACACGAATCTTGCGCTCCAACGTTGGGATCGCAAGTCCGTGGTAGTAACGGTGCATCAACCACGCGGGGAAGCCCTTGACCGCGATCTTGCCGGACTGGAACACACCGTTATACATACCGAGCCCGGCGACCGCGCCGAGATTATCGTGGCGGTACTCGCGAGGTGCGTCGCCTCGAAGGGTCGCAACCAGATTCTTGGCGATGAGCTTGCCCTGCCGCACGGCATGCTGAGCGTTCGGCACACAGAATCCGCCGACACCGTTGCCCGTAACATCCGGAACTGCGCTGACGTCACCTGCACCCCACGCGCCCTCGACAATGCCGTCGTCGTTGATGACCCGCAGGTCGGGCTGCACGCGCAGGCGACCGCGCTCCTCAAGCGGCAGATCGGTGTTGCGAAGCATTGGGTTTGCCATCACGCCTGCGGTCCATACGACCGTGGCAGACTCGAAAGTCTCACCGGTCGATAGTTCGACACGGCCACCGACCATTGACATGAGCTGGGTGTTGAGGTGCACCTGCGCACCACGGCTCTCTAGATCCTTGATGACCCAGAGACTCGTCTTGAGCGACACCTCCGGCATAATGCGCCCCATCGCCTCGACGAGGTGAAAGTGGGTGTCTTCAAACTTGATAGTTCGGTAGTGCGACACCATCGCGGACGCGAGGCTCCGCATCTCGGCGTAGACCTCGATGCCCGCGTAGCCCCCACCGATAACCACGAAGGTCAGGAGGCGGTCGCGATACGGGCCAGGCGGAAGCGAAGCCGCCTTATTGAAGTTGGTCAGAATCCGGTCGCGAATCGCCATCGCCTCTTCGATGGTCTTGAGCCCAATCGCTTCATCGGCGACGCCGGGAATCGGGAACGTTCGCGAGACGGCGCCAGCTGTGACAACGATAATGTCGTACGACTCTTGCCACGAATAGCCGGACTCGGTCATGACGGTGACCGTTTTCGCCGCGTGGTCAATGTCGGTGACCTTCGCCGTGATGACATGGGTCTTCTTGAGGTGGCGCAAATGCGATACGACCGCGTGTCTGGGCTCGATCGAACCGGCTGCCACCTCCGGCAGGAACGGCTGGTAGGTCATGTAGGGCAAGGGGTCGACGAGGGTGACCGTGGCCTCGCCGCGCCTGAGGATCTTCTCGAGCTTAAGAGCGGTGTAGAACCCGGCGTAGCCGCCGCCGACGATCAGGATTTTGGGCACGGTTCAAGCTTTCTGAAAGGGGAAGATGCCAACAATCTATCGTGTCTTGCGTGCCGCACCGAACTGGCGCACTGCCCGCACGATGGCCCAGACGGCGAGCGCGCCGAAGGCGATCAGCACTCCCAGCGGGATTCCGACGTTGCGCAACAGGTTCACGGTCGGGAGAAGAGTGCCGAGGGGAGATTCCGGCGCGGCCGCGACGGGAGCAAAAGACACCGAAGGCGGAATGATCGGAGCGGGAGCCGCGGATGCGGGCGCACGACGGTAAACGGTGATCCATTGCGCGAGGTCGCCCATCGGATTCTCGGTGACACGAGGCACCGATGCCGTAACTGCCGCAACAGCATTGATGAGCCCGAAGCCGTAGATCGGGTCCACCCCGGGGGCGCCCGCGTCTCGAGCCGTAACGACAACACGATTGATCACGTTGCTCGCGTCGAGTTCCGGATGCGCGGCCATGACGAGCGCAACGACACCCGCGACGATCGGGGTTGCCCCGCTCGTGCCGCTCCACAGCACATGTTGGCCCCCGGGGACGACGCCGACGAGCTTCTCGCTCGGGGCGGCGACCCCGATGGTAATCCCCTGAGCCGACGCATCGAAGCTCGCGGTGCCAGCCGAGTCCACCCCAGCCACAGTGAGCACCCCGGGCATCGTTGCGGGGGCGCCAACCTCCGTTGTACCGCTGCCGCGATTGCCCGCCGCGGCCACGATCACGACGTTGTGTTGCATGGCGTAGAGGAACGCGTCATCCCAACTCTGAGGCCAGTCGAGGGTGTTGCGCGTCAGCGACATATTGATGACTCTCGCCCCGTGGTCAACGGCGTAGCGCACCGCTCTCGCGATTTGCGCATCAGAGTCGGTCGCCCCCGCGCCAAACCCGACCGAGAGCGGCATGATCGAGGCTTCCGGGGCCGAGCCGATCACGCCGCTATTGCCGCCGGTGCCCCGACCGGCGGCAAGCGAGGCGACCATCGTGCCGTGCTCACTTCCGTCGGCTCCGACGGGAGTTTGGCCGTTGGATGACCCGAGCCCCGAGAAATCACCGCCACTCACGACCGCGCCGACGAGTTCTGGCGCCGTGCCGTCTACCCCGGTGTCAATGACGGCGATCGTGATCCCCGCGCCTCGCGTCGTGGCCCAGGCGTCGCGGATGCCGTAGTCATCGAGCCAATACTGGGCGTCTCGTACGGCGTCGGAGTGCACCACCGGAGCGGCCGCGACCGCTGGCGAAAAAAGACCGACGGAGGCGGAAACGGCCACGATGATTGCCGCCGCACCGACTGTGCTGCGGGCGGTCACAGTGCCTCCGCGTCCTCGTAGTCGACACACTCGCACTCGTCGGGACTCCAGGCGGCGCGCGCGAGCGCGAGGTCGCCGATCGGGTTCACTCCCGGCCCGGCCGCGAGAGCGTGACCCACGAGTGCGTGCAGACACTTGACGCGATCGGGCATACCGCCAGCCGAGATGCCCGCGACCTCTGCGACAACCAGGACTGATTCGCGGTCAGCGATGTACGACTCGTGCGCCGCGCGGTACCGGTCGGCAACCTCACCACTGAGCAGCGCGGCGAGACCCGGCATCTCGCCCTCGGCTTCGAGCGTCGATACCGCCGCGGTGGCCGCCGGATGGCTCAGGTAGTACAGGGTCGGGAACGGCGATCCGTCGCTGAGCCTCGGTCTCGTCGAAACCACGGTCGGAGCACCGCAGACACAGCGGGCCGCGATCCCCACCACATCGCGCGCGGGCCGCCCGAGCTGATACGACACGGTGCGCACATCGAGCGCGCTTGGCGCCTCAAACGGCGGCCTGGTCACACCCACCTCGGAAGGAGCTCGCACAGTCGCGCGCCAGTCACTTGGTGCCGCCAACGGCGGGCGCGACGAGCCCACTCGGTGGAGCATCCGTGAGTCCGGCCGTGTAGATCGAGCCGACGAGCGACCGCAACCAGTCGACCTTGGTGGTCTGCAACTGGGCGCTGATGGGTTGCCCGTTGGCGGTCGTGGTGCCACTGTCGGCCCCGATCACGAGGTAGCTGATGTCTCCAGGGAACACATAGAACAACCGTTCGCGGGCCTGAGACTCGATGTACGCGGGATCACTCCAGCGAGCCACATCCTTGTTAAGGGTGTCAACGGAGGTTTGGGTCGTGGTGAGGTCTTGCTTGAGTGCCGCGATCTGCTGCTGCTGTTCGACGAGGATTCGCAAATTCGGGGCGAGCACGATGACGGCAAGGATCACCAAGGCGAGCATGAGCACCGGAAAGCCCGACAAACGGATGGTGCGCAGCCAACGCTCGGGCGCACTCTCGTGAGGGAGCGCGACCGGGACGCGTCGCGTCCCGCCGGATCCCGACTTCTGCGCCATGTGTTCGATGCTAGGCGACGTCACGCGCCAAGCAACGCTACTAGCCCTTGAAGCGCGGGAACGCGGCGCGACCCGCGTACACCCCAGCGTCGCCGAGTTCTTCCTCGATGCGCAGTAGCTGGTTGTACTTGGCGACCCGGTCGGATCGCGCCGGGGCACCGGTCTTGATCTGACCGGAATCCGTCGCAACCGCGATGTCTGCGATCGTCGTGTCCTCGGTCTCGCCGGAGCGGTGCGAGATGATCGTCGTGTAGCCGGCACGCTGAGCCAGCGCGACCGCGTCGAGCGTCTCGGTGAGGGTACCGATCTGGTTGACCTTCACGAGAATCGAGTTGGCAACGTTCTCGCGGATTCCGCGAGCCAACCGGGTGGGGTTGGTCACGAACAAGTCGTCACCAACGATCTGCACATGGTCGCCGAGCTCCGCGGTGAGGTGCGCGTATCCCGCCCAGTCATCCTCGGCGAGGGGGTCTTCGATCGTCGCGAGCGGGTAGTCCTTGACGAGCCCGACCCAGAACGCCGTGAGCTGCTCGCCCGTGAGGGACTGCTTCTCGAAGGAGTACACGTCGTTCGCGAAGAACTCGGTTGCCGCGACATCCATGCCCAGCGCGAAGTCTTTGCCTGGCGTGAAACCCGCCGCCCCGATGGCCTTCAGGATGAAGTCGAGCGCCGCGCGAGCGCCCGGCAGGTCAGGAGCGAAGCCACCCTCGTCACCGAGACCCGTGTTGTGACCGGCCTTCTTGAGCTCGCCCTTGAGTGCGTGGTAGACCTCGGTACCCCAGCGCAGTGCCTCGGCGAAGTTCTCCGCGCCAATCGGGAGCACCATGAACTCCTGAATGTCGAGGCCGGTGTCGGCGTGCGCACCGCCGTTGATGATGTTCATCATCGGAACCGGCAGGGTGTGGGCGTTGGGTCCGCCGAGGTAGCGGAACAGGGGAAGGTCGGCGGAGTCCGCGGCGGCCTTGGCGACGGCGAGCGAGACGCCCAAAATAGCGTTCGCACCAAGTTTTGACTTGTTTTCGGTGCCATCGAGCGCGATCATTTCGGCGTCGATCAATCGCTGATCGGCGGCTTCGAATCCCTCGACGGCGGGGCCGAGAACGTCGAGGACGGCTTCGACGGCCTTGAGCACGCCCTTGCCGCCGTAGCGGTTCTTGTCGCCATCGCGCAGTTCGTATGCCTCGAACGCACCGGTTGACGCACCCGATGGCACGGCCGCGCGAGCGACGATTCCGTCTTCGAGCAGGACCTCGACCTCGACCGTGGGGTTGCCACGGGAGTCAAGAATTTCGCGAGCGCCGACTGCTTCGATCAAAGCCACGGGGTATCTCCTTTAACAATGGGATCTGTGGACGAAAGGTGGTGGATGTCCGAGGGAATCCTACTCGGCAGGGGTAGTCAAGAGGTTTCCGGGAGGATGGCGCCTATTGCCCAGTGAATTCGCGGAACTCAAGAAGAGCGACGGTCGCCCCCGGTTCCACGAGCGCGTACGAGCCAAACCCGGTCGCGGCGAGCTGCTCGAGCAGCGGCTTGAGGTTGCGCGGGCGGCGCTCGAGACGCACTCTCTTTCCGCTGGCGATGAGCTCGGATTGCAGCAGCATGAGTTCGGAGGGCGCGACCTCAGGATCGTGAATGAGGGCTACGGCAGCGGGCGCCGAGTCAGCGTCGAGGTCGACAAGATCAACGAGTCGCTCGAACCCGAGCGAGAATCCCACGGCCGGCACATCCGAGCCGAGGAAACGGCCGATCATGCCGTCGTATCTGCCGCCACCACCCAACGAGTATCCGAGCGACGGATGCCCGACCTCGAAGATCGCTCCCGTGTAGTACCCCATCCCCCGCACGAGCCACGGGTCGAACTGGACGATCGTCTGGCCGGCACCACGGGCTGCCTCGACGGCGAGACCGATCGCGGCGAGCTCAGAGACAGCAACGGCGTCGACGCCGGCAGGGAGAGCCGCCCGGATCGCGCCCTCGCCGAACGCGTCGGTCGAGGTGGTCGCGCGACCGAAAAACGCCTCGAGAGCGTCGACTGGCTCGTCGGGGAACGCGCGTTCCCGGAGCTCAGCGATCACTCCCGCCTCGCCGATCTTGTCGAGCTTGTCGAGGGTGATGAGCACGGCGTCGTGCACCTTCGGCGGGAAGCCGAGCATGGTGAGTGCGCTCACCAAGAGCCTGCGATCGTTCACCCGGATCGTGCATCCGGTCATTCCAAGCGCGTCGAGCGTGGCGGCGGTGGCCATGATGAGCTCGACCTCGGCAATTCCGCCGGCCTCACCGATGATATCGATGTCGCACTGCACGAACTGGCGATACCGCCCCTTCTGTGGCCGCTCGGCGCGCCACACCGGCCCGATCTGGATCGAGCGAAACACCGAAGGAAGCTCTGCGCGGTGACTCGCATAAAACCGCGCAAGAGGAACTGTGAGGTCGAAGCGCAGCCCCAAGTCTGCTAGGGCGAGCGGATCCGCCGCGACCACGAGGTCGTCAGTGGTCAGCCCCCGCTTGAGCACGGAGAAGGCGAGCTTTTCGTTATCCCCGCCGAGGCCCGAGTGCAAACGACCGTGATCCTCGAGCACGGGAGTTTCGATTTCGTCGAAGCCTCGCGCCGAGAACGACCTTCGGATGACGCTGAGCACGCGCTCCCGACGGGCCTTGTCGCCCGGCAGAAAGTCGCGCATGCCGCGCGGCGGAGTCACAACTGGAGCCATGCCACGATTCTGCCAGCCCTCGAAGTCGACCCCGTACGTGTGGACACTGTCTTCTGCCCCCGTCTGGGGTACACTCGGTCAGCAGTCACTTCCGTTGAGGGGATCCGGAGTGGTGGCCCGAAAGCCGGGAAAGCCGAATAGGTCCTCCCCCTCGCTGAACCGTCGGATCGGGTAGAACCGACGGTTCTGCGGGCACGCTGTCGAGGTCAGTTGAACTCGCTTTCGCGAGTT
>Ga0123336_10004681_pt1 | contig 11029 bp, 10 predicted proteins | sample SSSSmetaG_FD_96466 | JGI IMG/M metagenome (GOLD analysis project Ga0123336, IMG submission 96466) | Glacier valley bacterial and archeal communities from Borup Fiord, Nunavut, Canada, to study Microbial Dark Matter (Phase II) - ​SSSS metaG | ecosystem: Environmental > Aquatic > Freshwater > Ice... | reverse complement strand
GCTGCCGAAGAAAATGGCCTCCTCCATGCCCGCCGCCGCGCGCGACGGCAGCTGGGAGCGACTCGGCATCATGGGCGAGGCTCTCGAGGCCGAGGAGCACGCGGCGACGCTCGCGTGCGTGGAGCGCCGCACCGCGCAGGCCATCGGCGCGCAGCGGGCGGCGCGTCAGGTCGCTCTGGGGTACGGGAACGTGTCGGTCGGCTGAGTCGGGACTCTCTGCGTCCTCAGTTCTCGGGCGGGATCACGATGGCGCCGGTCTTCACGATCTCGAAGTCCGAGCCCTTGACGTTGCGGAGGTTCGAGAGGAGCGCGTCCATCTCGGGCTCCCACGCATCGTTGCTCTCACCGCTGATGTACCAATCGGACCCGTTGTCCGCGAGAATGACGCCGTACTTCTTCATCGCGGTGACGATGATCTTCGACGTGGCGGAGAAGGCGGAGTCGTCGAACGTCGCCTTGAGGCGGAGGCGCAGGCCCATGGGCGGCAGCGAGGGATTGGCATTGCCCGCGGCATGCGTGGCGGGATGGATGTACGCCTGGCGCGAGCTGCTCATCGTGAAGCGGATGGCGTGCGTGATCTCGCCGCGCTGGATCTCTTCCCACCGGACGAGGCCAGGGAGGACCGCGAGGCCGGCCGCGTCGGCCGAGGTCCAGCCCTCGGTGCGGAGGTTGTTCGAGTCGAGCTTCCAGATCGCGGCGCTCGCCGCGGTGAAACCGCCGGCCGCGGGGTTCTGCGTGTTGTACAGCTCGTAGAGGACGCAGTGATCGGGCGCGCTGTCGTTCGCGAGGAAGAGCGCATGGCGGTCGCTGGTGCTCTTCGCGCCGGGGCCGCCCTCGATCTTCACGTCGAGCGGGATCGGGTAGCAGAAGTCGCCGCCGCCGCCGGGGCAGGGGAGCTTGTCGCTTTCGCGCGGGCCGTAGCTGGTGTTCCAGCGGATGGGCACGGGGGTCGCCGCCTTGCCGACGGTGATCGGGATGCCGTAGTTGTCCGCGGCGGTTCCCCAGTCGGGGTGCATGCCCGTGCCGAGCGCCATGCCGGGCATGACGCTGCCCATGAGCGCGGTATCGAGCGGCTCGCCCGCGACGATCGTGTTCCAGCCGTTGTCGTTCGGGAAGATGCGGCAGCCTGCGTGCATCGTGCCGGGGCCGGAGACCGCGCCGCTCGAGCCGCTCGTCCCGCCGCTCGAGCCCGAGGTACCACCGCTCGTGCCCTCACCGCTCGAGCCGCTCGAGCCGCTCGTTCCGCCGCTCGAGCCGGAGGTGCCGCTCGTGCTGCTCGTCGTGTCGTCGCTGCTGCCGCTGCAGCCCGCGAATGCGGCGGTGGCAGTGACGGCGAGGCCGGCGGCAAGGATGGTCAGGGTGCGCATCAAATCTCCCGACCTGGAGCGTATCCCACGCAACCGTCGCCCGCTGCGGCCGATGGTGCTGCCGATGACCATCGACTCGGGACCGCTCGGCGCCCCCTCCGAAGGGACCATGGAGTGCCGGACCGGCGCGATCTTGCTACGGGAAGGGGCGCGCGCCGTGGGCTCCACGTTCGCCCGCCCCTGGGACTCCGAGCCCGAGCCCGAGCCCGGGGCCGAGGCGCCGACGCCCGCGCCTCCGCCGTTGCCGCTCCCGCTCCCGCCTCTTCCACCCCTTCCGCTGGCCATCGCGCGCGCGGGCTCCCTGGCGCGCGGCTCGGCCCCGGCGCGTCGGACTTACCTACCCGTCTCGATCCCGTGGAGCTTCGCAGGCGCCTTCGCGCTCGGCGCAGCGATCGCCGCGCTCGCGGGGCTCGTCCTCGAGCGAGGCGCCGTCGAGCTCGCGGCGCTCGCCTCGGCGGTGGCCGGCGGCATGACGCTGAGCGCGGCGCTCGGCCGGCTATCGCGCAGCGGCCGTCGCGGAGGCACGAGACCCGCGCGCGAGAGGCGCTGATGCGCCGGTCAGCGATTCGTGGTCAGGTCCGCGCGCTCGCCCAGCGCGCCGCGCGCCAGGACCTCCACCGCGTCGGCGAGGGCCGGAGTCTCGGCGCTCGCCGCCGCTCCGAGGCCGACGACGTAGCGCGCGACCTGGAGGATCGCGTTCGTCTCGACCGTCACGCGAATGCGATTGTTGGAGAGCCCCTCGACCCTCATCGACGCGAGGAGGTTGTTCTGGACCCAGCGTGATTCGGGATCGCGCACCACGAACGAGAGCTCCGCGATGGCGCCGCCGGCGTTGAAGCCGTCGACGCTGGCGCGGAGAAAGTCCTCGACCGTCTCGGGCGGCGAGGCGCGGAACGGGACCTGGGGATCGAGGTGCGCCGAGACGATGTTCTCAACGCGAAACCATTTCAGCTTGTCGTCGCGGTGGCACGTCGCGACGAAGCGCGCAGGGCTTCCCAGCATCACCCGCTGCACCGAACCGTGGCGGGTCGACATCTGGCCGCGGCTCGCCGTGAAGTAGTGGAAGGCGAGGGACACCTTCTTGGCCGCGGCGTCCTCCACGACCGGGAGGTACTGCTCCTCTTGCTTCGTCGATGTCGGCGGCACCACGGCGGTGTTGAGGCTGCCTTCGTTGACGAGCGCGTTGCCCTTCGGCAGGTTGCGCAGCACGGTGTCGAGCAAGCCGTCCCGCGCCTTTCCCTGCGGGAGGCGCATGAGCAGGCGCAGGAGCTCCGGCATCTGGTCGCGCGTGAAGAGGATGCCGCCGGGGAACCAGTCCCTCGGCACGCTCCAGTACACGTGCGGGTGGTCCTCCTCGCGCTCGAGGTTGAAGATGCTTTCGAGCTCGCGGAGCCGGTCGCGCACCGCGGGGGTCGTGAGGTCGAGTCGCTCGGCGAGCGCCTTCTGCGTCCACGTGCGTTGCTCGAGGAACGCCTGCACGATCTGGACGACGGTGACGGTGCTGCTTCGTTGACCCACGAGCGGATGTTAACCGGAACGCTGCAGCCGCTCCGGGTAATCTCGGGGGCCATGGCTCTTGCGCACGCGGTCGTGACGGCGCTTCCCGCACCCGGCGAACAGCCGCGCGCGCCGCAACGATGGATGCTCTTCCTCCACGGCATCCTCGGCGCCGGCGCGAACTGGCGCACGTTCGCCAAGCAGATGATCGCGGCCGAGCCGACGTGGGGCGCCGTGCTCGTCGATCTGCGCCTGCATGGGGAGTCCCAGCAGGGCTTTCAGCCGCCGCACACCATCGCGGCCGCCGCGCGCGATGTGGCCGAGCTCGTCGCGGCGGTCGAGGCCGAGCACGAGGGCAAGGTACGCGGTGTGCTCGCGCACAGCTTCGGAGGCAAGGTCGCCCTCGAGCTCGCGACGCAGCGTGCTGGGGATCTCGATCACGTGTTCGTCGTCGACTCGACGCCCAGCGCTCGACCGGATCACCGCGGATCGGAGTCCACACAGCACATCGTCGATCTGCTGAACGAGCTCCCGACCGGGTTCGAAAGCCGCGCGGCGTTCACGGCGTGGATGGAGGCGCGCGGCGTCTCGCGCGCCACGGCGATGTGGCTCGCGATGAACGTGCGCGCCGTCCCGAACACGACGCGCTTCGTGTTCCGCATCGACCTCGTGGGGATCCGCGCGCTGCTCGCGGACTACTTCACGACCGATCTCTGGGACATCCTCGAGCAGCCACGCGGCGTCATGCGCGCGCATCTCGTGGTGGGCGGCAAGTCGGGCGTGGTCGACGTCGCGGACCGCGCGCATGCGCTGCGCTGCCCGCGGACGACGCTCGACGTCATCGAGAAGGCGGACCACTGGGTGCACGTGGATGCGCCCGAGGAGCTGAAGGCGATCGTGCTGGGCCACCTGCAGGCCTGACCCGCGGCGCGACCGCCTTCGCGCGCGCTCAGCTCGCGTCGGGCTTCGCGTCCTCGTCACTCTCGTCGTCGCCGTCCTCTTCGTCCTCGTCGTCGTCCTTCGCCGCGATGGCCTCGCCGGCCTTCGGCGTGAAGACGACGCGGCCGTCGCCGTTGGAGTCCGCCATCGCCTTCGGTAGCTCCGCGTACTCGGCGGGCACCTCGCCGATGTCCTTTCCGCGCTCGAGCGCGCCGAGCTCCTGCGCGACCCACACGTCGAACGGAACGAAGCCGCCGATGCGCGCCACGCCGGCGTCCCACGACAGCTGGAGCACCGGGTACTCACCCGCCTCGTCGGGCGTGCCGATGTACATGCACGACGGTCGCGAGACCTCGCCGTTGAAGTACACGACGTCTTCGGTCAGCATCTCGTACGCCTCGGCGAACGCCGCGACGGCCTCCTCGCCGAACGCCTCCTCGACGACCTCCTCGAGGGAGGTGCCCTCGATCTCTGCCTCCTCGTCGTCGTAGTCGATGCCGATCCAGTCGGTGTCGGCCGCGAGGAGCTCCTTCATGCCGGCCGAGATCTTCTCGCCGTTCGGGAGCACCATCTTCTTCGCGAGCGAAGCGGCGAGCGGCTCCGGCGCGGAGATGATCCCGCTCGCGCTCGCCGACGCCACCGCCTTCTTCACGAGCTTGGCGCCGCGAAGAGAACCCGAGTCTTTTTTCGATGCCATGAGGCGACCTTCGGCGAGGTGGCCGGCGGCGTCAACGCGGCACGACGTCCCTCGGCCGCACGCGCGTCCGCTGCCGAAACGTTCACGCGATCCGCTAAGGTTGCGCGCGATGGCCGACGCTGCGTCTCCGTTCGATCCTGCGCTCCGCATCGCCGAGGAGCTGCGCCTTCCGCCCGCGGGCGTGCGCGCCGTCGCCCGGCTCCTCACGGAGGGCGCGACCGTGCCCTTCATCGCGCGCTACCGCAAGGAGCAGACGGGCGGTCTCGACGAGGTGCAGATCCGCGCCATCGAAGAGAAACGGGATTACCTGGTCGAGCTCGAGGACCGCCGCCGCACCATCCTCTCGGCGATCGACGACCAGGGGAGGCTCACGCCCGAGCTGCGGCGCGCCATCGAGGCGTGCCGGGTGAAGTCGGAGCTCGAGGACCTCTATCTTCCGTACAAGGTGAAGCGCCGCACGCGCGCCATGATCGCGCGCGAGCGCGGCCTCGAGCCGCTCGCGAGGCGCATCCTGGCGCAGCCGCAGACCGGCGATCCGCGCAAGGAGGCCGCGCTCTTCGTGAACGCGCAGAAGGAGGTGCCCGATGCCGACGCGGCGCTCGCCGGCGCGCGCGACATCGTCGCGGAGATGGTCGCGGAGCGCTCCGACGTGCGCGCCACGGTGCGGGCGCGCTTCGACCGCGAGGGCATGGTGGAGACGTCCGCCGTCGCCGCGAAGACGAAGGTGCCCACGAAGTTCGAGTCGTACTACGACTTCTCGGAGAAGAAGCAGACCATCCCTTCGTACCGCTTCCTCGCCATCCTGCGCGGCGAGGAGGAGGGCGTGCTGCGGGTGAAGGTGCGCGTGGACGAGGATGCCCTCGCGTTCGACCTCGCCGGCAAGGTGGGCTGGCGCCGCGGCGCGCCGTTCGCAGGCGAGCTCAAGGACGCCGTCGTCGACGCCACGAAGCGCCTGCTCATGCCGTCGATCGAGAGCGACGTGCGCGGTGACCTCAAGGAGGTCGCCGACCTCGATGCGGTGAAGGTCTTCGCCGACAACATCCGCGAGCTGCTGCTCGCGCCGCCGTTCGGTCGCAACGTGGTGCTCGGCATCGACCCTGGTCAGCGCACCGGATGCAAGTGCGTCGTGGTGGACGATACCGGCAAGCTCCTCACCCACGCGCTGATCCAGCTGGTGGGCGGGCCGGCGGCGCTCGATCAGGCGCGGCAGACGCTCTCGGCGCTGCTCGCGAAGTACGCGCCGGTGGCGGTGGCGGTCGGCAACGGCACGCACGGGCGCGAGACCGCCGACTTCACGCGCGACGTGCTCGCGAAGCTGCCGGCGGGGCCGCAGGGCCAGAAGCCAAAGGCGATGGTGGTGCTGGTCAGCGAGTCGGGGGCGTCGGTGTACTCGGCGAGTGATGTCGCGCGCGAGGAGTTCCCGGATCTCGACCTCACGGTCCGCGGCGCGATCTCGATCGCGCGGCGGCTCCAGGATCCTCTGGCCGAGCTCGTGAAGATCGATCCCAAGGCCATCGGCGTGGGGCAGTACCAGCACGACGTGCCGCCCGCGATGCTGCGTAAGAAGCTCGACGAGGTCATCGAGTCCTGCGTGAACGCGGTCGGCGTCGAGCTCAACACCGCGAGCGCGCAGCTCCTCGGTCGCGTGGCCGGCGTCGGTCCCGCGCTCGCGAAGAAGATCGTCGCCTACCGCGAGAAGGCGGGCGCGTTCCGCTCGCGGCGCGACCTGCTGAAGGTGCCGAGCCTCGGGCCAAAGGCCTTCGAGCAGGCGGCCGGCTTCGTGCGCATCCGCGGCGCTCCGAACCCGCTCGATGCGAGCGCCGTCCACCCCGAGCGCTACGCCCTCGTGGAGCGGATGGCGAAGGACGCGGGCGTCGAGCTGCGCGCGCTCGTGGGCAACGAGGCGCTCGCCGCGAAGATCCCGTGGCCGAAGTACGTCGCCGAGGACGTCGGACTGCCGACCCTGGAGGACATCCGCCGCGAGCTCGCGAAGCCGGGACGGGATCCGCGCTCGTCGTTCGAGGCGCCGACGTTCCGCGACGACGTGCGCACCATCGAGGACGTGAAGCCGGGCATGGAGCTCGAGGGCACGGTCACGAACGTCACGGCCTTCGGCGCCTTCGTCGACATCGGCGTGCACCAGGACGGCCTCGTGCACGTCTCGCAGCTCTCGGACCGCTTCGTGAAGGATCCGCACGCGGTCGTGCACGTGGGCGATCGCGTGAAGGTGCGGGTCCTCGAGATCGATCTGCCGCGCAAGCGCATCTCGCTCACCGCGAAGAGCAAGCCCGCCGGCTCCTAGGCGCCTACTTCGCGCTGGTCGCCGCTTCGCAGCCCACGAGGCCGCGGTCGAAGCAGTGCGTCTTCATGCACGCGCGGGTCTTCTCGCGCCCCGCGTCGGTCATGCCGGAGAGCAGCTGGCGACACTCGGCCATCGCGGGAGCCACCGGGGAGGCGCCGCACGCCTCGATGATGGCGTGGCACAGCGTGGTGACGGGCGACGGCGGCACCGACGCGTCGGCGCCCGTGGCGGGGCCCGGCGGCGCATCGGGGCAGGCGTTCGAGAGCGCGAGATGACCGCACAGGTGGATGCGGCTCGGATCGCAGCGCTCCGCGCCGTTCAGCTTCGTGATGCACTCCATGGCCGCGGCTGCGACGCGCGGCTTGAGCGACTGCCTCAGCTCGTTGCAGCGGACGCTCGCGGCGCTCGCGCAGCCGCCCTCGACGGTGGGGAGACCAGGGCCGGGGCAGTCGCCGATGGGCGTGGCGACCGCGTCATCGCAGGTAGGCGCCGCCGGGGCGAGCGGGAGCGGGGGCGGCGGCGCGCTGGTGTCGGGCGCGATCGACGCCGACGCCGCTGGCGACGGGTGCGCGGGCTCGGCGACGGGCGCCGGCACGCGCCCCACCCACGTGTCGACCACCGGGAAGACGCGCTTTTCCGCCGCGACGTACCCGCCGGCCCCGCCCGCTGCGAGCGTGGTCACGAGCATGAGGAACGAGCCTCGGTCGACGTTCATGCCTTTGACGTAGCACGTCCGTGCCGGATGCCGGGCCGCCCGCCGCCCGCCCGTCGCACCTCAGACGACGAAGTCGAGCAACTGCAGGCGCACGCTGTAGTCGTCGAGCTTTGCCTTGAACTCGTCGACGAGCGTGTCCAGCTTCACCACGACCCCCGTGAGGTCCTCGCGCACGACGGTGCCGCTCACGAGGATCTCGCTGGTCGGCATGACGAGCACGCCGGCCCAGTAGGACGGATCGGCGGTGAGGTCGCTCGTCTTGCCTTCCACCTTGAGGTAGCCCTCGCTGACCTCGAGGACGCGCGCGAGGTGACCGTTCTCGAGCTTCACCTGCGCGGGGAAGCCGACGGTGGGCGAAACGCGGTAGTTCGTGCGGCGGTTGTTGTCGATCAGCTGGTCGAGCGACTCGAAGAGCGCCTTCGAGATCTCCGTCTCCGGCGCCGCGAGCACCGTCTCGCGCATCGCCTTCATGGCCTTCTGCGTGCGGATGATGTTCGCGCGCATCTCGCCGAGACGGCGGCGATCGCGACGCACCTTGTCGCTCACGATGCCGAGGAGGTTCCGGTAGAACGCGAGGCCGATGTCGGCGTTCGTGTCGAAGAAGCCGAGCAGATCGCCGACGGGGACAGTGAGGACCTCGACATCGGTGATCGCGGTGGCGCTGGTGCTGCGCGGGATCCCGGTGAGCGCGCCGAGCTCACCGAGCGGCGAGAACGGGCGGAGCTCGAACTTCGTGGTCTCGGACTCCTCGAGGCAGACCTCGCCCTTCGCGAGGAGCTCGAAGTGGGTCGCGGTGTCCCCCGTGGCGAACAGCTTCGTGCCCGCCTTGCGGCTCACGGTACGGAACGCACCAACGAGCTGCTCGAGCCGCGCCTCGGGGATTCCCTGGAACAACGGGAGCGTCTGGAGAGAGCTGACGATCGACACGGGGGCATCCTCCTCGCGGCGGAGCCGCAACGATGCACCCTAGTCAGCTCTGCCGCGAGAACAAGGTCTCCGAGGCGAGCGCTCTACTTTTCTGTCTTCTCCTTCGGCGGCATGCCGAGCCCGCCGGGCGGCGTGAACGAGGCGAGCACCTCGAGCGTGTCGTTGATCGTTTCGTCGGGCGACGGCGGCGTGAGCGCGCCGCCCACGCCGGCGAGTACGACGGTGATGTTGTCCTTGCCGCCCCGCTCGTTCGCGAGATCGACGAGCTGCTTGGCCGCGAGCTCGGGGCGACCCGAGGCCAGGATGACCTCCTTGATCTCGGTATCGCTGACCATGCCCGTGAGCCCGTCGGAGCAGAGCACGATGCAGTCACGATCGCGCAGCTCGAGCCGGGCGAGCGCCACCTTGACGTTCTTCTGGTTGCCCATCGCCTGGAGGATCACGTTCCGGATCGGCGAAGTCTCCGCCTGCTCTGGCTCGATGACGCCGGTGTCGACGAGCATCTGCACCATGCTCTGGTCGTGGGTGAGCTGGCACAGCTTGCCGTTTCGCAGCAGGTAGGCCCGCGAGTCGCCGACCTCCGCAATGTAGGCCTCGCCGGCGCGGACGAAGACGGCGGTGAGCGTCGCGCCCATCTTCTTCGACTCGCGCTTCGCCTCGTCCCAGACGGCGCGGTGGGCCTTCTGGACGGCGTCGTTCATGAGCGCGTCGCGCGGGGTGTCGGGCGGCGCGTTGGCGAGGGCCAGGGTGAGCGTCTCGACGACGATCGCGCTCGCGACCTCGCCGGCCGCAGCGCCGCCCATGCCGTCGGAGACGGCGAGGAGGACGCCGCGCTCGCCCACGTCGAAGCGCGCGTGCGACGCGCCGTCGAGCAAGGTCCCGCCCGTCAGATCGGCGACGACGAAGGCGTCCTCGTTCTTCTCGCGGACCTTGCCGACGTCGGTATGCCCGGCGACGCTGAGATAGAACGGCGCGGTCGCGGCCTGGTCGGTCGCGGGGGAAGGCACGGTGGCGGTCGGTTCGGTCACATTGAGAGGAGTAGCGGCCATTGGGTCACCTCGGAAGCTCGACTTCACGTCTCCGTGAGCAACGACCGTTCCTCGCGCTTAATTGCGGCGGATCGTGAGGTCATGCGGGGAGCGATGTGGCGATTCGTCACACAAGGAGACGAGGGCGTGCCGGATCAGGACAGCAGCGCCTCGACGTCGGCGAGCGATGCGCAGCGTCCGCGCGTCGAAGTGGATCTGCCGTTCGTTCCACCCCGTGCGGACCGCCCCATCGTCGAACACGACGTCGGCATGGAGAAGGCGCGCCCGCGGCCGGCCGTCGGGGCGGCGCACCCTCACGCGGATCTGCCGCGTGCCGCAACGCTCCACGACGAAGGACCGCGGGAGCTCCACCGTCACCCCCTCACGCGACGAGAGCAGCTCGCGGAGCGCGGACTCCGCGCGGTCCGACGACACGTCGAACGCGCTCTCCGGGTCGCGTCCTCCGTGAGCGTGAGCGTGAGCGTGAGCGCGGTGTCGCAGGAGAGGCGGCCACGCACCACGGCCATCGTGCGATCGACGCCGCCGCCGGACGATGGTGACCGAGCCGCTGACCGCCACGGCGTCGAGCGACCGGCTCAGACAGTTCTTCGATCCGCGCGTGGTGGCGCGCGGTGATTGCGTAGCGTTCGCCATGTGCCCGCCTCAGCACCGAGCGTGCCGCGAGCGTCCTCACGAAACTGCAGCGAAATCTGGCGCGCCGGCCTGGCCCGGCCAGTTTCGGGCCTGGCCCGGTCAGCGCGAGGGGGAGGAGCACCACGCGAGGAGCGCCACCATCGCCGCCAGCACGACGAGGATGCCGACGAGGAACGTCCCGAAGCTCCGCCACGCCGACGTGAGCGAGCTGCCCTTCTTGCGATCGCATTCGAGGCAGATGGCCCAGGTCTTCACGCCGCCTTCGGTGAGCGTGCAGCAGTTGCCGCACACCGAGCGGCGGCACGAGGCGCAGGGGCCGGCGGCGTCGCGCGAGCAGAACGCGCAGCGCTCGGGCCCGTCGTCTCCCGAGTGCTGGAGCTGATCGGACACGCCGCCATTCTACCCGGGAAGGAGCGCCTCGGCCTCGGTCCAGACGCGCTTCACGAAGTCACCCGCCGGCTCGGCGCGCGCGAGGGCCGCGGACTGTCCGGCCCAGAGCTGCATGCGCTGCGCGTCGCCCGCCTTCTCGGCCGCCGCGCGCATCGACGCGACGAGGCCACGCTGCACGGGGTAGGGTGCGGGGCGCGGCGCATCCTTGCCGCCGGCGGCACGCACGTAGTCGGTGGCGACCGAGCGCCCGAGGCGCCCGCTGAAGGCGCGAGTGGGCGCGGTGTCCTCGGGCTCGAGGTCCTCTAGGGCCTGGCTCCATGCGGCGCTGGTCCCGGCCTCGGGGGCGCGCAGGAACGCGGTGCCGATCTGCACGGCGCTCGCGCCCAACGTGAGCGCCGCTGCCACGCCGCGCGAATCCGCGATCCCGCCGGCGGCGATCACCGGGATGCCGACGTGATCGACGATGCGCGGCAGCAGCGCGAAGAGCCCGACCGCTTGCCGCTCCGCCGCCGC
>Ga0123336_10004679_pt1 | contig 11033 bp, 8 predicted proteins | sample SSSSmetaG_FD_96466 | JGI IMG/M metagenome (GOLD analysis project Ga0123336, IMG submission 96466) | Glacier valley bacterial and archeal communities from Borup Fiord, Nunavut, Canada, to study Microbial Dark Matter (Phase II) - ​SSSS metaG | ecosystem: Environmental > Aquatic > Freshwater > Ice... | reverse complement strand
TATAAAACTGCAGCAAAAATTGAAGAAGCTAATGAAGCTTTGAAAAAAATCGCTGCATCAGGTAGAAAAATATTATTCGTTGCTACCAAAAAACAAGCAAAAGACATCGTTGCTGAAAAAGCAGCTGCTGCAAACATGCCATACATTACTGAAAGATGGCCTGGTGGAATGTTGACTAACTTCGTAACTATCCGTAAAGCCGTTAAAAAAATGGCTACTATTGATAAAATGAAGAAAGATGGTACATTCATGACCCTTTCTAAAAAAGAGCGTTTGCAAGTAGATCGTCTTCGTGCTAAATTAGAAAAAAACTTAGGTTCAATCGCAGATATGTCTAGACTTCCTGCAGCATTGTTCGTAGTAGATATCAAAGCTGAACACATCGCAATTAAAGAAGCTCAAAAATTAAACATTCCAGTTTTCGCAATGGTGGATACCAATTCTGATCCTCGTGAAGTAGAATTTGTAATCCCATCTAACGATGATGCTTCTAAATCAATCGATAAAATTTTATCTTTAGTAACTGCTGCAATCATTGACGGGCTTTCTAACAGAGGTACTGATGCTGATGCTCAACCAGAACAACCTACAGAAGAAGCTGCTCCTGCTGCTGAAGCTAAAGTAGTAGCTGCTGATGTTGAAGTTGCAACGCCAATTACTGAAGAAATTGAAGTTGTCGCTCCCTCTGCTGATGCTGAAGCTCCTGAGACTGCAATATAAATTTTAATATAAATTCCAAATTCCAAAAGAAATTAGAAACTAACGAAGTTGCTGATTTAATTAAATTGGGATTTGGAATTTTTTTATATAACCTTAAAAAATAATACAAAATGGCAACAATTACTGCTGCGGACGTAAATAAATTAAGAACAATCACAGGTGCAGGAATGATGGACTGCAAAAAAGCACTTGTAGAATCTGAAGGAGATTTTGATTTAGCAATCGAAAACCTTCGTAAAAAAGGACAAAAAGTAGCGGCAAACCGTTCTGATAGAGAATCTACAGAAGGCGCTGCAATTGCTGTTGTAAATGCTGACAAAACTGCTGGAGCGGTTATCACTTTAAATTGTGAGACTGACTTCGTGGGAATGAACGAAAGCTTTGTAAAAATGGCTACTGAAATGGCTACTTTGGCATTGAATTTTGACACTAAAGAAGCATTTTTAGCCGCTGATTTCAACGGAATCACTGTTGCAGAAAAATTAATCGAACAAACTGGAGTTATAGGTGAAAAACTTGAAATTAGAACTTTCGAAAAATTAGAAGGTGCTTTTATCGGGTCTTACATCCACTCTGGAAACAAAATTGCGACTTTAGTTGCTTTATCTGCAAATATTGCAGGTGCTGACGAAGTGGCAAGAAACGTATCGATGCAAGCAGCAGCTATGTCACCAATTGCTTTGAATGAAGCCGGTGTTGACTCAGAAACTATTGCTAAAGAAATCGAAATCGCAAAAGATCTTTTGCGTCAAGAAGGCAAACCAGAAGCAATGTTAGATAATATTGCCAAAGGTAAATTAGCTCGTTTCTTTAAAGACAATACTTTGGTAAACCAAGATTACATTAAAGACAACAAAATGAGCGTTGCTGATTATGTAAAATCTTTAGATAAGGATTTAATCGTAACCGGTTTCAAAAGAGCTGCTTTAGGATAATTAATTCTAAACTCGAATATAAAATCCCATTTCGAAGTAATTTGAAATGGGATTTTTGTTTAAATTATATCGTGAATATAAGATGAGATTCAACTCTTCTTTAAACTCGAATCTCTTTCAATAATACCAGTCTCCAATTCTATTGTTCTTGGACTAAACACCTTTCCATCTTTACGACAAATCATTTCTTCGAGTAATAAATCGAAAGCTGCGACTCCCATTTCGTAACTTGGCTGATCGACCGTACTTAACTTTGGCGTGATTACCCGCGACATGAACCAATTACTAAATCCAATTACTGCTACTTGATCAGGAACCTGAATGCCTATTTCGTTAAAATAAGACAAGACTCCAACAGCAACCAAATCCGTGATGACAAAAATTCCGTCGACATTAGGATGTTCTTTAATAATTTGTTCGGCAAACTCAAAACCTTCATCAAAAGTGACGTTTTTACATGTATAAACCAACTTTGAATCGTAAGGAATTCCGTTTTTCTCTAAAGCTTTTTTATATCCTAGAAAACGATCGATTGCATTTTGCGGATTTTCAGGACCGCGAATATGGGCAATTTTTTTGCAACCCTTGTCAATTAAATGCTGGACGGCTTCCATCGCAGCTTTTTGGTCATTGATAATAACTTTGGAACTTGGAATTAATTTGGAAATTTTGTCAAATTGAACAAACGGAATTTCTTTCCGGAGAATTTCCTTGATATGAAAATCATTGTTGGACTCATTGGAAAGTGACATTATAATTCCGTCAACCCTTTTATTGATCAAAAGTGCCACTTGTTTTTTTTCTAATTCCAATGATTCATTCGATTGAAGAATAATAACGAGATAACCATTTTTCTCAGCTTCGGCAATGATGCCGTTGATAACGTTCGAAAAAAAATGATGCACCACTTCTGGAATAATCAACCCAATGGTTTTAGACTCTTTGGTTCGAAGATTTACGGCAAAACTATTAGGCGTATAGTTAAGCTCCGCGACCAAAGTAAGAACCGCTTTTCGAGTCTTTTCGCTTACGTCTGGATAGTTTTTTAAAGCCTTTGAAACGGTGGTAATAGATATTCCCAAAGTTTCAGCAATCTCTTTTAAAGTGGTCTCTTTCATTTAACAAATATGAGAAAAAATTATTAATTTCAAAACGAAAACGTTTTCGGTGTTTTCGAAAACGTTTTCGAAAAGAATATGTATAAATTTAACACTTTTAAAAGTAGTTTTGAGAAAAAATAACCAAACTATTTATTAATTAAACAATTTTAAACCATGAAAAGAAGTAATTTATTATTGAAAAGGCTTGGATTGATTGTAGCATTATTGCTCGTCAACTTATCCTTTTCGCAAAATGAAACGGCACCAGTTATTGACACAATAAAAACGACTCAACTAGAAGATGTTGTCGTAACTGGAGTTGTAAACCCAAAAGCAAAAATCAAATCAAGCGTGTCCATCACAACTATGGATGCAAAACAAATCGATCAATCTGCACCAAGATCAACAGCAGAAATTTTCCGATCAATTCCTGGGATTCGCTCTGAATCATCTGGTGGAGAAGGAAACTCGAATATTTCTGTTCGTGGTGTGCCAATCTCTTCTGGAGGGTCTAAATATTTACAAATTCAAGAAGATGGACTTCCTGTGCTTTTATTTGGTGATATTTCATTTGCAACAGCCGATATTTTTACAAGATTTGACGGTAACATTGCCAAAATTGAAGCCATTCGTGGTGGATCAGCCTCTACTCTATCTTCCAACTCACCTGGGGGAATCATTAACTTTATCAGCAAAACCGGCAAAACTGAAGGTGGAATGGTGAGAACAAGTTTCGGATTGGATTACAACAATTTTAGAACTGATGTTGACTATGGGACAAAAATTGGAGACGGTTTATATTTTCACGTTGGTGGTTTTTACAGAGCTGGTGAAGGTGTTAGAAAAACGGGCTCCACTTCCAATAATGGAGGACAAGTAAAATTCAACCTTACTAAAGAATTTCAAAACGGGAAAGTAACCGTTTATGCTAAATTCCTAAACGACAGAGCGGCAGCTTATATGCCAATGCCAGTAGAAGTTACAGGAACAAATGCCAATCCAAGTTGGGGAAGTGTTAGTGGTTTTGATGCCACAACAGGAGCTTTACAATCCATTTACCTGAACCACAATGTAGGTCTAGGTGCTAATGGAGAATTAAGAAGAGAAAAAGTTTCTGATGGAATGAACCCAATTTCAAAATCGATTGGAGTGAATGCTTCATTTGATTTAGAAGACGGTTGGAAAATAACCGAAAACGGTCGCTATTCCTCTAACAGCGGTGGTTTTATCGCTCCGTTTCCAGCAGAAGTTGGTTCTGCTTCAGCAATTGCAGCTTCTTTTGGAGCAGGTTCTACTTTGACTTTCGCCGATTCTGGAACTCCATTTAACAATCCAAATGGATTAGTATCCAGAATTCACATGTTCGATACTCAATTAAATGATTTGAGTAACTTTATGAATGATTTAAGAGTGACGAAAAAATTTGACAAAGTAGGCGTTACTGCAGGTTACTTCAAATCTATCCAAAATATCTCTACGTCATGGTTGTGGAACTCTTATTTACAGGAAGTTTCAGATGATAATCCTCGTTTGATAAACGTAAACAATGCCGCTGGAAATCCATTATCAGAAAACGGTTTGTATGCTTATGGTACTCCAGCTTGGGGAAATTTAGCTAGAAATTATGACACTCAATATAATGTTTCCGCACCTTATGTAAACGTTTCTATAGATGCAACTGAAAACCTTTCTCTTGAGGGCGGTTTGCGATATGATTTGGGTAAAGTTACAGGTTCATTTGCTGGCGGAACATCAAGAGCCTATGACATTAACAATAACGGGACAATTTCAGTACCGGAACAAAATGTTTTTGCTGTAAATACGGCTAAAGAAACTGCTGTAAATTACGATTACGATTATGTTTCTTATACTTTGGGTGCCAACTATTTGTTAACAGCAAATCAATCTCTTTTTGCCAGATATAGCAAAGGTGCTGCCGCAAAAGCAGATCGTATTTTGTTTTCAGGATTGGATTATCTTGATGGAAGTAAAATCAACGCCTTGGACTTTTTGACACAAGCCGAATTAGGTTACAAACTTAAATTTTCAAAAGGATATGTTTATGCAACTGCTTTTCAGTCTAAAACAGACGAGCAAGGTGGTTATGAAGCGACTTCAAACAGCATCATCCAAAACAATTACAAATCATATGGTTTAGAATTGGAATCTTCTTATAACGTTATGGACAATTTCAATGTTCGTGGAGCATTGACCTATACAAAAGCTGAAATTACATCTGGCGACAACAAAGGAAACGAACCAAGAAGACAACCAAAATTGATGTATAATTTGATGCCAACTTATAACTTTTCAGGAAATAAAAACTCAGTTGGATTGAGTTTTATTGGTCAAAGTAAAGCATTCGCACAGGATTCAAACCAATTGGTGATGAACGGTTTTGTAATCGTAAATGCATTTGTTGACTTTGAAGTTACAAAAGGATTATCCTTAAATCTATCTGCAAACAACTTGTTTGACACCTTGGCGATTACCGAGTCAGAAGAAGGAAATATCACGGACAATGCGGTAAACTATGTACGAGCAAGACCAATGCCGGGAAGATCTATTTCTATGGCTTTGTCTTATAAATTTTAATAAAAATTTCATATTTGATTTAGTTAGTTGACAATTCCTGTATTTCTAAAGTACAGGAATTGTTTTTAAAAAAAAATCGAGTTTTCTTGAAGGTTCTTTAAACGTGTCGAAATAAAAAAAATCGTTTATTTGTTTCATTATTCTAATAAAAATTAACTTCCTAAGCTATGTTCAAAAAGACAAAACTGAATTTCTGGCAGATTATAAATATGAATGTCGGTTTTTTCGGAATTCAATACAGTTTCGGTTTACAACAAAGCGCTGTTAATCCTATATATGACTTTTTGCATGCAAGTCCAGATCAAATTCCGATACTTAATCTTGCAGGACCATTAACGGGATTATTGATTCAACCCATTATTGGTGCGATGAGTGATAAAACTTGGCATCCAAGATGGGGAAGAAGAAAACCGTACTTTTTTATTGGAGCCATAATTTGTAGTATCGCATTATTTCTATTCCCATTTAGCAGTTCCTTATGGATGGCGGCAGGTTTGCTTTGGATTTTAGACGTAGGAAATAATACCGCTATGGAACCGTATCGGGCTTTTATCGCCGATACGCTAGATGAAGAACAACAACCAGTTGGTTTTCAGGCTCAAAGTTTTTTTACTGGTTTCGGACAGTTTCTGGCTTATATTTCTCTTTTTCTGTTTCCAATTGTTTTTGTTGGTTACACAGGATCGTTACCCACTTGGATTTATGCCTCCTTCTTTTTAGGAGCAATCCTTTCTGTAACTTCCATTTGGTGGAGTATGAGCAAAACCAAAGAAATCCCTCCAACAGCTGAAGAATTAGCTATTTTAAAAGCAGAACCACTAAATGTTTTTTCGCCCTTCATTGATATTTATAAAGCCGTTTTAGAAATGCCAACAGTGATGTGGCAACTGTTTCTGGTGTATTTGTTTCAGTGGTATGCGATGATGTGCTATTGGCAAAACAATTCAAAAAGCATTGCCTTGTCCGTATGGGATGTGACTCCAAAGAATGTGATGGGTTATGAAAAAGCGGTAGAATGGAATGGATTAATTGGTGCTTTTGGATTTATAGTTACATTTTCAATTGCTTTTTATTTGGCAAAATTAGCCAAAAAACACGGTGCAAAAATGATTCATTTTGCGTGTTTGCTATTCGGAGCTATTTCTTTTTTGTGGTTTCCAACAGTACAAAATCAATACGTATTTTTTGCGGTAATTATTGGGTACGGAATTGCTTGGGCAAGTATGATGGGTATTCCTTATTTGATGGTCGTTGCGGTTGTCCCAAAGGAGCGTTATGGGGTTTATATGGGAATTATAAACATGATGATTGTTATTCCAATGATTATCCAAAACCTGTCTTTTGGTTACATTTTAAAGAACTTTTTAAATAATGATCCTCGTCAGGCAATTAGTTTTGCGGGAGTTTTATTAGTACTTGCTGCTATCTGCACCTTGTTAATCAAAATAAAAAACACAAAAGTAAGTGAATAATATAATAAATAATAAGATGGATACTATAGACATCCTTTGTGTTGGTGAAGTATTGGTTGATTTTATTGGGCATCAAGAAGGCGTGCTTATTAATGAAACTAGAGATTATCATAGGTATTTAGGAGGCTCACCTACAAATGTTGCCATGAATTCAACGCGATTAGGTTTGAATACCATTATGGTTGCAACTGTTGGAAAAGATGGTTTTGGTTCTTATATCACTGAGCGATTATCGAGTGTTGGCGTGAATACAAACCACCTTAATGTACTAGAGAAAAAGTCAACAAGCGTAATTTTTGTTTCAAGATCTGAAGGCACACCTGATTTTATACCGTATCGTTCAGCAGATTGTTGCATTTATGAAGAGCAAATTTCAAGTGAAATTTTATCCAATACCAAGATATTCCATACCACTTGCTTTGCATTAAGTAAAAATCCGGCACAAAAAACAATCTTGAAGAAAGCACAAGAAGCTCATGATTTAGGATGTAAACTAAGTATTGATCTTAATTATGCAAAAAAGCTGTGGAAAAGTCAAAAGAAAGCTTTCAAAGTAATCAAAACCTATTGTCAGTTCAATCCCTTAATAAAAATTAGTGAAGATGATATGCTGCGCCTCTTTGAGAAAGAACTTCCGCACGAAGAGATATTCGAATTTTTTCATAATCAAGGAGTAGATATGGTTTGCTTAACTTTAGGCAGCAAAGGCGTAAAATTATCTCAAAAAGGAAAAGAAATAATACAAATGCCAGCCATAAAAATTGATAAAGTATTAGATTCTACGGGAGCAGGTGATGCTTTTTGGTCTGGATTTTTATTTGCTTATATAAAAGAAAAATCAACTACGGAATGTTTGGATATCGCTTTAAAATTAGCTGCTTTAAAACTACAAAATGTAGGACGACTGCCAGATAATATCAATATCCTATCTCAACTTTTATAAAATACGATGCAACAAAATAATAAATATATCAGCAATGGTGTAATGCTAAATGTTTATCCAGATAGTATTGGAAAAAAATTTAGGGATACCGTAAGCATGCTCAAAATGGACATTTTTAAAGATGCCTTTTCTTTTATATATGTATTGCCCACTTTTTTCAACAGTGATTTAGATAGAGGTTTTTCTATTATTGATTATGATCTAAATAAAGATTTAGTTGATACAAAAGATTTAAAGGACTTGAATGAACTCCAAATAAAGTTAAAGTTTGATATTGTATTGAATCATCTCTCAGTGGCTTCTCCTCAGTTTAAAGACTTGCTGCAATACGGGAATGAATCTAAATTCAAAGATTTTTTCATCAATTGGAATGAGTTCTGGGAAGGAAATGGACTGAAAAATGAAGATGGAATTGTAATTCCAAATCCAGAGTTTCTCAACAAATTATTCATGAGAAAGTCGGGTTTACCTATATTAAAAGTACGTTTTCCAGATGGAACAGAACAGCCGTATTGGAATACTTTTTATCAGCAAGTAACTTATAATCCAATTGTTGTAACCGATTTACAAACTGTTATAGGATTGACAGATTCGTTAAAAACACAAATTGTAAAAAAAATCAATGATGGTGTCGAACAATCTCTAGATTTATGCACTGTTGATTTTGAAGATGCTACTAATTTAAAATCAGAAATTTTACAAATTGTAGAGCAAAAACGTTCCTATCTAGGACAAATGGATGTCAATGCTGAATCGACTTTGGTGTGGGATTTTTATGAAGAAACACTGAAAAAATTAAGTGGTTATGGTTGTACTATTCTTCGATTAGATGCTTTTGCCTATTTACATAAGCAGGTCGGAGAGTCTAATTTTTTTAACAAACCGGGAACCTGGGAATATCTTGAGCGTATTAAGAAAATAGCACAACAAAATAATTTGATGCTGTTACCCGAAATTCATGCAGAATATGGTTTGCATTTACACGATGAAGTAGCCAATGAAGGATATTACATCTATGACTTTTTCTTGCCAGGATTGACCATTCACACTATTGAGAGCAAATCGAGCAAAGCCTTGCTTAGTTGGGCTAAGGAGATTATTGCCAAAGGTTATAAAACGGTAAACATGCTCGGTTGCCACGATGGAATACCCGTTTTAGATTTGAAAGGCAAGGAGGTAAATGGCGTTTACAACAAAGGATTGTTAGAAGATGCCGAGATTGAAAAAATCATGACCACAATCATGGAACGTGGTGGTCGTGTCAAGAATCTCTACGACCCTTCTGGGAATAAAATTTCTTACTATCAAATCAATGCTACATTTTTTAGTGCATTGGGAGAAGACGAACAAAAGTTGCTTCTTGCGAGAGCCATTCAAATGTTTATGCCCGGAATACCGCAGGTTTGGTATCTCGATATTTTTGCAGGCAAAAACAATTATGAAGCGGCTGATAACGGAGGCAGTACAGGTCATAAAGAAATTAATCGCACCACATTGTCAATGCAGGATGTTGAGCAAGGACTAAAAACAGAAGTTGTGCAGCAACAACTCGAAATTATTCGCTTAAGAAATACTTCGAATGCGTTTTTAGGTCAAGTAGAAATCAATGATACTCTAGATTCTATTATTGATATCAAATGGGGAAATGGCGAAACTGTTGCGCATTTAAAGGCAAACCTTCAAACGAAAGGTTTTACAATAGACCATATTGAAAATGGCTTGACAAGTACTATGCGTTTTTAATTTCGTAAGTGTCAGCGAAGATCAATTTATGATTGAGATTAATTGATAATACCGAAAACTATTATAAAACAGCCCAAAATAAAAGGCTATTTGTCACTCCGTAGGAGTCGCTACGCACAAGATTAGGGACGCTTTACTGCGTGACAAACGGAGTATTCAGATTAGATAAATACAATAGTGTTTGGTATAATATCGATTTGAACGGCAGCTTGAAATATAATTTCCTATTTTACAAAACTTAGAATCTCAATATAAAACATTATTTTTGAGTTTGAAACTTTGAACGAAAGTAAATAATTTATGGAAAACAAAACAAGATGCGGCTGGTGTTTATCGAGTGATCTATACAAAGAATACCACGACGAAGAATGGGGCGTTCCTGTTTATGATGACCAAAAACTGTTTGAATTCCTGATTCTGGAAACTTTTCAGGCAGGACTGAGTTGGATTACTATTTTAAAAAAGAGAGACAACTTCCGATTGGCTTTTGATGATTTTGATTATCTAAAAGTTGCCCAATATCCAGAAAATAAAATCCAGGAATTGCTTCAAGATGCCGGAATTATTAGAAACCAATTGAAAATTCGCGCAGCAGTTTCGAATGCAGTTGCCTTTATGAAAGTACAGGAAGAGTTTGGCAGTTTCAGCAAATACATCTGGGAATTCACCGGAGGAAAACCAATTGACAACAAACGACAATCCTTAAAAGAAGTTCCTGCCACTTCCCCACTTTCTGACGAAATCAGCAAAGATTTAAAAAACCGAGGATTTAAATTTGTGGGTTCAACAGTGGTTTACGCCCACATGCAAGCAACAGGAATGGTCGACGATCACGTGGAAGATTGTTGGAGAAGAAGTCAATAGTTAGATTTCAAAATTTCTAAAAATTCATCTCTTTCAATTTCTCTACATCCCAAACTTTCCAAATGTTCATTATAAACCTGGCAATCAAGTAATTTATAATTATCCTTTTGTAATTGTTTTGCCAAAGCTATAAAAGCAACTTTGGAAGCATTCGAAACTTTGGAAAACATGCTTTCTCCACAAAAAACCTTACCCAAATCAACTCCGTACAAACCGCCTACCAATTCATCGTTTTGCCAAACTTCGACTGATTTTGCAATTCCCATTTCATTCAATTTACAATAGGCTTCAATCATGTCGTTGGTAATCCAGGTTCCGTTTTGATCCTCGCGTTTTATTTTTTGACAATTCGAAATTACTTCCCTGAAATTCTGATTGAAAGTAACTTTGAAAATATTCCGATTCAATATGTTTCGCATACTTTTTGAAATCACCAATTCATCCAAAAACAGAACCATTCTGGGATTTGGCGACCACCAAAAAATGGCTTCACCCTCTTCAAACCAAGGAAAGATAGCACTTTTGTAGGCCAGCAACAATCTTTCTGGAGACAAATCACCACCAATAGCAAGAATTCCATCCGAATTGGCTTCGGAAACGGGAGGAAAAAATAATTCTTTGGATAAAAAATACATAATTTAGAACAAAAGTATAAATTTGG
>Ga0123336_10004676_pt1 | contig 11035 bp, 5 predicted proteins | sample SSSSmetaG_FD_96466 | JGI IMG/M metagenome (GOLD analysis project Ga0123336, IMG submission 96466) | Glacier valley bacterial and archeal communities from Borup Fiord, Nunavut, Canada, to study Microbial Dark Matter (Phase II) - ​SSSS metaG | ecosystem: Environmental > Aquatic > Freshwater > Ice... | reverse complement strand
TTAATAAATCCAAAGTCCGTAAGATGATTGAATTAAGCAACGGAACTATTATTTGCGGATCGCTGGGGAATGGATTGATTATTTTGAACAGTGATAAAGAAAGAAATATTCTGCCTTCCGAATTTTCAAAAAGTGTGGATTCCGACTATGTCAATGCACTGTGCGAAGACAAGGATAAAAATATATGGGTTGGCACCTGGGATGGTCTATTTATGTTGGATTCAACACTAAAAATAAGCCAGCAATTCAACACGCGCAATGAAATGCCATCCAACGAGATAACAGGCATCCTCGCCGATGCGCAAGGTGGAATTTGGGCATGTGGTATGAATGGATTATCACACTTGTCTAAATTAAATGGTACAGATTATAAAATCACAAACTACACCCCGCACAATGGTCTGCAAGGTTCCTATTTTACGACCTATTCAACGCTGAAAACAAGGGATGGAGAATTATTCTTTGGAGGCTACAATGGTTTCAACCGATTTTATCCTGAAAAAATCACACTAAACAAAGACACCCTTAAAGTTATATTCACAGATTTTCAGGTGTTTAATCAATCAGTTTCAATTAATAAAAAAATCAATGGCAGGGTTTTACTTAAAGATAATATAGCCGATACGAAAACAATAACTTTAAATTACCAACATCGGATTATCGGTTTCCGGTTTGCAGCATTAACGACTTCGCAAGTTGAAAAAGTGAAATACGCCTGTTTGCTGAAAGGTGTCGATCCCGACTGGGTATACCTCGATTACAGCAAGCGTTTCAAATCGTACAATAATCTTTTGCCCGGAGAATACACGTTTACAGTGAGGGCTTGTAATGCTGACGGAATATGGGACAATGTGGGTACTTCAATCACATTAATCGTACTCCCACCCTTTTGGAAAACCTGGTGGGCATATCTTATTTACACAATGTTGATTGCCGGATTGCTTTACCTGACAAGAGAATACACAGTTTCGCGAACCAATCTGAAGAACAATGCATTGGTTGAAAGAATTAAACGTGAAAAAGATGCCGAAATTAACAATCTGAAAATCAAATTTTTTATTAATATTTCACACGAAATCCGTACGCCTCTATCACTTATTCTGGCACCGCTTGAAAAGTTAGTCCGGTCAGCGGAACCATCTCCGGAGATTAAAAAGCACCTCGAAATCATGTATAGCAATGCGCAACGGTTGTTCAATCTGATTAACCAGCTGCTTGATTTCAGAAAAATTGAAACAGGGAATGTTCATTTGAACGTTGCCCCTTATGATGTTATTGCAGTCGTTCAGGAAATCAAAAAGGCTTTTGACGATTATGCTGACCGCAAGAATATTCAGTTTACAATTGAATCAAATGCGAAAACACTTCAAATCTGGTTTGACCCTGATAGCTTTGAGAAAATAATGTTCAATCTGCTAAGTAATGCATTTAAATTTACTCCCGTGGATGGAATCATTAAAATTATTATAAATCAATTAATTGAAGACAATAAGTGCGAGATCATTGTTCGCGATAATGGCATAGGAGTTCCTTCTGATAAACTTGAAAAATTGTTCGATCGCTTCTATCAGGTAGATACAAAAAGCTTTCTGAAGCACGAAACAATTGGTTCTGGCATTGGATTATCCATTGTAAAAAATCTTGTTGAGTTGCACAAGGGAGAGGTAACGGTTGAAAGTATTCCCGGACAATTTACCCTTTTCAGAATGATGTTTAAAACTGGAAAAAAGCATCTGGAAAATAACAATAATATCACGGTTAGCGAAGTTCCGATCCCTTATTCAACAAATGTCCGGGCCAGCATTCCGCAAATTGAATTTATTGAATTAGCCGGGTTGCCAGCAGCCACTGAATCAAAAAACAACATACGAATTCTGATTGTGGAAGACAATCCCGAAATCAGGTATTATCTGAAACAGTCCCTGCATCCGAAATACGAAACCATAGAGGCTGCTGACGGGAAAATCGGACACAAACTTGCATTGCAACATATTCCAGACCTGATCATTACCGATGTGATGATGCCAGAAATGGATGGTATTGAGCTTTGTAATATGCTTAAAAATGAGCTATTGACGCAACACATTCCGATAATAATACTTAGTGCCAAAAGTACAATCGAAGATACATTAGAAGGTTTGGAAACCGGAGCAGATGACTATGTACCTAAACCATTTAATGAACAGATTTTGCTGGCAAAAATCAAAACATTGTTGTCAAACCGACAAAAACTGATTGAAAAATATCAACAATTACAGTTCAAAAAAACAACAAATGAGGCAGTTGACAACCTGAATTTTAACGATCCGTTTATTGACAGGCTTGTCGATTTCATAAAAACCAACCTATCGGATGAAGAATTGACCAATGAAAAAATTGAGCTTCATTTTAAAACCAATAAAATGCAGCTTTACAGAAAATTAAAGGCTGTTACCGGTTGGTCGGTGAATACACTGATTCGTGAAATTAAGATACGCGAAGCGACTCAATTGCTTAAAAATTCGGAAATGAATATATCTGAAATTGCTTATAACCTTGGATTTTCTGACCCATTGTATTTCAGTAAATACTTTAAGAAGGAGATCGGCGTTTCACCACAGCAATATCGGAAAGAAAATCAATAAATTAAACCAGCAGAAGAGTTGAGATGAAAAGATCGAATTACCCAGCCAGCGTTCCCATAAACTTCAGAAAATGTTGGCCGAGGCTGATTTATCTAATTGCTCAATAAATGTTTAGTATTCCAGGGCCACAACTGTAATGCTGGTATCGATAGGAGTATTCGGTAACCGGATAGTAATTCCATTTTCGGGATAAGGAATAAAATCGAGTTGTTGTCCTGTTTCAAGCAAATAGACTTTCTCAGGTAACCGATCGATTCCTTTTACAACCAGCTCTCTGTTTTCAGGCCAATTGACGATGTTGAGATATAACCGGTTCTTATTCGCTTCCTGCTTTTTGCAGGTAATAAATCCCCAGTTGTCGCTTTTTGCCTCACATGGTCCGGAACCATACACCGCATCTCCATTGACATACATCCAGGCTCCAATTTCGCGAAGGCGGTGTAGGCTGGCTTTGGGAAAAGTACCATCAGCCATGGGACCAATGTTTAACTGAAAATTCCCGTTTCTCGATACATTTCCAATCAGTTTAGCAAGTAACGATTTCGTAGTTTCCCAATGATAGTCGAGTTGATGGTATCCCCACGAATGATTCATTGTTCCGGAAGTTTCCCAGGGCTGGTTGATTACGTCTTTAGGAAATTCGTTATCGCCCATCGAAAGGAAATCAACTTTTTGGGCAATATTCGGATGACGCATCAGGATTCGGCTATTGATCAAACAATTTGGATCAAGTTTTCGAACCAGGGCAATTAGCTCATCAAGTCGTTTATCTGTTATGATTTCGGGTTTGGCCCAGGTGTCGAACCACAAAATGGCAGGATGATAGTTCTCAATCAACTCACGAACTTGTGGAAGACATTTCTTTTGCCAGTAATTTTCAAATTGCGCATCGGTAACCTGAACCGGTGGCGGAACACTTTTAAATTCGTCGATTGGAGGTCTTGCGCCACCTTCGTTTTCCCAGTCCTGCCAGTGTGAATAATAAAAACCCAACTTCATCTGGTATTTTTCACAGGCTTTGCTTAATTCTCCCAGAATATCACGCTTGAATGGAGATGCATCCACGACATTGTAGGATGATATTTTGCTGGGCCAGAGCGCAAAACCATCGTGGTGTTTAGCGGTAATGACGATATATTTCATCCCGGCATTCCGGGCTTCCAAAACCCATTCCTCGGCATTAAATTTTACAGGATTGAACTGCTTTGCCAGTGCCTGATAATCTTTATCGGGTATTCCATAAGGCCAGTTTCCTTGTTTCTGAATCCATTCGGCATACATGTTTCTACCCGATATTTTTCCATCCCAGACGCCTGCAGGAATGCTATATAAACCAAAATGAATGAACATTCCGAAACGGGAATCGGTAAACCATTGTATTTTTTGACTTTGGGTTTCAGCAGACTGACCAAACCCGATGCTTGAACCCAATAGTATGGCAATGATTGATATTAGTATTAGTTTCATATTGAAAATTAATGTTTAAATGATGGTTTCGAAACGATAGGGCATGTTTTCGTATTTACCAACTTTGAAGGGGATACCAAAGTTCTTCTGATCACTTCCCTGAAGACCATACCGCAGCGAATAGTCGCCAAGGAATCCTTTGAGCTTTACGATCCCATTGCTGTTGGTATTCAAAGTCTCATGGGTATGCCATTCTTTGTGAATCAAATCTTTTATCGTTTGCAGCACTGGCTTTTCTTCATAACTGGGTGAATTATTTTCGGGCCAGGTAGTTGCCATGCCCATAAATCCCCAGAAGAAAAAACTTTCGATAGCAGGATGTGCAAAAGCATTGGTCAGAAATTGTTTCACATAGTCGGCAATTTGTTGGTCTTGTTCTTTTTGAGACTGTTTAACAAAATCACTGCCAAAATCGTTGGGATGGGCCCAGAATTCGGTGATGTGCAAAGGTAGTCCGCCCTGTGCCATTTCGTCGTAAAAAGCAATCTGTTCAGCTGCAGTTACAGCGCCGCTGTGACCTTGCAAACCTATTGCTGCTGGTGGAAAGCCTAATTCACGAAGACGTTTCACCAATTCGAGATATCGTTTTCGTTGCAAACTGGCATTTACAATGGTTCCATCTTTTGCCTTGACTCCTGATTCCTGTGCTGCATTCGGATCGTTATCATTTGCCGCCAGTTGAGCTTTTTCGTTGTGGTTTTTTTCTAAACCGTAATCGTTGATCAGGAATTTTGCGTCCGGATCCTCTTCCCGGCAAATACGCAAAACAAACGAGATGTATTCGGCCATGTTATCCAGCGATTCCAAATGCGGCCAGTTGCGGCTTGCCAGATTTTTCAACGCTGGTTCCCATAACATTTCATTCACCGCATCCCAAAGCTTTACTTTGCCTTTGAAACGCGAAACGATGCTACGCAAACGTATTTCCAGAAATTTCAGTTGCGTAGGATAATCGTATTTCAGCATCCAGTCGGGAATTGCTTTGGGAACAGTCCAAAACAGGGGATGTCCTTTTACCGTAAGTCCGTTAGCATTTCCCCAGTCAACGGTGTCGGCAAATCCGTCCAGTTTATATTCACCCTGATAGGCTTCGGTTTTGGCCATGTTGTTGCGTGGGCGTTCGGTCCAGTAGCAGGTCGAATTTACAGCATTAAGTGTACTGGCAAAAACTTTACGGTAAACTTCAAGTTTTTCGGCAGTGGCCGATCCCTGACGGAATAAACTGTCCATCCCAGGATTACAATCACCAAAAAGAAAAGCATGCTTATTTAGTAAAACCTCAACCGAATGGTTTTTTAGCGGATTTCCGAGGCGATCGAATACTTGTATTTCGATATCGCGCATACGGATTTTTTGTATGGCATCCGAAACATTGGACATCGACCCATTATTCGCACCGGAAATGGAATATTGAGTTTGTTGGGTATTTGCTCTGGCATTAAAAGGATTGGTAAGTGCAGCTCCGGTTAGTCCAAGAGCTGTCGCTTTCAAAAAATTTCTTCGGTTTGTGGTCATGATTCGAATCTTTTTATTGCTTATCTATAAATGTAGTTCTGATAATTCCATTTTTTAACTGGTAGTCTACTTTAATTAAAAGCTTGGATGATACAATGGAAGTTGTTTTTACAAAATCTTCAGGAATACGGATCAGGAAGCAGGTATATCGTTTGGTGACAGCTGATTTTGCATCAACAAACAGGTTATTACTGCGATCGTAGAAGGTTGTTGCCGCTCTTTTCTCAGGTGAAAAAGTATCGCCTAAACCAGTTGTCCCAAATTCGATACCTTTTGCCCACAATTTCCCGTTTTTGGGTCCGTTCCAAATGTGTATCCAGGGATAGTCGGCAGTTTCCCAAACATATCCGATGAGTAGTTTCTTCGAAGTTGAAGCTGCAGTTGCCCATCCTGTTTTTTCGTCGATGATATGGGTTGTAACATAGCCATTCTGTAGATTGGAGCTCCTCAGGTCAATTCTGTTTTTCAATGAATCGGCGAACCCGTCAGGCCATAGATATTCATATTTTGTCAACGATTGATGAATGAGCGATTGATTAAACCCAGCTGATGCATTGCAGCTGATAATGGTATTTTCATCGAGAAATGCACCGCCCATAGTTGCATGTTGCACGATTGCGGTGAAACGACCGCTATTCAGAAGATTGGTAAAGGTTTCTTCCACATCAAAGCAAGCCCGATTTCGATAAAGTTTAACCCGGCGATTAACCTTCCATTGTTCGAGAGGGGCATTAACACTCATTTTTAATATTCCGGGAAGTAAAAGACTGTCTTTTTCCCACCAACGATTAGAAGGTTCGCCATTATGCGGAATGCCTGCAGCCATTTCTCCACTTGTAGGAGCGCCCCAGCGTCCAACGCATAAAAACTGTCCCTGAAAAGGTGCTCCTTTTCTATTGTTTTCGGGCATTTCGCTGGGCAATACTTTCCAGTCGAGTGGATTCGACTGCTGATTGTTAAAGCAAAATCCAACAATTGCCCCACCAAACCGACTAATGGAAAGCGTTACTGAATCGTTGTGAAGAACAATTAAGGTATCCTGATTTGACTGCATTTCCAGTACCGATTTTTTTACCGGTGTACTGCACGACCACAGGATTAGTAATAGAATCCCAAGTTTAAAATTTCTCATATCATTTTTTTTCAACCATTAATGATTAGCCAATTCAGAGCACAAACAAATTGTATCTCGCATCCAAAGCCTTCCTCCTTTGGAGGATCGGGAAGGAGGCTTAGGCTTTTATTCCATCCAAACTGCAACTTGTCCCGGTTTAATTTCCCTTGTTCCAATCAACAGGTTGGCTTTTTCCGAAACTGGCAGCTTTACCGACTGAGAGGTATAGTTTACACCAACCCAGAATCCGTCGCGCCACTCTACAAACACGTAATTGGGGAGATCGAGAATTTCGGCACCGGCACGTTGATAAGTGGTTTTTAATACTTGTTTTTCAAGTTCTCCATCAGTGGTCCATACGCCGAGGTAAGTAACCGTTCCCTTACCCAACTTTCGGGTAACAACAGCTGAAGTTCCGGCATAAAACTGATCGGAATAGGTCGCAAGTGTTTCGGTTTGTTGTTGTTGTTGTGGAGTAAGCAGTTCACCCCAAACATTCCAGGAAAAAATTTTGCTGTTACACGAAACGTTAGCTTTCCGATCTGGTGGTAATTGATCGTTATCTTGAACCGATGCACCAATTAATTTCCAGATGGGTTGTTGCAACAAGGTTTCATGAAAATGGCCATTGTTGTCTTTTTGACCGGTACGACAGCTTAAAATCAAATGGCCTCCGTCTTCAACATATCTGGTCCATTTGGCGATAATTTTTTCGTCAACCATCGAATAGGCCGGAGCAACCATAAAAGGGAATTTTGCCGGATCAAAATCATCGGTTTCCTGAATGAACTGCACCGGAGCTCCCATCGTTTTTAGGTTTCCGTAATAGGAATAATAATGTTGCCAGGTGTCCCATGCTTTAGTATGTGGGCTAACCTGCATTTCCCAAAGATTATCCTGTTTCCACAAAAAGGCAGTTTTTCGCGATGCCACTGATTTCGGAATAACCGGATTGGGTTGATAGTACTTTTGAAGATTTTTAATTTCAGCAATCGCCTCTACATATTCTTTTCCGCCGCGGGCAACGGTGACTCCGTCGGTCTCCATAATTCCTTTGTGTGTTTGCTCACCACCAAACAACGGTTGTCTGAAACGGTAGGTGCAGGTAAATCGATCGCCAAGTCCGAAACTATGCCATATCCACATGCGCACTGCTCCCGGCAAAGGTTGGGAATTGTATGCGCCCCAATTGATTTGCCCGGGCTGAAGTTCCATGATTCCGGTATATCCTTGAATCGATTTGGCCATCTCGTTCGAGAACGAAAGTTCCATTCCACTGCCAAGACGGAAGTTTAATGCTCCTTCAGGATAATTCAGAAAGGTACTCAACAGGTACATGGTGTGCGAGGCAAAATCTAAATCACCTTTGTTGCGAAAAAGATCTACCGGAGGTAAAAATTTATAATAAGCAAAGTTTGTCGTAATCCATTGTTGTGGCGAAACCAATTTCCGGAGTAATGTCGCCTGAAACCGGATGGATTCGGCTAAGCCGTCGGCAGTATAACGTTTGAAATCGAGCAGTGCATGAGGATTCGACGACGATTCCTTTTCGTTGGGAATGCGTATCTGATCGAAGTTGTTGTATGTACTACTCCAAAAGGCATTCCCCCATGCTGAATTGAGTGTTGAAATCGAGTTATTGTACTTTTTCTGCAGCCAGTTTTTAAAGTCGACCTGAGCAAAGTCGGAATAATCATAGATTGTTCCCAAATAAGGTTCATTGTCGATTTGCCATCCCCAAATTCGCGGATCGTTTCCGTAGCGTTTCCCCATTTCGGTTACGATTCGCTCAATGTACTTCCGGTAAATGGGGTTACTTTGGTTGGCATGAAGCCGATTGCCGCCATGTGCCGAACGGATACCGTTTTCGTTGACATTTAACAGTTCAGGATATCTGCTGGTTAGCCAGGCTGGCGGACATGGTGACGGTGTGCAAAAAATCAATTTTAATCCGTTTTTGGCAGCTTCGGCTACACACCAGTCGAGCCAATCGAAATCAAACCGTCCTTCTTCCGGTTCCAGGTTGGCCCAGGCAAATTCAGCCATGTGGGTGAACGAAAAACCTAATTCGCTCATCCGTTTCAGGTCGCGCCCCCATTGACTTCGATCCCAGTGTTCGGGATAATAGTAGGTTCCAATAGGCATGAGTGCTTTGTCAGAAGAGAAGAATGATTGTTTTTGCGAAAAGGAAGACAAACAACCTCCCATCATCAAAACGAACAAACAGGTTTTCAATTTCAAATTCATAGCATAATTATTTTTCACATCTGATCCATTTACCACTGTGGCTTTCGAGTGCAATCGACTCTGGGCTAAGCCTTTCTCCTGTCATGACATCGGTGATTGATTTATACTTGTACTGCGCAAACTTTAATGTAGTGGTTTTTGCCTCATCATCATTGATAAAGAAATAGTGGTCGGCTGTTGGACTTGCCAATCGGTAGACAATAGAATTTGGGCAGGAGTATGGTATGGTCAGGTTTTTCAGAGTATGGCGCAGGGTCCAGTCTTCCATAAACGTATTGCCCCGGCTTTTCATGCTGAAAGATGCATCGGCAGCCAGAATAACGGCACTCCCTTTCCCCAGTTTGTTCTCGGTAACTGCTGGTTCGCTGGACTGGAATTTTTCTATTATCTGGGCAGTAGTGGGTTTCAGTTCGAATACAAACCCGGAAAGGATATGGTCGCCAATTTTTCGTGGCACATTGTTCGAGTACTGAAAATCAGCAATTGAAGCTCCGAAAATTCGTTCGAAAGCCGATCCTTTTCTAGTGTTCAGCACTTTGCCATGTTCGTTCCACCAACCACCGGGGGCATCCAAAACCAATCGTCCGCCCTGCCTGACGTATTCCTCAAAAATGGGGAACAGATTCTCGTTGATTGCTGCCTGGGCTGGCAGATAGATCACTTTGTAACGTGCTCCGAGTCCTGCTTTCAGATCGGATGGAGTCACATGTTCCCATGGTATATTGGCATTTATCAGCGCCCTGCTGATACCAATCCGTGCCTGAACCGGATAATGTTTGAAATGTGTGCGTCCCGGACCGGCCACTGCCGACCAAATCGCTTCATTATCCCAATTTACAAACACGCCGACAGTTGGTTCTTTGTGTGCTTTCCAAATTTCATCGCGGTATTTATCGGCAACTTTAGCAATTTGCCCAGCCCGGATGGCACGTTCTCCCGGTTCATTCTGCCTGTTTAACAGGGCATATTCACCTGACTCCCAACCAGCAGCCCGGTAATTCCACGACCAAAGTCCAACTCCTTTAAATCCACCGGCCAGATAGGAAAAAAGAAGTTGAGTCATAGTTCCAGCATTAACGGTATAACCAGCTGTACCTTCCTGTCCTTTACGATCCCATCCTTTGCCACCACTGAATTGTTGCGGACCACCCGTACTTTCCCAGGTAGCAGCCCAACCACCTTTAAACCAGTCGGTGCTGATGGAAGATTGCATGTAAATGCAACGAGCTACTTCGTACTCCGTTTCTTCAAAATGCCAGGCCAGGTGAATCGACGGATAAAACGAACCACGGTCGGTCATTGTTTGAGCAATTCCTTCCATGTCGGTTCCACGCGAAGCAAACGGTAAAAATAATCCCATTTCGCCACCGGCCCGAACCGGTTGCTCCGGAAAGTCGGGAACTACCGTTTGCCGGATATATTCGATATTCATATCGGCTTTAAACCGCAGAATGTCGCGCACCTGCCCGTATTCTCGGCCTGCTGATGGAATAATTTCATCGCTTCCAGGAATTGATTTTACCAGCGGATCGCTGTCAAAATCGGCCCATGTTTGGTAAGGTTTATCGCAAATGCCAACTTCATATTGATTCCACGCTTTTGACAGTTCTCCAACAATTTTGTATTGATTTTTTATCCAGGCTTTGAATGGTGCAACATCGTCGATACGCAGGAAAGCATCAGGTTGTGAAAAATAACTTTTCCCCTTGTAACCGGGTTTGTTCTTTTTCCATACTTCGAGTTGTTTATAGAAAACTTTTTTCTGATAGTCGAGCATCCGTGGGTCTTTGCGAATGTAGGCCATGGGTGTTTTTTCGGCAATACCCAGTTTTTTCAGCAATTCCGGAGTAATAGGTTCCCAGCCACCTTCGCCATACCAAAATGGAATGATTCCTTCTTCGAGCGCAATACGAAGAATTTCATTTTCAGGCCATTCGGGTGTTGGCATGGTTTGCTTCAGGTTGGTAAAACCCAATTCTTTCATCATCCGGAAGTGGTGGCGCATATCCTGTTCTGTACATCCGGCCCAGGGTAAAAAAACCACTCCAAAAGGCATCGGAGCTATCTG
>Ga0123336_10004673_pt1 | contig 11038 bp, 8 predicted proteins | sample SSSSmetaG_FD_96466 | JGI IMG/M metagenome (GOLD analysis project Ga0123336, IMG submission 96466) | Glacier valley bacterial and archeal communities from Borup Fiord, Nunavut, Canada, to study Microbial Dark Matter (Phase II) - ​SSSS metaG | ecosystem: Environmental > Aquatic > Freshwater > Ice... | reverse complement strand
GCAAAACGCTCTGCCGTGAGTCCCGTGGCAGCACGCCATTTACGCGAAGTAGTGAGGTTTTTTACGGAAAAGTTCATGTTCTAAATTTAAGTACAGTTTGTCGAAAATTTCGCACTTCACTCATCTCGCAACAAGTCTACTGCCTATATGCACTGGGTTGTGCTTGGTTCACCTGTGCTAACTACGTTCAAGCCCAGCCCACCGCGTCGTTGACGATGATTTACGGCCCGCTTCTGCAACTACCGGTCGGGGCGCAGCCTTCCGACGTGGCGATGGCCGACCTCGACCACGACGGCCGCCTCGACATCGCCATCACCGAGCGCGGGCACGACACGCTGGCCATCTTTCGCCAGTTGCCCGGCAACACGTTCCCAGCCCGCGCCAGCGCCACCTACTACGTGCCGAGCGCACCCGCCACGCTGGTTAACCTGCCCCTGAACGGCTACGGCCTCACCGGCATGAGCCCCAAGCCGCCGTCGGACGACCTGGCCGTGGGGGCAGCCAACAACGCCTACTTCTACCTGTTCGACAACGCCAGCAGCGTACCGGGGGTGCTGGCGCTCACCCGGCGCCCCTTCTTCCTGTGGCAGAACGGCAGCTCCGTTCCCCTGGTGAATCCGCGCCTGGTGACGGGCCGCTTCGGCGACGACCTGTGGTTTGACCTGGGCTACCTCTACGATGCGAGCTTCCCCCGCGGCCTCGGTGGCATGCCCATTACGCGCAACAGTACCAGCGCCAGCATCATTCAGCCCCGCATCCACTACAGCACTTTTCAGAACCCTTATCCCAACTTTACGCCCATCGATTTCACGCTGGCCGACCTGGTCGGCCGCGGCGAACCGCTGGACGTGGTGATGCCCTCGCCGGCCACCGACGAGGTCATCGCCATTTATCGCCGCATCCCGTTCTCATTCAACTCGGTGTGGTGGGAAATCGGCGAAGACGACTACTTGCCCAGCTACGGGACGCGCCCGGTGTGCGCCGCGGCCGCCGACGTGGACGGCGACGGGGGCGCGGATTTGGTGACCGGCCACGAAACCAGCCTCAACGCGGTGGTGCAGTTGCACGACCCCGGCATGGGCCGGATGGTGTTCACGTCGGCGCGCCTCACCTACGCCCTGCCGGCGGTGCCGAAGCAAATGGTGCTGGCGGACCTCAACGGCGACAACCGGCCGGAGCTGCTGGTGCTGCTGAACAACGCGACGCTGCGCGTGTACCGCAACACCGGACAGAGCGGCGCCGGCCGGTTTGATTTGGCCTCCGGGGCCACGCTGCTTACCCACCCCAACCCCGTGTATATGCGGCTGGCCGATGTGGATGCCGACGGCCACCCCGACATTGTGCTGGCTTGCCGGGGCGATGACACGGTCAGCATTTTTTACAGCAGCGGCCAGGTCTTGGCCACTGCGGCCGCGGCTGAATTTACGGTGGCCGTATATCCAAATCCGGCCCGTGGGGCCGTGCAACTGCGCTGGCCCATCGGCGTCGCCAGCGGCCCGGTAGTGCTGGTAGATATGCTGGGCCGGGTGGTGCGCCGCTGGCCCGCGGCCACTTCGTTGTTGCCGGTACAGGACTTGCCGCGTGGCGTGTATGTATTGCGCACCGAACTGTCTGGTCGGCCCTTTACTCAACGGCTAGTTCTGGAGTAGGCCGATTCTGAGTATTCGCACACCATTGATTGTACGCTCATCCTGCATTTGTTTGTCGAAGTAGCTGTAATGTTTCAATGGGCGGAAACCGAATGAACCCGAGCGCTGCGGGCGCCCGGCACCACGGGCCTAGCGGTGCCCCAGCCAACTTTCCGGGTTCAGGTTGGCCGAGTTGTGCCACACCTGGAACTGCACTTCCGACGTGCCCTCGCCGTCGGTGGCCACCGCGCCGATGACTTCGCGGGCGCTCACGCGCTGGCCTTCGCGCACACTCACGCTGCGCAGCTTGGCATAGACGGTGAAGAAGTCGCCGTGCTGAATCATGACGATGGTGTTCATGCCGGCGATGGTGGCGATGGTGAGCACCTTGCCGTCGAAGCAGGCGCGCACCGGCTCGCCGGCCCCGGTCTGGATGTCCACGCCGCGGTTCTCGACCGTGACGTGGCGCAGCACCGGGTGCGGGTGCCGCCCGAAGCGCTGGCTGATGAAGCCGCGGCCCACCGGCCAGGGCAGCCGCCCGCGGTTGCCGGCGCAGGACGAGGAGAGCACCGCCGTTTCGGGCGTGAGGGCGATGCGCACGGCGCGGCGGTCGGCGGCGGCTTCGGCGGGGGTTTCGGGGGCGTCGGCTTCGGGGTTGGCGGTGGCGTCGTTGCCGGCCGCGGCGGCGGTTTCGGGGGCGGCGTCGGGGGCGGCCTCGCGGCGGGGGCGGGCGGGACCGGCGCCGCCGCCGCCGGGGCGGGCCGGGGCCGCGGCGCGGCGGGCCTCGCGGGCGGCGGCGAGGGCTGCGGTGCGCCGGGCGGCGAGGCGGGCGGCGCGGGCGGCGCGGGCAATTTCCTCGCGCACCCGCTCGGCAATCAGGTTGTCGAGGCGCACCCCGGCCTGGCGGCGCTGCTCCAGCTCACCGCGCAGGCCCTGCTCCTGCTGGCTGAGCTGCTGCACCAGGTCGTCTTCCCTGGATTTGAGGGTGAGCAGGTTGCGGTTTTCGGTGAGCTGGGAGCTGAGCAGGCTGCTCTTGCGCCGCTGCTGGCGCGTGAGGCCCGACAGCTGCCGGTGCAGCCGGTACTGGGTGCCCACGATGCGGGCCGCCTGCCGCTGCCGCTCCTCGGTGTACTGCCGGATGTAGCGCAGCCGCAGCGCAAACTGGTTGAACGACTCGGCCGCGAACAGGAACATGAGCCGGTTGAAGCCGTTGGTCGTTTTCGAGGCCGTGTAGAGCAGGCGGCCGTACTCGGCCTTGAGCTGGGCCAGCGTCTGCTGGGTTTGCACCACCTGCCGGGCCGTCTGGTGCACGTTGGTTTCGATGCCCTGCAGCTGGGTCGAGATGCCCCGGATGACCTGCTTCTTCTCCGTCAGCTTCTCGGTGATGACGTGCAGCTGGCCCAGGCTGGCCTTTTTCTTTTCCTGGGTCTGGTTCAGGGCTTGGCTGGTTTGCTGCAGCTGGCGCAGGTTGGCCCGGCGCTCGCGCTCCAGCTGGGCTGTGCTTTTGGGGCGCTCGGGGCGCGGGGCGCGGCGGGTTGGGGCCTTCGCCTTAGCGGCCGGCCGGGTCTTGTTGCTGGCTTTGGCTTTGCGCTCGGGCTCCTGGCGGCGCGACTGGCCCGCGGCCGGCGAGGCCAGGCCCAGGCCCAGGGCCAGGCTGAGCAGGGCCAGCCAGGGCCACCGCGGCCGCGGGGCCGCGGGCAGCTTCTCCGCATCGTTCAACGACGAGACGCAACGATGCGTCGCTACATCACCCGCCTGCTGCGTCGGCCACACCGTTCCCGTCATCTACCGCTGCCGCTTATAGCCCTTGGGCACGCTCAGCGGGAAAGCCAGCCGCTCGCGCCCCACGTTCACCTTGCTGTAGTTGATGGCCGCTGTGACGACGCCCGCCCTGAGCTGCTGGGCCTGCACGAACACGGCGTGGGCAAACGGCAGGTTGGCCTGCTGGTCCAGGGGCCGGAAGTCGGTGTAATCGACGGTGAGGTTGCGCTGGGTGGCCGCGTCGCTCACCCGCAGCTGCTGCACCCGGCCGGTGCCGCTTTGCAGCAGCCGCTCCACCACCACGCCCGCCTGCGGGTAGCGCACCCGCTGGCGGCCGCCTTCCTCAACGGCCACGGTGGGGGTGCTGCCGGCCGGCGCGGGCAGGTAGTCGCCCAGCAGCAGGGCCTGCATCTGGGCAAAGCTCACGGGCACGTTCAGCAGCTTGCTCAGGTAGTCGTAGCCGCCCGAGAAGTATGTTTTGTCGAGCCGGTTCAGCACCCGCACCGAGTCGCGGGTGAGCACGGCCCGCACCCCCTCGATGCCCGCCAGGCCCGCCGACACCCAGATGATGCTGTCGCGCCGCACCCGCACGGCCACGTTGGCGCCCTGCTTGCTGCCCTTCAGGTTCACCTGCGCCTTGCCCTTGGCGTTGAGGAAGACGAACGTGGTGTTGGTCGCCTTCACCGACGGCAAGCTGGGCTCCATGCCCTTCTCCGCCGGCATGGCCGTGGACGTGCCCGGCCCGCTGGCGGAAGCAGTGGGCACAGCCTTGCGGGCGCAACCCATCGCAACGAGCAACGAGCAATGAGCAATGAGCAATGCTCCGGGCTTAAACAGGCGGGCAGCCGGCCAGCCCGCTTGGCCTGCACAGCCTCTTTTGAACGGAGCCATTCGGCCTGTGCGACCGTCGTTGCTCATTGCTAATTGCTCATTGCTCATTGAATTCCTTCTATTCGTACAGTTTGCGGTCTTTCAGCTTGCGCTCCAGCTGGTCGGAGCCCGTGCCGGCTTTGCGGGCCCGCTGCCACTCGGCCACGGCCCGCTCCTTCTCGCCGAGCTGGTACAGCACGTCGCCGTAGTGCTCGATGACGGAAGCGTCCTTGGTTTTCAGCAGGGCTTTTTCCAGGGTGGTGCGGGCCCCGGCGTAGTCTTTCAGCTTGTACAGCACCCAGGCATACGTGTCGAGGTAGGTGTCGTTGTCGGGGAACTGCTTCACCACTTTGCCCGACATCTGCTTGGCGCGGTCCAGCTTCACGCCGCGCAGCGAGAGAAAGTAGCTGTAGTTGTTCAGCACCTGCACGTTGTTGGGGTCCGAAACCAGGGCTGCCTCGTAGGCCGCGTCCGACTTGTCGTACTCGCGCAGCTCGTGGTAGGCATCGCCCAGCTGGGCGTCGAACTGGCCGAGCATCTCGGGGTTGGCCACCACCAGCCGGCGGCCGTGCTCCAGGGCCTTCACGCCCTTCTGAGGCTGCTTTTTCAGCAGGTGCGCCACCCCGTTGTAGAACCACAGCGACGACTGGTTCGGGAACAGCTCCAGCGCCCGGTCGGTGTGGGCCAGCAGCGAGTCGGTCTGGCTCAGCTCGGCGTCAATGAGCACCACCTGCTGCCAGATTTGGAACTTCGAGTTGTCGTAGCGCAGCGCCTGCAGGTAGGTGTTGCGGGCGTCCTTCTTCTGGTCGGTCAGGGTCTGGATGTCGCCGGTCACGGCGTAGGCCTTGGCTTCTTTGGGGAAGGCCCGGACGGTGGCCGCGGCCAGGTCGCGGGCCAGCTGGTTCACCTCGGGCTTGAGGCTGGGCAGCTGCTTGATGTAGCCGACCAGGATGCGCACACGCTCGTCGATGTCGAGGGCGGGGCTGGCGAAGGCCAGCTTCAGCTCGCGGGCCGCGTCGTCGGGCTGGCTTTGCTGGCGGTACACCTCGGCCAGAATCATGTGGCCCTGGGGGTTGCCGGGGTCGAGGCGCAGGGCCTGCTGGGCCACGCGCAGGGCGTCGGCCAAGCGGTTGTTGCTGGCGTACATCTCGGCCTGGGCCAGCACGTAGCGCGGCTCGGCGGGGTTGGCCCGGATGAGCTTGTCGCCCTCGGCAATGGCCAGCTCCAGCCGGTTCTGCTTGAGGTAAATCTGCTGCTTCTTGAACGAAATCTCGTCCACCTGCCCGAACTCCTTTTCGGCCGCGTCCAGCGTGGTCAGCGCCTCAGCCAGCTTGTTCTGGGCCAGGTACAGGTCGGCCAGGTTGAAGAGGTAGCTGCCCGAGTTGGGCACCTGCTTGATGAGCGCGGCGTAGGTTTTGGTGGCGGCGTCGTACTGCTTCTGGCTGGCCTGAATCTGGGCCAGTAGCAAATAGTAGTAGGCGTTGTGGTCGTCGAGGCGGATGGCGGCTTCGGCGTAGTTGCCGGCGTCGCGCAGGTTGCCGCTCAGCAGGTTGGCTTCCGCGATTTTGTAGTTCACGGCCGCGTTGTCGGGGCTCAGCGAATAGGCTTTCAGCAGGCGCTCCAGGGCCTTGGCGTAGTCTTCGAGCAGCACGTACTTCACGCCCTCCACAAACAGGGCCTCGCTCTGCTCGCGCTCGCGCTCCGACAGCGCGGGGCCCATCGCGACGCGTTGGGCGGCGCGCTTGGAGCGGGCTTCGACCAGCCGCTTGTCCAGGGCCTTCTGCTCTTTTTCCAGGGCCCGCTGCTCCTTGCGGCTGAACGGGGCGGGCGGCGCGGGGGCACCGGCCGGTGCCTGCGCGTAGCCCGCGGCCGCCAGCCCCACACAAAAACACAGACTCAGAACAAGGTGACGCATATGCAAGAAAACCGGACCCCCGGCCCGGTTGTCAAAATTACGGGGAATAAGTTAGTGGTTAATGATTATGGGTCAGAAAGAACGTCATGCTTCGGCAAGCTCAGCATGACGTTCTTTCTGACCCCTATCCCTTCATCTCACACCCGCAGCTGATTGTAGTCGCCGAGGCTCAGGTCGTCGGGGGTGCCGCTCACGGTGGCGAAGTTGCCAATCATGGAATTGGTGATGACGGCGTTCAGCACCGTGGCCGACTGCTGCACGATGGAGTTGCTCAGGCGCGAGTCGCGCACGTTGGCGTGGGCGCCCAGGCTCACGTGCGGCCCCACCACCGAGTCGGTGATGACGGCGCCCTCGCCCACGTACACCGGCGGCAGCAGCACCGAGTTGGTGATGACGGCCGACTCGGCCACCAGGTTTTCGCCGCGCTCGTGCAGGTACTCCAGGTAGCGCTGGTTGGTGAACACGGTGGCGTCCTTGTTGCCGCAGTCCAGCCATTCGGTTACGCGGCCGGGCACGAACACGGTGCCCTGGTTCTTCATGTTCTCCAGGGCGTTGGTGAGCTGAAACTCGCCTTTGTCCTTGATGTCGTTGTCGAGCAGGTATTGCAGCTCGCGGCGCAGGTAGGCGCCGTCCTGGAAGTAGTAGATGCCGATGATGGCCAGGTCGGACACGAACTCCTGCGGCTTCTCGACGAACTCGGTAATCTGGCCGGCGTCGTTCAGCTTCACCACCCCAAAGGGCCGCGGGTCTTCCACCTGCTGCACCCAGATGGTGCCGGGCACCGACGAATCCAGCGTAAAGTCGGCCTTGAACAAGGTGTCGGAAAACGCCACCACCAGCGGCCCGGTCAGCGACTGCTCGGCGCACAAAATGGCGTGGGCCGTACCCAGCGGCTCGTCCTGATAGACGATGGTGCCCTTCGCCCCCACCGACTCGGCAATCTTCACCAGGCTTTTCTCCACCTCGGCGCCAAAGCGGCCGATGATGAAGGCCACCTCGTCCACCGGCTCGCCGCACACCTTGGCAATGTCCTCCACGAGGCGCTGCACAATGGGCTTGCCGGCAATGGGGATGAGCGGCTTGGGAACGGTGAGCGTGTGGGGGCGCATGCGCTTGCCCATGCCGGCCATCGGAACGATGATTTTCATGTAGTGAAGGGGTTTTGGGAGGAGTGAGTGAAAGCAGTGCGTAAAAGTAGTGCGAGGCGGCACGTTGCGCGGTTGGCGCGGGGTGCCGGGGTGGCGCGGGGCCCGGTTGGCGCGCCCCCCCCCCGTGCCGATTACTGGCGGGCCTCTAGCCCACAAAACGACGACGACCGAACGACAACCGCCGACCGCCGAACGTCCCCACACGGCGCGGCCCGGCCGGAGGCCGGGTAGTAGCCGGCACGGGGCCAGAGCCCCGCGCCAACCGCCCTCACCCCAGCAATTCCGCCAGCACTTCCGGGTCCACGTTGCCGCCCGTAACCACAGCCACGGCGCACCGGGCCGCCGGCAGCTCGGCCCGGTGAAAGAGCCAGGCGGCCAGCGACAGGGCGGCGGTGGGCTCCACCAGCAGGCGGGCCTCGGTGAGCAGGCGGCGGGCGGCGGCCCGCAGCTCGGCCTCGCTCACCGTGATGATGTCGTCGACGTAGTGCTGCACGTGGGCAAAGGTGAGGTCGCCCAGGGCCAGGGTGCGCACGCCGTCGGCCAGGGTGCGGTTGGTGTCGGCCGCGGGCCACGCCACAATTTGGCCGGCCCGAAAAGAGGCCTGCGCATCGGCGGCCAGCTCGGGCTCCACGCCGATGATTTTCACACTGGGCCGCAGGGTTTTCAGGGCCACGGCCACGCCGCTGATGAGGCCACCGCCGCCCACCGGCACCAGCACGAGGTCAACGGCCGGCAGGTCCTGAAAAATCTCCAGGCCCACCGTGCCCTGCCCGGCAATCACGTGCGCGTCGTTGAACGGCGGCACCAGCACCGGCGGCTCGGCCAGGGCCTGCATAATGCGGGCGGCCACGTCCTCGCGCCGCTCGGTGGCGGGGTCGTACAGCACCACTTCGGCGCCGTAGCCGCGGGTGCCGGCCACCTTCACGCGGGGCGAGTTGGTGGGCATTACGATGGTGGCCCGCATGCCCAGGCGCTGGGCGGCGCTGGCCACGCCCTGCGCGTGGTTGCCGCTGGAGTAGGCAATCACGCCCCGCGCCCGCTCTTCGGCGCTCAAACTCAGCAGCCGGTTGCTGGCCCCCCGAATCTTGAACGAGCCGATGGCCTGCAGGCTCTCGGGCTTCAGATAAAGCTGGGTGCCGTCGGCCTCGGGCTCGCCAAAAGGCAGCAGCGGCGTGTGCCGCACCACGCCTTGCAAGCGGATTTGGGCCTGTTCGATTTCGGCGAGGGTGACGAGGTTTTGCACAGGCTAAGCGGTGTAGAGACGCGACCCTTCGCGTCTCGGCGTTAAACGAGTAATGGCGTCGTTGAACGGATACACGGGTGAACGGCGCGAAACGAATTGTTCAACGCCGAGACGCGAAGGGTCGCGTCTTTACATCCTTCACACGCCGGTGCTGCCGTAGCCACCGGTGCCGCGCTGGGTTTCGCTCAGCATTTCGGTTGGCTGCCATTCCACTACCTCGTGGCGGGCCACCACCAGCTGGGCAATGCGCTCGCCGTCGCGCACCACGAAGGGCTCGTTGGAGAGGTTCACGAGCAGCACCCGCACCTCGCCGCGGTAGTCGGCGTCGATGGTGCCGGGGCTGTTCACCAGGCCGATGCCGTGCTTCACGGCCAGGCCGCTGCGGGGGCGCACCTGGCCTTCGTAGCCGACGGGAATTTCCAGGCTCAGGCCGGTGGGGATGAGGGCCCGCTCCAGCGGGCCCAGCGTGACGGGGCCGGCGGGCAGGTGGGCGCGCAGGTCGAGGCCGGCGGCGTGGGGCGTCTGGTATTCGGGCAGCGGGTGCGCTGAGTGGTTGAGGATGGGGATGCGCATGAGCGAAAGCAGGAGCGGGAACGGGGCAAATATAGAAGTCGACTGCCCGGTGGGCCATTGCCACGAACGGCGGGTTGCGGCCGGGCCACTCCCGGGGGCGGCCGATAGCTGTCGACCAATCGGTCGGTTTCAGCGACCAACCACCTGGCCGTCAGTTGGTCGATGCTAATCGGTTGTAAATCACTGCCCCGCCGCCGCCGGTCGAATAAGCCAATGGCGGCGGCCGGCAACGCCTAACTTGAAGTCAAATGAACAAATAATGCTATATGCAATATACTTGACTTCTACAGCCAAACTCCCGGCTTCATGGCCCGAAGCCGAATGGCATTTGGTGGGTTGCCTGCCCGGCAACCTTACCCTCTCCATGCCACCAAACAACTGATAATCATGAAATACTTATTCCCACTGCTCCTGCTCCTGGCCAGCATCGGGCGGCCCGTGGCGGCCCAGGACGTCACCAACAACGGCAGCACCCTGGCCCTCACCAACGGGGCCATGCTGGCCGTGCCCGGCGGCCTGACCAACATGGCCGGCAGCACCCTCGACCTGGGCACCGGCGGCCAGCTGCGCGTGGGCGGCGCCTTCGTGAACGCGGGCACGCTCGGGCCCGGCACGGGCGCGGTACTGCTTGTCGGGCCCGCCGCTCAAATCCTCGACCTGAACGGGGCCGTCCTCTACGACCTGACCGTGAACAACCCCGCCGCGGCGCCCGCCGTGGCGGTGGCTTCCAGCCTGAGCGTGACGCACCAGCTGACCCTGACGGCCGGGATGGTGCGCACGGCCCCCACGGCTACCCTGACCCTGCCCGCCGGCGCGGTCCTGCTCGGCGAAACCACCGGCCGCTACGTGGCCGGCAACCTGCGCGCCGAGCGCAACGCCGTGGCCAGCACCGGCTTCGTGGACTTCGGCAACGGCGCCCGCCTCGACCCGAACGGCAATGCCCTGGGCAACGTGGCCGTGACGCGCTCCGCCGGCCTGCAGCTCGCCAACGTGAGCTTCGGGGTGAACCCGCTGGACGCGACCAAAAAGGGCATCGACCAGGTGTGGCGGGTGGTGCCGACGCTCCAGCCCGCCGGCCCCGTCACGCTGGAGGTGAGTTGGCTGGCCGACAACGACAACGGCCTGACGGGCTTCGCCAGCGCCCAGCTGTGGCGGCGCAACGGCGCCGGCTGGGCGGCCGTTGGCCCCCTCGCCAACGCCAGCGGCCGCAGCCTGGCCTGGCCCGTGGCCGGCCCCCTCGACCAGTTCACGGTGAGCACGGCGAGCGCGCCGCTGCCCGTGGAGCTGGTGGCCTTCGCCGCCGAGCGGCGCGGAGAAGCCGCCCGCCTGCGCTGGCGCACGGCCAGCGAAAAAAACAACGACTACTTCGGAGTGGAGGTGAGCGCCGACGGGCGGGCCTTCCGCCAGTTTGCCCGCGTGGCGGGCCAGGGCACGGCCACCACGCCCACCAACTACGAGCTGCTCGACCCGGCCCTGCTGGGCTACGGCGCTGAGGTGGTGTACTACCGTCTGCGGCAGATGGACCGCGACGGCACGGCCAGCTACTCGCCCGTGGCGACGGTGGCCGTGACGGCCGCCGGCTTTGCTGCCACCGCCGCGCCCAACCCCGTGGGCGATGACGGCACCCGGCTGCGCATCACCACCGGCACCGCGGGCCCGGCCGAGTGGGCCGTGTACGACGGCGTGGGCCGCCGGCTGCTGGGCCAGCGCACCGAGCTGCTGGCCGGCACCAACGACGTTGCGCTGGCGGCGGCCGGCCAGCTTCCGCCCGGCGTGTACCTGCTGCGCGTGAGCCAAGGGCCCCGGCAGGCACGCCTGAAACTGGTGCGCGAATAAGGGCGGCCCCGCAGGCTGCCCGGGCATTCCTACTTTCTTCTTCAACCTAAAAACGCTGCGCATG
>Ga0123336_10004669_pt1 | contig 11047 bp, 10 predicted proteins | sample SSSSmetaG_FD_96466 | JGI IMG/M metagenome (GOLD analysis project Ga0123336, IMG submission 96466) | Glacier valley bacterial and archeal communities from Borup Fiord, Nunavut, Canada, to study Microbial Dark Matter (Phase II) - ​SSSS metaG | ecosystem: Environmental > Aquatic > Freshwater > Ice... | reverse complement strand
GAAGGCCGCGCAGGCTGCGCTCGAAGATCCGGTTCGTATACGCGACCGCGATGCTCGGCTTGACGTAGAGCCGGCGACCCGCAATCAGGCTCGCGAGGCCATGCAGGTGCGACCACAGGCCGACGGCCAGCTCGGTCACGTCATCGTCCGCGAGAACACCGCTCGAGATGCCCGCTCGAACTTCGCGCTCGAGGATCGCGAGCGCGGCGTCACCTGCATCGGCCGGACGATTCTTGTCGACGAGCCGCGGCCGGATCATCGCCCGGTAGTAGCCGGGCTCTTTCACCGAAAACTGCACGTAGGAGCGCGCGAACTGCAGCAATCGATCGATACTGAGCGCGCCCGACTTCGCGAGCCCAGCCTCGAGCTGCATGCTCAGTGCGCGATACCCGTCCTCGGCAACGTCTGCGATCAGGTTCTCGCGGTCGGCGAAGTGCCGATACGCGGCGCGATGATCGACACCGACATTGCGGGCGACTTCGCGCAAGCTGATCGCATCGGCCTCAGTCGTCGCGAGCAGCCGCACCGTCTCGGTCTTCAGCGCCCGCTGGAGGTCACCGTGGTGGTAGGCACCGGTCGGCTTCACGCGACTTCTGACTGCAACTCGACCATTCGATCCGTCGCAAGTATACCTGGTGCGAGCGATTCCATCCTCTGCAGCGTCGATCGACCGGGTGGAATGAGCATCGAAAAAACGACGAAGCAACTGGGCTCTTCCTCGAGCCTGCGCCTGCTGAACGTCAACTTCATCTACCCATTGGGGCGATGTAGTTGTCGCTCAGCAGCCAACCGCTGCCGCATGACGCCAACGCCAACGCCAACTCCGCGCTTGATCGGGGTCGGCATTTTTGCTATACGAACGTTCGTTCATTCAGATGCCGCGCACGCGTCAAGCCACGACCGAAGCCACGCGCGCCAGGCTCGCGCACGCCGCCCTCAAGCTGTTCCTGCGCCATGGCTTCAACGGCGTCGGGCTGCGCGCCCTCGCCAAGGAAGCGAAGCTATCGCTCGGCGCGGTTTACACGCACTACGAGAGCAAGGACGCGCTGTTCGCCGCTTTGATCGAGAGCCAGTACGCGAGCTTCGCGGCGGCGACCGAGCCCCTCGCGCGGTTCCTGGTGACCTGCCGGTTGCCGGATGATCTCGAGAAGTTCGGCGCGATGATGGGCGAGATGGTCGCGCGCCATCGCGCGTACCTGACGCTCGTCTACGTCGACATCGCGGAGTTCGGGGGCAAGCACGCCCGGCCGCACTACCAGGGGCTCGCCGCGAGGTTTCGCGCCGCGATGCCAAGCCGCCGGCAGCACGCCCTACCCGCGTGGGCCGATCCGGGCGTCGTGCTCACGATCCTGTACATGCAGTTCGCCAACCACTTCGTCGTCGAGAAGCTGATCGGTGCCGAGCGCTACCTCGGCATGCCCGATGACGACTCGATCAAGGTGATCGCGAAGCTGTTCATGCTCGGCCTCGCACCGCGCGAGCGACGTCGTCCGTCCACGAAGAAACCGGAGGTCTCGTGAAGTCCATGGTTCGCACGCTGCTCGTCCTCACCTCCGCCCTCACGCTCGCCGCATGCGCCGAGCTGTGGGCCGGAAGTATCGCAAAGAACGTCGCGACTGGGCTCGGCTCGATCAAGAGCTATAGCGGCACGACGATCGAGACAGGTCTCGCGGACGGCCTGGCGGTCGGGGTGCCGATCGAGAAGTCAGTGCTCTACGCGAAGGGTGGTCTGCTCCGGGTCGAGACCACGACCGCCGGGGCGCACCAGGGCGAGCTGTTCATCTACGACGGGGAGGCGATCACGCTGTGGTCGCCGCAGACGCTGGTCGGCGTGCGGATCCACGGCGTGCATGCTCCCAGCGCAGGCGAGATCATGCATCACATCGAGCGCCTCACTCGCGCGAGCCTGGACGCGTACACGTTCGCGCTCGAAGACGAGGGCGCGCACGTCGCCGGCCAGCGCGCGATGCAGTGGCGGGTCCGTCCCGCGCGGCGCGCGCCGTTTCGCTTCGAGCATCGGGTGTGGAACCAGGACCCGACGACCCTGCCGTTGAAGATGGAGTTCACCGGAGATGGCAAGGCGCTGTGGTACTCGTTCGCGTACTCGGAGCTCGCGTTCGATCCGCCGATCGCGGCCGATGCATTCGCGTTCACGTTCCCGCGCAATGCGGTCGTGTTCGAGTGGAACCTCGACGGCCCGGGCCTCTCGCTCGCCGAGGCGCGCGAGGAGATGAACTTCAAGGTCGAGGTCCCGACGAAGCTCCCGGGGGGGCATGCGATCCAGAAGATCGTGCGCTCCCCCCACTGCCTGCCGATGATCGTTGTCGCGATGGACCACGATGGCACGATGATGTCCCTCGTCGAATCACGTGCCGGCTTCGCGGGCGAGACCAGGCCCCTTGGCCTGCCGGTCACCGTGGGCGGCCAGCCCGCGACGATGGCGTTCGTCGGTCCGTTCACCATGATCACGTGGATCAAGGACGGCACCCAGCTCGCCCTGACGAGCAACCTCGATTTTCCGTCCCTGCTCGCGGTCGCGGAGAGTGTGCAGTAGGTGGGCTCGCCACTCGTGCTGCTCTATGCCGCGGGCCTGACGGTCTCGGGCCTCGGCATCCTTGGCGAGCTATGCGTCGCGCGCCAGCTCTACACGTGGCGAGACACGCTCGCGAACCTCGCGATTTATGCAAACTACTTCGCGCTCAACGTCGTCTGGGCGCACGGCATCTTCGCCGCGTATGCATGGGCCGCGCGCCACGCGGTCGTGCACCTCACGATCGGCGGCTGGCACGTCGGTCAGCATGGGCTGGCGTGGGAGTGGCTCGCGCTCGTGGTCGCCGAGGACCTCTGCTTCTACCTGTTCCATCGCGCCAGCCACCGCGTGCGGATCCTGTGGGCATCGCACGTCACGCATCACTCCTCGCGCGCGTTCAACCTCTCGGTCGCGTTTCGGCAGAGCTGGATCCCCTTCCTGGGTGTCGTGTTCTGGTTGCCGCTCGCGCTGGTCGGGTTCGATCCGCTGATGATCATGACGGTCCAGGTCATCAGCCTGTTCTATCAGGAGCTGCTCCACACCCAGCTCGCGCCGCGGCTCGGCCCGGTCGAGTGGATCTTCAATACGCCGCGCCATCACGCGGTCCATCACGGCTCGAACGCGCCGTACCTCGACAAGAACTACGGCGGCGTGCTCATCGTCTGGGATCGCCTGTTCGGCACGCTCGCGACGGTGAGCGAGCCGATCCGGTTCGGATTGACCCACGATCTGCGGAGTCACAATCCGATCGTGATCGTCGGCCACGAATGGTTCGCGATGGCGCGCGAGGTCTGGCGGCGTCCGTTGCGAAACAAGCTCGCCGCGGTGCTCGGACCTCCCACTCCGCCCGAAACCTGACCTTTGGCGATCGCGCGCCGGTGCTAAGCGCCGAAGCACTCAAACTCGGGGTGCGAGCTATCGCACGAGCTCGGACAGCTCGGCAGCGAACGAACGCCCGATCACGGCGATCGAGTCGCCATCGGGCGAACAGCGGACCAGCAGGGTGAGCTCGGACTCGCTCGAGAGGATCGACCGGACGCTACCGTCCGCGGCCAGCCGCTCCACGGCGTAGAACGGACCTTGGGTGGTCCCGGCCGTCACCAGGGTTCCCTCGGGGCCGAACGCGACGCTGCGCACGTTCGACAGCTCCGATGCGACCGGCCGGGGCGTGCCGTGCTCGGGGCCCAGCTCCTGCAACGTCGTCGTGGCGAGGAATATGTGACCATCGCCGCGCAACGCGACATCCGAGATCGTCGGGGCCTCGTAGATCAGCTTGCCGACCGTGCCGGCCACCGGGTCGAGCTCGAGGATCTGGTCGCGCAGGTCGTGGCGGCGCAGGGCGATGCATGGCGCGCGGCGGTCGTCGGTGCAGCGTACAGCGACCAGGCGATCGGCGATGGTCCAGCGGCGGGCCCCGGTCTTGAGATCATAAGCGTCGACGTCGCGACCGTTCTCGCTCCGGGTCGTGGCGATCAAGAGGTCACCCGCGAACGTCGCGTTAACCGGTTCATGAGCGATCTCGAGCGGCAGCTCGGTAAAGGGGCCGGTCGCGGGGCCACGCGAGAGGTGCAGCGTGTTCCGATTCCACACCAGCAGCTCTCCGTCCGGGGTCCAGCCGAGCTCGGCCGAGAGCCGCGCGGAGTCAAAGTCACGAGTCGTCAAGGTGCCGCGTGCGTCGTTGCTCACGAGGCGCACGCGCGAGATCGGGCTGCCATCGACGAATAGCAAGCGCCCACCGCCCGCGGCGAGCCGCATGATCCACCCGGACGGTTGCCGGTAGATCTCCTTAGGGGGTCCGACATGATCGCTCGAGACCACGAGCTCGTTGAGGGTCGGCGAGACCTGGGTGCCCTTCGCGAAGACGAGGTGAGTGTCATCGGTCCACACGACCGCTGTCGGGTTCGAGAATACCGGTGTCCGAAATGCTTCGCCTTCGAGCGACACGATGACGAACTGATTCGTGTTTTGCTCGAGGTAGGCGAAGCGATGGCGATCCGGGGCGACCGAGAGCGTCCGGATCTCGTCAAACATGATTGGCCAGCGCCGGAGCTCCTTGTCGCCTGCGACGTAGAGCAGCGAGGTCCAGCCCGTCCCCTGGCCGGCGGCATACAGGTCACCGCCAGCGACGCGTGCGACCCACACCCGATTAACCGGTTGAACGGGCGACGCGCTCGCGCCTCGTGACCGATGCCAGCTGATCCGCTCGCCATGTGTGCTCGTCGAGTACCCGAGCTCCTCGTGATCGAAGCCGAGGCCGAGCACGCGACTCGTTCCGCGCTGGAACGGAATGGTCAGCGGCGTATCGCCTGCAACGCCATGGAGCTCGATCAGGTCGAACCCGACCGCGATCTGGCGCCCATCCGGATCGATCGCGACCGCGGCAAAGCTCGGCACCCGGAACAGCGGCTTCTTCTCGGCGCGACGAGGCGTCGCGCGCGCGTTCAACAGCGCGCCCGTGCTCGCCGCCGCGATCACGAGCGCGGTCACACTCGCTGCCAGTGCGATCCGCCGCCGCCGGCGTGCGCGCAGCCCGCTGGCCGCCTCGAGTGCGCGGAGCACCGACTCGATATCGGGCCACCGGTCCTCGGCGCGCGGTCCCATCCCACGCACGAGGACCTCGCGGACCGCGGAGGGGACGAAGTTCTCGTCCTTGCTGCTCGCCGGCTCGGCCCCCTCGATCCGCTCGATCAAGGCGGGGATCGCATCGAGGCCGCGTTCTACGCCCGCGAACGGCCGGACCCGATACAGCGCCTCGTAGGCCGTCACGCAGAACGCGAACTGATCTCCCGACGCGTCGCCAACCTGACTGCGGAGCTGCTCGGGGCTCATGTACAGGGGGGTGCCGAGGAGCGCGCCGGTCGTCGTGAGACCCACTTCACTCACCGCTCTCCGGGCGGTCGACGCGTGCTCGCGGGTCTGACCGAGGGTCGCGAGGCCGAAGTCGCCGACGCACACCCGACCCGCGCGATCGACGAGCACGTTGTCGGGTTTGAAGTCGCGATGGAGCACCCCCGCGGCGTGCGCCGCCGCGAGGCCGCGCCCCGCTTGCAGCACGAGGGCGAGCCGCTCGCGCCACATCTTCGACGGCGCGAGATCCGGCCGCCGCAACCGCTCGGTCAAGGTCTCGCCGTCGATGAGCTCCATCGCGATGAACAGGCGCCCGTCCGCCTCGCCCGCGTCGTAGACCGCGACGACGCCGCGATGCGACAGCTTCGCCATCGCGCGGGCTTCGCGCAGCATCCTCCGCGATGCCTCGGGTGAGCTGGCGAGCCTCGGGTGCACGACCTTGATCGCGACCTTACGTTCGAGTTGCGGATCGAGCGCGACCCAGACCACTCCCATCGCGCCAGCGCCTAGTCGAGCGTGCACCTGATAGCGCCCGATGCTCTCGATCTCCGGTCTGGGGTCCGCGTCGGCGAGCGGCGCGGGGTCGGCCACGGTGGCGCCCAACGCCGTCGACGAATCATCTGGTCGCCCCACGGCCATCCGGCTTCAGTATGCCACGGCGCGAAGGCGGTTCTCATGTGCGCGGCGCTAGCGCCTGGGAATACAAGCGCCCCAGACCGGACAGCGGCGCTCCGCGTTCCATGCGTCGGCCCGCCGACGCTGCTGGGCCGCGGTGCCCGCACCGGGACGGCGATCCTTGACATCGAAAGATGCGCAGAGGTTCTGCCACTGCATGCCGCCTCTGTGGGGCCATTTTTGCTGGATCGCTGTCGGGCGTTACCCCGCAACGCCGGTTCGAGCGGTTACTTACAATGAAAGGTTCCGATGGTGAACGCGTTTCTTGGCCATGACGCACCGTCCGCCCTTCCTGTGGTCTTCCTTGCTCCTCGCGAGCGTAACGCTCGGCTGCGCATCGGGCGGCCCGAGATTAGCGTCCGCTCCGGTGGCCGCCTACGCGACCCCCGCTGCGCGCGAGGCCACGGCATCTGTGGTCTCCGCCCCGCCCGCTCCGGCCGCCCCGCCCGCGACGAGTACGGCCACGGGGTTCACAGACGCCAACACGGACAACTCGCTGATCAGCAATGGCAACATCTCCGCCACCTCGGAGAACCTGCTTTCGGTCGCGAGCGGGTTTCGTCGCGAGGTCTACCGCCTCGGCGGTCGCGTGTTCTCGGAGCAGGTGCACTTCCGTGCCGAGAGCGAGGACGATACGCGGAATACTTCGACCGCGATCTATCGGATCAAGATCTTGCCGCGCCTGCTCCCGGACATCCTGGACTGGCTCGGCAAGCACTCGACGATCACCGTGCAGGAGGTGTCCTCGATCGTCGCGATGGAGAGCGAGGCCGATGCCTCGATCGTGCGCGCCGACGTCCAGGCGCGTCTCGCCAAGATCGAGCTCCAGCTTGCCGATCCGACGCTGGACCACCAGTACCAAGCCGCTCTCGAGCAAGAGCGAACGAAGCTGATCGGCGCGGTGATCGCGGACCCCAATGCGCTGGCCGACAACACCAAGCGCGTGGCTGTTCTCGAGATCCGGCTCGAGGCACCGCACCCGCTCGACCTCTACGCGAATGGCATCTTGTTCGGTCAGGCGCGCGGTTCGGTCCTCGGGCTCGGCGTCCTCGGTCAGTCACGGGGTAATCGGATCGGTGGTGGCGTCGGGATCGGCGGTCATTCGCCGGTCTCGACCCTCGAGGTCATGGGCTACTCGGCGCCAACCATGGACAGCCATGCGGGCGTGACTGTCTCGCTCGGCTTCGGTGGGTATTCCAAGGCGTTCGGCGGTGGCAAACGCGCCAGCATGAACCCGTACGTCGGCGGTCGGCTCGGCTACGCCTACCTCGAGGCGAACTACGTTGCGGTCGCGGCCGAGCTCGGGGTCGAGATCGTCAAGCAGCACGGCGTCATGTGGACGGTCTCCGCACGGCCGATGGCCCTCCTGGGAAGCTCGTCGCAAGCCGCGGTCGAGGTCGGATCGTCCTTCGGCCTCGCGTTCTGAGCCCATCACCGCGTGATCAGAGCGACCAGCCAAGGTTGAAGTTGAGCAGGGGGAACACGGTCCTGTCGCTGACCGTCTGCGACGACATCGTGCTCGAGATGTCCGGATCTACCTGCGGACTCCGCGAGAGTGCGACGGCACCCTGATCTTCCCCTTGTCCTACCGGGTGAAGCCCTTCACCTCGTTGGTCGACTCGCACTTGAGCGGGTGGTCAGGGCTTCACGACTGCTCGATGTTCACGAACCTGAGCCGGAGCCCCGACCCGGCGTTTGGTCGTCGCACTTCGCGATGGCGTCGACGGTCTGCGCTGCGAGCAGGCAGTCGACGTTTTTGATGTCCTCGGGGGTCGGGTTGTCCGCGTGCCAGACGGTCGCACACTGCTCGAGTGCTGCGGCTCGTCGCTTCGCCGCATCGGGCTGGCGCGGACCGCTCGACGAAACGGCCATGACCGAAATCACATGATCGGTGAGCTTCTCGCAATCGATCTTGTTCGGGGTCGGCGCAGTAGAAGGCTTTGCACCGCCGCAGCTAGCGGCGAGAGCTACGATGACTAGCTTGCTGGGATTCATCAGATCTGCGAGTAGCACGCACGGTCGATGGTTCACAATGCAGTTGCGGTGACGGCAACGGGTGCGAGCGCAATGGCAACTATTCGCTTACGACGTGAACCGTGAGCTGTCCGAGTCCCTCGTAGCCGACAATGGCGCACGTGGCGTCGCCGAGCGACGGCTTCGCCCCAGGCCACTCGAGGGATCCCAGCACCTGATTGTCGGTGATGTACGAGCGAATCTGCGCGCGCTCCTTCGGAGTGCAGTCGATCCGAGAAGCGGGGATCAGGACCCGGGTCCCGTCCGCCAGGCGTGCGGCAGCGGTGATGTCACTTCCATGCGGGCGAATTGTCTCTTCGTTGGTGAGCGGGCCAAGAAAGGCCGAAGCGGACGTATCTCCGGGGACGTGGATGTCCGGACGGTGAAATTCGACGCCGACCCATTCCTGGGCTGTCACGGCGCGAAACGGAAGCGATCGCGTCTATCCGAGTGCGGACAGAGTCACGTCGCCGACCCCTGGTCCCACCGCTCTGATCCCGAACGTGCAGGTGTCGTCGTTTGGATTCGAGTGGTGCGGGCAAAGCTGGACATCCATGAAGGGATCGCTGGGCATGATTTTCGGTTCGAATGTTCCGCGAGGCACGCGCTCGAATCGTCGATGGCGCACAAGCTCAGCGACACGTGAGCCCCGACTGCGGTCGAAAACGCGGGACCGATCGGGCTGCCATTCGCGATGGTCAACGCGAATCCCGTGGGGGTCGAATAGCGAACCGGAGAACGATCGGTGAACTCTGCTGACCCGTCGGCAGCACGCGCGCGCACGCTGAGAAGAACGTCCCCCGCTGCCGACGAGGTGACGTCGACCCCGACACTGCCGTCGGTCTTGATGGTCGCAACGCAATCGTCTTCGCAGCCGGCTTCTACGATCTGGATGTCCTCCAAGGTTGGCTCCAGCGGCCCGCAGTTGCCGGTTGCTGAGAAAGCGCAAGTTGCCGCTTCATAGTCGAGCGTGCGCTCCACGTTGATCGCCGTCGTTGCTCCGACGGCGACGCGAGCGTAGGGTCCGAGTTAAAACGCAAATTGCCGTCGAGCCCGTTCCGATCGGCCCGGATCTTCTCGACGCCACAGCCGGATATGAGTAGTACGCAGCCCGCCAACATCCGGACATACATGATCGCCGCGCCCATCCCGTCGGGCACGGTGAAAGAAGGGCTCTATTCCGACACGCTCGATCCCTATCACTATCTCGCCTGGCTTCTTCGAGACCGACATGACGCGCGAAGGCATGTCGGCCGCGAATCGCGGGTTCTGCCTGCAGTACTGCCCGCTCGGTCGCCTCGGCGAGCTGCCCGAGATCGCCGAGCTCGTCGCCTTCCTCGTCGGTCCCGGCGGCAATGACATCAACGGCCAGGAGATCCGCGTCAATGGCGGCCTCGGATGAGCGCCATGAGCGTACGCGTTGGCATCGAAGCGATCGCGGCGCATCCCGGCACGCTCGTGCTGCCGATGGCCGCGCTGCTCGCGGCGCGCGGGCGCGATGTCGACGAGCTCCGGGATTCGATGCGGATCGATGAGCGTTCGGTCTGCGTGCCGTGGGAAGACCCGGTCACGATGGCGGTCAACGCCCTGCCGCTGCTCGGGGAGAGCGAGCGAGAGACGATCGGGCTGGTCATCGTGGCCTCGGAGAGCGGCGTCGATCAAGAGGGGCTGTCGTAGCGCGTGCGCAACATCGAGATCAAGCACGCCTGTTACGGCACGACCGCCGGCGTGCAGCTCGCCGCGAGCTGGGTTGCCTCCCAGGCTCATGCGGCCGGCGGTGCTGTTCCGCGGGGCGCACATCGCCGTGACGTGGATCGACGAGCTCGGCCGTCGATCGCTAGCCGCGAACGTCGGTGATCAAGCGGCGGTAGCGCTCGCGGCAACGCGGGCAGCCAGCTGCGGCGATCACGTGATGGCGACCGCCCTCGCCCACCGCTCGCGCAGGTCATTGGAGCCCGCACGAATGACGGCATCGCGCTTGCTCTACGTCCGGCCATGAAGAACTCAGCTATCATTCTGTTCAGCACACTCGGTTTGGGACTGGTCGCGTGCGCGACTGATCCGGCGTTCGACCAGGACGGTCACGGCCAGATCCCGCAGCCATCACCGGGCGGTGGCAAGGGCGACAACGGCGACAGCGCCGAGCATACGTTCGTGGCCGCGACGGTCTCCGGTACCGAGCACGCGACGCTCGATACGCGCCTCACGCCCTACGTGCCGACATGGCGCCTGGATGACGTCCTGATCTACGGATGCGAGAACTGGAACTTCAGCAACGGGAGACAAGGTCTAGAGCTGGAGCTGACCGAGCTCGTTCACTCGTCGTTCACAGCGGACGGCTCGGATTCGACGCGCAGCCGCAGCCGGCTCGATGTCTATGTCGCGCCGCCATACAGCGGCTCGGGCGATTACCGCGCCGAGGGCTCATTCTCGCCGACCAGCGACGCGGCTGCCGCTGGGCGCGCGTACTACGCCGCCCAGGGCTGCACGGTCCACGTCACCAAGGGCACGGAGCTTACCGGCACCTTCGCATGCATGCTCCCGAACGCCGCGGGTGCGACAATTACGATTGCAGGTAGCTTCAACTGCCCCGCCACGGGCGAGGCCGTGCCGAACTTCATCGCGTGGACGCCGCCGAGCTTGTAAGGGCAACGTACGCTACGGGCATGCTCGATGCCGGGGCAGGTACCAACCCGGTCGGCTTGGCGATCCCGCTCGATATCGCGAACCAGCTGCTATGAGCCCGCGCTGTGCATGCCGTTCCTGCTCGAGGAGCCGGGTGCGATCGAAGACGGTGATCGAGCGCGCGCCGATCGCTCGCGCACTCGCGGATGCCGCACCACCGTGCGTGCCGTTCGGGGCGCTCGTGACGGCCCGAAGCGGGCGGCCACCGCTCGCGATCGACATCTCGCAAGGAGTCGGCAAGAAAGTCCGAGTATCGGACGACTTCGACCCGCGTCCCTCGGCCTGATGCTCAGGGAT
>Ga0123336_10004668_pt1 | contig 11047 bp, 10 predicted proteins | sample SSSSmetaG_FD_96466 | JGI IMG/M metagenome (GOLD analysis project Ga0123336, IMG submission 96466) | Glacier valley bacterial and archeal communities from Borup Fiord, Nunavut, Canada, to study Microbial Dark Matter (Phase II) - ​SSSS metaG | ecosystem: Environmental > Aquatic > Freshwater > Ice... | reverse complement strand
GAACTGAAAAAGTGGATTACCATAGTAATGATGAAGGATATGTCAAAAGATAAGCCAGATGAGCTACTTAGACAGTCACTTATCCGTGCCAAACTTTTCGAATCAATTATCAAACAACTCGGTATGATAAATAAAACAAGCGAAGCATTCCTTGTAGGTTTGTTCTCTATGATTAATGTATTAGTCAATAAACCTATTGAGGAGATTGTAAATGAATTACCTCTAACAGAAGAAATAAAAAATATTCTACTAGGTAAAGATGTTTTATTTAATAATGTTCTAAATATAGTTAAGAGTTATGAAAAAGCAGAATGGAATGAGTTTGGAAAGCTGTGTCATGAGTCCAAAATTCTTCCGCAACTGATATTAGGAGATTACTATGAAGCCCTGGTATGGGTGACAAATATTATGAAGGAATAGTAGTGAAATACAAATAGGGCGCCGAAGCGCCCTATCTAATTATTATAATTTATCTAGCAATAAATGAGGTGCAGCAAGTGTCCTCACATTTATCACAAGAAGTACATCCATAAATATTATCAACCTGCACCGCATCAAGAGAACATCTTCCCTTTGCATTATTATTGCAAACTATAGCCTCACATTTTATAAAAGAAGAAACAGGTATACTATCGGCATTTGTAATTTCCGTTTTACCAACCAAATCTTCTAAGATAGATGCCCTCTTAAAAGAATCACAACAGGTTTGATCGGAAACCTTGGCCTTCAAGCCCTTTACTTTGATCTTTCCTAAACTGCAATAACACATATTATTGTGGGTACAATCATTCACACCGCATTCGATTTTTATACCACTCACGATATATCACTCCCGCTTAACCTTTGACTGACGACCCATAATTAAATGAGTCGTAAATAGTATGTGTTATAAAAAATAATTTATTCGCGAATAAAATGTTACTTTAATCCAATATCTTTTCTAAAATGCATGTCGTTCCAAAAAATTTTATTACATGATTTATAAGCTCTATCAATAGCGCCATCGCGGCCATCAAGTTTAGGAGCTAACGAAGTAACACCTAAAACACGTCCCCCATTAGTAAAATACTTGCCATCAACCATTTTTGTTCCAGCATGAAAAACGGTGGCACCAGTAGCTTCGGCTTCAGGAATTCCAGAAATCTCGTAGCCAGTCTGGTATTTAACCGGATAGCCCCCTGACGCCAAAACAACGCAACACGCAGATTCGTCGCTCCATTCAAAATCTATCTCATCAAGGCGTTCATCTATAATCGAATCAAAAATTTCATAAAGGTCAGTCTTTAATCTAGGTAAAATAGCCTGCGTTTCAGGGTCTCCAAATCTTGCATTGTATTCAATTACCCGTGGGCCATCTTTTGTAAGCATAAGTCCAAAATAAATTACGCCTTTAAATGTGCGACCCTCTTCTGCAAGCGCTCGAATAGTTGGTATGTAAACTTTATACATGCAAACAGCAGCAACTGCATCAGTATATAGACGACTAGGTGAAAACGCTCCCATGCCGCCGGTATTTGGCCCCATATCATTATCATAGGCTCTTTTATGATCTTGCGAAGAGGCCATTGGAACAATAGTGATGCCATCCGTGAAAGCAAGAACTGTAACCTCGGGGCCAGTCATGTACTCCTCGATAACTATTTTACTACCTGATGCCCCAAAAAGCTTGTCCTCCATCATAGAAATAACAGCATTCTTAGCTTCATCAAAATCTAGAGCAATAACAACGCCTTTTCCCAGTGCAAGACCGTCAGCCTTTATTACAGCTGGATAAGTTTGTTGTTTGCGGCCTAAATAATCTATTGCCGAAGCACTATCAGTGAATATCATATAATCAGCTGTTGGTATTCCATATTTCTTCATTAGGCCCTTTGAATAAACCTTGCTGCTTTCAATTTCAGCGGCGGCTTTCGTAGGTCCAAATGCTCTTATTCCGCCGGCTTGAAGGTAATCAACAAGACCGTCTGCAAGAGGATCATCTGGTGCAACCATAACCATATCTATTTTATTTGCAACTGCAAAATTAAAAATGCCTTCTTTGTCTAATACTTTAATGGGAACACAAGTAGCAAGTGACGAGATTCCTCCATTACCAGGTGCACAAAACAACTCAGTAACATGGCTACTTTGGGCTAACTTCCAAACGATAGCATGCTCGCGACCACCACTGCCAATAACGAGAACCTTCATTTTACCAATCACTCCTCTTAAATTTTTAATTTGCAATTGAAAAGTCATTAGAACTTTGCAATGGCAAATTAATAAATCATTAATGCTTAAAATGCCTCATACTTGTGAATACCATCGCAATTCCAAATTTATCACATACATCTATGGAATCTTGATCCTTACCAGCTCCACCAGGTTGAATAATAGCCTTTATTCCCGCAGCTGCAGCAGCAACTACACAGTCATCAAATGGGAAGAACGCATCAGACGCCATTACACCATCAACAGCCTTTTGTCCGGCATACTCTAAGCCGATTTTAGTTGCCATAATTCTATTTAATTGTCCAGGACCTACGCCAATTGTTTGCTTGTTTTTTGCAAAAACGATTCCATTAGATTTTGTATGCTTAACAACCTTCATCGCAAATTTCAAATCTTCCATTTGTTCCTTTGTAGGCGCAACCTTAGTAACAACCTTCAATTCTTCTTCATTATATAAAGAATTATTATAATTTTGTACAAGCAATCCTCCTGCAACCTTTTTCATATCAAATGTTGTATCAGGAATCTTTTTTGAAATATTATCAAGTGTTAATATTCTAATATTTTTCTTTCCTTGCAATATTTCCAATGCTTCTGGCGTGTAAGAAGGTGCAATTACGATTTCTATAAAAATTTTATTTATTTCGCGAGAAGTATCGGCATCAATTTCTCTGTTTGCAGCAATTATTCCACCAAAAATTGAAATTGGATCAGAATCATAAGCCTTCTTATATGCCTCTAATATGTTAATGCCAACCGCAGCACCACAAGGATTTGCGTGTTTAACTGCAACAACTGCAGGTTCATCAAATTCTTTTAATAAGTCTAATGCACCGTTTGTATCATTTATATTATTATAGGATAACTCTTTACCATGAAGTTGAACTGCAGCAGGCAACATTCCATCTAGCTTGCCAGTTTCCTTGTAAAATACAGCCTTTTGATGTGGATTCTCCCCATATCTCATTTCTTGAACCTTTTCAAAAGTAAGTGTGAGAGTTTGAGGGAAAGATGTATCCTTCATCTGCTCTTTCATATATCTTGCGATTAATGTATCATAGTGGCTGGTATGTTCAAATACGCTTGCACATAGTCTAAAACGTGTATCGTAAGAAACATCCCCAGTTTTGTCCCATTCATCTAATACAATCTGGTAATCTGAAGGGTCAACAAGAACTACAACGCCCGTATAATTTTTAGCAGCTGATCTTAACATCGAAGGACCTCCGATGTCTATGTTTTCTATTGCTTCCTCAAGCTCTACACCAGGCTTGTCTATCGTTTTTTTGAAAGGATAAAGATTAACTACAACCATGTCAATCGTTTCTATATTCAGATCCGCAATTTGCTTCATATGATCTTTATTTGTTCTTACAGAAAGAAGCCCTGCATGAATTTTAGGATGCAATGTCTTAACACGACCATCTAAGCATTCTGGAAAACCAGTTACCTCAGAAATACCAGTTACCTTTATTCCCGCATCTTCTAATGCTTTATGAGTTCCGCCAGTAGATATTATCTGGACTCCTCTTGCTACTAATGCCTTTGCAAATTCTACGATTCCAGTCTTGTCTGAAACACTAATTAATGCCCTTTTTATCATGAAAAAATCAACCTTCCTATATTTTTATTATTCTCGTTATTCTGCCCTCTATGACTACTCTTCCTTCTGCAAAAAGTTTAACTGCTTCAGGTAGGATGTCCCACTCAACCTCTTCCATAACTCTCTTTTGTAATGATTCAGGCGTATCATCTTCATTAATATTAATGGCTTTTTGTATGATGATTGGCCCGGCATCAGTCTCTAACTCAACAATATGTACTGTAGCTCCTGTAACCTTTACGCCATATTCAAGAGCTGCTTGATGAGGCTTCAATCCATAAAAACCCCTGCCGCAAAATGCTGGTATCAACGAAGGGTGCACATTAATAATTTTATTTTTATATGCATCCATAAATTTTGCTCCAAGTATAATCATAAAGCCCGCCAGTACTACCAAATCAACGTCATTTTCTTGCAAATGATGTAAAATAGCAGCATCGTATTCAACAGTGCTGCTGTAATCCTTTTTGGGTATACAAATATTTGGAATACTGTATTTCGCAGCTCTTTCGAGGGCGTATACCTCTTTTTTGCTAGCAACTACGGTAACAATTTCACAATTTTTTATATACCCACTATTTATTTTATCAATTATTGCCTGAAGATTAGTTCCGCCACCAGATACTAATACGCCAACCTTTAGCATATTTTAACTCCAGCCTCACCTATTTCTACTTTACCAATAATATAAGCTTTTTCTCCAAGACTCTCTATATATTCAACAACCTTTGGCGCAGTTTCTGCATCTACTGCCATTACCATACCTATTCCCATATTAAAGGTATTAAACATATCTCTCTCTTCAATATTTCCATATTTCTTCATCATATTAAATATTGGAAGTATTGGCCATGTGCCTAAATTAATTGTCCATTGAAGATCAGCAGCACCCATTCTAGGGATGTTTTCGTAGAAACCTCCACCAGTTATGTGTGAAATTCCTTTAATTTTGAATTTAGAAATAACGTCTAAAACTAATTTAACATAAATTTTAGTAGGCTTTAAAAGTTCTTCTCCTAAAGAGCATTTCAACTCTCCAACAAGCTCAGACATTCTCTCCGCTGATGGATTAAATATCTTTCTAACTAAAGAATAACCATTGCTATGAACACCTGTAGAAGGAAGACCGATTAAGACATCACCCTCTTTTATTGTACTACCATTTATGATCTTATCTTTATTTACAACACCTACTGCAAAACCAGCGATATCGAATTCACCTGCATTATAAAATCCAGGCATCTCTGCAGTTTCTCCCCCTGTAAGTGAACAGCCTGCCTGTAAACAGCCTTCAGCAACGCCTTTTACAATTTCAGCTATCACGTGTGGATGATTTTTGCTGACTGCAATATAATCTAAGAAAAATAAAGGCTCCGCGCCACTACAAATTATATCATTTACACACATTGCAACACAATCTATACCAATTGTGTCCACTCTATTCTGAATAAATGCTATCTTAAGCTTAGTTCCTACACCATCTGTGCCTGAAACTAAAACAGGGTTTGGATATTTACTTAAATCCATTTGGAATAATGATCCAAAACCTCCAATATCAGTAAGTACCTCTGGTCTGTAGGTCTTTTGAACATGAGTTTTCATTAACTTTACTGACTCATATCCTGCATCTACATCTACTCCTGCATCTTTATATGACGACATAATATCTTTCCTCCTTTGTAATTATGCTTTTTTTATTTCCATGATCTTTTCTTGTAGAAGTTTATTTTTCAGCTCAACTTTGTCAGCAAGTGCAACTTTATACTTTAACAACTTTTCAGCTAAAAGCGGGTACTTTCCCGACAAAATCTGAACTGCTAAAATGGCTGCATTGTCCGCTCCATCTATCGCTACGGTTGCAACTGGAATTCCTGGCGGCATTTGTGCTATTGCCAATAAAGCATCCATTCCGTCTAGCGTATCTGATTTAATTGGCACCCCTATTACAGGTAAAATAGTAAAAGCAGCCAATACGCCTGGTAAATGTGCTGCTTTTCCTGCTGCTGCTATTATACATCCATACCCATTGTTTTTAGCATTTTTTGCAAATTCTGCCGCTTTATCTGGTGTTCGGTGCGCAGAACATACCATACAATCAAATTCTACTTCAAAACTCTTTAATACATTAAGACAGTTTTTCATCACGTTAAAGTCCGAATCACTGCCAATAATTACTGCAACTTTCGGCTCGTCTTGCTTTATCACTCTTATCACTCCTATGAACTTATAGATTATCAAAATTAACACTTATTGTCAATAATCTTGAAAGCTTATAATTTACTCTTATTGTCAATAAAGATGAAACATAATAATCTCGTTTAACATGATTTGTGTAAAATAGGTATTTTTTTAATATAAAAAAATAGCCGGAACAGCAATATTTTCATGGAATAAATAAAATATAAGTTTCTTCAAGATAGGTTTGTAAGTAGCTAATGTTTTATATTATTAAATATGATATAAACAAAAAGTAAATTATTTTTTTCAGAAGATTTATATGCTCAATACCAATAATGACTTAGAAAAATATGAAATAAAAGTGAAGCGTGATGCTAATTATTTTATTTGAGTAGAGGGAGCTACTTCAATTGCTTTATTGTTAAAAATTAACATTAGCTTATCCTTCGCAAGTATTATCTTCTCAATACAACTAAATTCCATGAAGCGTCTACTTCTGCTAAGGCTACCTGCTCTTTATAATCATTTATGCCTTGCTTAGTGAGTTGTTCTTTGAGCCAAATTTCATTTTGTTTTATATGGTATAGATTGCCTAGAAGGATATTTCCATCAAATATTATAGGAATGGTAAATGTATTGTTAGGTACAGTTATATTTAAATCTTTTAATGTTACAGGTTTATTTTCAGGTTTTGGAAACACAGATAGTTCTCCATTTGGCTCAAATATAGCAGTCTGAATTTCAGCAATCTTATCATGGCCCTTATTTCTTAAGAGCGCCTCAAATTGGTTAAAACTAAGACTTATTTTTTTTAATGCTTTTATATTAAGCTGCCCATTTTCAATAATTATGGTAGCTTTATGTTCTAAAAAATTGGAAAATTTATTAATTAAAGATAATCTAGCTACAATTATCATTAGAAGTACTAATACCCCGCCCCCAAAAACTGACTTAATTACAACCTTATCAACTAATGGCTCTGCAACTACATTTGATAACACCATTAATCCAGCCATTTCATATGCTGTCATTTCAGCAATTGCTTTTTTAGACATTATTCTGGTAGTAAGATAAGTAAAAAAGTACACTAAAATAATTCGTGTTATATAAGTAAATACTGTGTACATTTTTGAAAGCTCCTTTCTACACTAGCAAATATTATGGCCCAGCGAAAGGTTTAACAACAAAATTGAGGGATGCTCTTAAAGCGCCAATATACTCTAATGCACTATCTTGATTGTATTTTACCGTCAAATCTAATTGACCAATAATATATTCAAAACTGGTTAAAATCTCTGTTGAATTATTTGTTTGTATAAAATAACGACTTTTCTCATATGTCTTGATAAATTGTGCAGTATACTCATTTGCTTGCTTCCAATTATCGCTAGCAATGCTTTGTTCTATATTATCTAGCTGACTATTCATTGTTTTTAATGGGAGCAGCAGACAAAACATAGTCCATAAAATAATAAAAGATAAAAGCCAAACAAGAGCAATTCTACCTCTCATATCACCTTTATCAAACATTAGCATTTCCTCCGATAATTTATACCTACTATATTATAATTACCAAAAAAAATATTGTTATTCACTTATAATAATTTAATAAAATCATCAAAACACGGTTTTCAACAGGTACGCCACTAGTGGCAATGTTATAAGACATAAAACAGTTGTAAGAAAAATCCCCTCAGTTGCATACATATAATCACTGCCCGCATCTGCCGCAATAGACGCTGTAGTGGTGCCTGCAGGCATTGCAATTTGTAGTATAGCTATCATTATTACTAGATCTGAGAACCATGCACGAGTAAAATATAGAAAGCAAATAGCTATAATTGGTACAAAAATTAACTTTTGTATGGACAATAAAAAAAGTGGATATTTTTTCTTAATATCAAAAAGTTCATGAACATTAGATTTTGCTAATATCATACCTATAAAAATCATAGAAAGTGGACTAGTGGCACTACCAATCATTTTGATAGTTTCAAAAAATACGCCATATCCCATGTTAATGACTGGATTTGAAACAGTTGCTATCCATGGGCTAAAGCCAGTTAACATTAGTATAATACCTAAGCCAAATGCTATGGTATTTATATTAAGCAAATGTTTGAAATTGCTTTTAAAATTACCTTCCTTATGCTTGTTTGCCAAATAAATTCCAATTGTCCATAAAAACGTATCGTTTCCCATATTAAAAAATAAGGCATACACGATACCTTTCTCCCCAAACAGAACAAGGAAAAGTGGAAATGCAAAAAACATTACATTCCCAAACATTGATTGAATTTTATAAATATTTTTTGTTGTCTCTTCGATCTTAAGAGGAGTTGTCACTAAGATAGAAACACCTAATGACAAACTCAAAAAAACTATTGCAAGAATGTAGAGCTTTACACCATCAATATAATCCTGGCCATCAAAACTGGTTCCCAACATTTTTGATAATATTGTCATTGGCATAGTTAGTCTGATAACTAATTTTGCAATGATTAAACCAGTCTCTTCTGGCAAATGCTTTGTTTTTGCAGCAATGAAACCTACAGCTGCAAGCAAAAATAAAATAAAAATCTGGGTAACAATAACCTTTATATCTATATTTTCAATGGTCATTTTACCACCTTATAAACTAAGCTTTGATACGATAAGTATGCCTTCAATGCTCTTGAGATTTTCTATAACAGCATCTGATATTTCATGATCTACACTTACGAATGATACTGCTTTGTCACCTCTATTACTTCTGCTCCATTGCATAGCAGCAATGTTAATTCCTGCCTGACCAAGAGCAGTGCCTATTTTGCCAATCATTCCAGGTACATCCATGTTTTGAATTGCCAAAACATTGGACGTTGGCTCAAAATCTAATTTATAACCAAAGAAGTCTACTAATCTAATTTCTTGTTTTGCAAAAACTGTTCCTGAAACTGATAAACACTTTTTCTTAGAAATGTATTTAACAGTTATTAAATTTGTATACTTTTCTAACTGCGAACTTTTGCTTTCAATAAGCTCTACGCCCATATTTTCAAGTATTGGTTTAGCGTTTACAAAATTTACTCTCTCAGTTTTTATTGGTTGAAGGAAGCCTGTCAAAACTGATAAAGTGTAAATATCTGTTTCGCCATCTGCAAGGTCACCACTATATGTTATTTCAATTCTTTCGACTGTTTCTTTTTCAGCTTGGTAATATATTTTACCCAACATTTCAGCCATATCAAGGAAAGGCTTTACTTGTGCCATATCAACGGATTTGAGCGGTGGCATATTTACTGCGGCTACAATTTCACCATTCAATGCATCACTTACAAGCTTAGTTACTGCTATTCCAACATTAAAATTAGCCTCATCTGTTGATGCGCCAAGATGTGGAGTACAAATAACATTTTCAAGCTCTAGTAATGGATTTGTATAATCTTGTTCTTCTGGCTTTTTATTGTAATTTGGCTCTGGATCTAAAACGTCCAAAGCTGCTGCAGCTACTTGACCAGATACAATCGCTTTGTATAAGGCTTTTTCATTTATAAGTCCGCCTCTTGCTGCATTAACAAGTCTAACGCCTTTCTTACACATTGCAAGTTCTCTTTCGTTTAAAATGCCATATGTTTCAGCTGTTTTTGGAGTGTGAAGAGTAATCAAATCTGATACCTTTAGAAGGTCTTCTAATTTGTCACAACGAGCTACTCCTAATTTTTTGAAGCGCTCTTCGGTTATATAAGGGTCATATGCAACTACCTTCATGCCACAGCCAGTAAGCTTTTTAGCAACTATTGAGCCAATTCTTCCAAGCCCTATAATACCTACAGTCTTACTATCTAATTCATTTCCTAGGAAATGGTTGCGGCGAAAATCTTTATTCTTTCCTGCCCAGCAAGCTTGAGGTATATTTCTAAATATTGCAAAAGCGTGACCTACAGCTAACTCCGCTGCCGCCATTATGTTACTTTCAGGAGTGTTTACTGCTATTATTCCTCTGCTTGTACAAGCCTTGAGTTCAATATTATCAACGCCATTACCTGCACGCCCAACTACCTTAAGATTTTTTGCATATTGCAATAGCTCTTCATTTACTTTTGTTACGCTTCTCACTATTAATGCATCATAATCTGCTATTATTTCTGCGAGATCTTTTTGAGATATTCCAAGCTTTAAATCAACTTCAAAGCCCTGATCTAACAAATACTGTATTCCCTCTTCTGCTATGCTCTCTGTTACTATAATTTTCATTCAATAATTCCCCTTTTTATTTCTTTAATTCTTTAATTGGTTTTGTACTGCTTTTAATGATATTCCTGATTCAAATATATAACCTTCTTGTGAAAGTGCCATCTCTAATGCTGAAAAAGTTTTTATCAAATCTGGACCAGACACAAAGCCGCAATGACCAATTCTGAATATTTTACCTTTAAGTTCTTTTTGTCCGCCTGTTATCATAATGTTAAATTTTTGATTAAGTGTCTTGATTACTTTGCTTATGTCTATGCCGTTTGGTGCTTTCACTGCGGTTATTATGTAAGAGGAATTTTCTTGATTAGCTAACAATTCTAATCCTAATGACTGGATTCCTGCCTGTGTTGCTAATGCAAGCTTTTTATGTCTTCCGTAAACATTTTCTATTCCTTCTTCTAATATAAGCTTCAACGCAACCGCTTGCGCCTGCATAGTGGTTATAGCAGGGGTAAAGGGTGGATTCTCGCCCGTTCCATCAAGTCCCTTTTTATATTTTTTGTAGTCCCAATAAAATTTGGGCATTGTACTCTTGTCACATGCAGCCCAAGCCTTATCGCTTAATGCAGAAAATCCCAGTCCTGGAGGTGCCATCAATGCTTTTTGGCTTCCCGTTACCACGCAGTCAATTCCCCATTCGTCCATTTTCAACTCAAGTCCACCAAGTGAACTTATGGCATCAACTACGAGTAAAATATCTGTATTCTTCGTTAATTCAGCTACTGCCTTTATGTCATTCGTCACACCTGTTGAGGTTTCGTTATGTGTAATAAGTATTCCTTTTATATTTTCTGAGCCAGCTTTTTGTAAAATGTCTTT
>Ga0123336_10004661_pt1 | contig 11053 bp, 12 predicted proteins | sample SSSSmetaG_FD_96466 | JGI IMG/M metagenome (GOLD analysis project Ga0123336, IMG submission 96466) | Glacier valley bacterial and archeal communities from Borup Fiord, Nunavut, Canada, to study Microbial Dark Matter (Phase II) - ​SSSS metaG | ecosystem: Environmental > Aquatic > Freshwater > Ice... | reverse complement strand
TTTCATCGCTCGACTTGCATGTGTTAGGCACGCCGCCAGCGTTCGTCCTGAGCCAGGATCAAACTCTCAATTTAAAAGTTTACACTTTTTAATTTGAAATGTTATAATCTGCGCCAACTGTTAAGTTGGTTAGCAAGCTCATTACAATTCTCTTAGTTTTACAACTAAGAATTACTTTTTGCTAAAGTAATTAACTGGTTTAACGAAATATAATTTCGTTTCTTTACCTATTTCTCTGTTTAATTTTCAAAGACCAATTTGCTTGTCATCAAGTGATGACTCCTAATATAATATCACTTTGCTTCGTTTTTGTCAACAAGTTTCTAGTTTCTTTTAAATAACTTTATAAAACTTATTAACTTAGGTTAAATTTTGTCGCTTATTGTCGGTTGCGACATTGACTATCTTATCATAAAATGTTTATCAAATAATCTTATATAGGGTAATTTAGATAAAATAGGTTCCTCATTCTTTGATTTTTAAACTTTACCTCTATATACCTTGTATTGATACACCAGGATAGTTATTAACAAGATAATACACACTAGCCCAATTGGGGACTATACTAACAATTAATAAAAGAGCAATGTCCTCTTTAAATACTAGAAGAAACATTGCTCCTTTCATGTTTTACCTTAATAAAATATGTGATTCCTACAACCTAGTTACATTACTGCGAAGTAGTTACATTACTGCAAAGTAAATTATTAAAAATATTACTCCTGGAACTCCTAAAAACCCAGCAATAAGTGAAGTTATAGCATTCATTGGGATAGTTATCCCTATATACTGTCCTGCAAAGTTAACAATCAGCAAAAGTATAAACCCTAAAACACCGTTCAATATTAACTTGCCTAATATTTTTAGCGGCCAAGAAAAAAGCTTTACCAAGATTACCATTGCTACTATTGCAATTAAAAAATATACTACAACATCCATGACTAATTCCCCCTATGTGAATCTAAATTCTATCTTGATATGATAATGTTTTATTTGTTATGTTCTATTAATAATATATTTGAAGATTAGGAAATATATTATTAAATAAATTAAAAATAATCTTTATCTATTAATAGCATCAAGTTCTTCTATCATATAGCTAGCATTAATAGTTATACCTTTTCTTCTTGCTTCTAATAATAAATACATATATCTAGCTTTTGATTGGTCTTCGCTGTAAATTGCATAATCTACTAGTTTAGGATCATCTACTACTTGAAAGTAGTTTTTTGCACTTTCCCACTCAATTTTAGCTTCCTCTAATTGTATAATAATATCCTTTTGTTCCTCAGTATATTCTAGAGTTGAAAATAATATCTCTATTATCTTTTTCCTATCCATAATAAAAAACCTCCTATTTTATATCTGTCTAAATTCTTGACATAAAATAGGAGTTGTATTCTATATTTCTTTTCTTCCTTCTAAAGCTTTAGAAAGAGTTACTTCATCTGTGTATTCTAAATCTCCACCAACAGGTATACCATGTGCAATTCTTGTTACCTTTGCACCTAGTGGTTTTAATATTTTAGATATATACATAGCTGTAGCTTCTCCCTCTATGTTTGGATTAGTTGCTACAATCACTTCTTCTACTTCTCCATTGATTCTTCTTATAAGTTCCCTTAGCTTTATATCTTCAGGACCTCTTCCTAGCATAGGAGATATAGTTCCATGAAGAACATGGTAAACACCATTAAATTCCTTTACTCTCTCCATAGTCATAATGTCTTTTGGATTTTCAACTACGCATATGATACTCTTATCCCTATTAGGATTAGAACAGATTGCACAAGGGTCTGAATCTGCAAAGCTTCCACATACAGAGCAAAATTTTAAAGTCCCTCTAGCTTGAACCAATGCATGAGCAAACCCCTCCACTTCCTCCTTAGGAAGATTTAGCACAAATAATGCAAGTCTCTGAGCTGTTTTTTTCCCTATTCCAGGGAGTTTTGCAAACTCTTCTATAAGTCTTTCTATTGCTACTGGATAAAAATCCAATCTAGTCACCTCATAATGTAGCTTTTAAACCACTGTTTATTAGAACAATCCTGGCATGTTTAATCCGCCTGTTAATTTACCCATTTCACTACTTGTTTCTTCTTCTGCAATTTTTAAAGCCTGATTACAAGCACTCATAATTAAATCTTCAAGCATTTCAACGTCATCTGGATCTACCACTTCTGGTTTTATCCTTACCTCAATCAGTTGTTTTTTTCCATTAGCTACTACAGTTACTGCTCCACCACCAACAGATGCTTCAAATCTCTTGTCTTCTAATCCCTTTTGCATTTCTTCCATTTGCTGTTGAAACTTTTGAGCCTGCTTCATTAAACTATTCATATTTCCACCCATACCTGGAAATCCACCTTTTGCCATAATAGTTACCTCCTATTTATTAGTTATTTAAGTTAATATTATTATATTTATATTCTCTAGATTCTTAAAAAAGAAAAATAAGTTAAATATTTATGCCCTAGAGAAATATATTGCTAATCTATTATAACTTTTCTCTATTATTATATACTAATACCTATAATAATTTCCATTAAATAAGTAAATATTTTTTAAGTCTAGTTTCCTAGATTGTTTGTATAGTACTACACCTATTCATCTAGAATTTCAACAAGATCCTCTCCGAATGCTTCTATTAATATATCTTCAGGTGATCTAGTCTGTTTTTCTTCAGCTTCTATGGTATATTTTATTTTTACGGCTTCCTTTAGTGATTCAGAAAATATCTCTTCTATTAAAGTTCTGTTTTCCTCTTTCTCAAGTCTAATTTTATTAAAGGCAAATTGCTTTTCATAATGTAGCTCTATGACACCACCATCGCAGGATACTATCTCTCCTGTCATCAAGGAAGCATATACAACCATATGCCTTCGAGCTTTAAAAATATCTAAAATATCCTTAAAGGATTTTTTTACTATATCAACGGTTAAGGTAGAATTAGCATTATGTTTTTGCAGCGGCCTTATTTCTACTTTCTTATCTGGTTTGGCATCTTTTTTTGAAGCACTCTTTTCAGAAACCCCAGGCGTTATACTTTCACAGGCTACTACTATCTTTCCTTGCTTTACTATTTCTTCTAGCTTGTTTATTCTAGCTAATAGTACTTCTTTTGAGGTGTCATATTCTATTTTGCACATTTTAATAACTGCAAGTTCTAAAAAGATTCTGTTCTGCTTGCTCCACTTAGCCTGCTCTTCTGCATCTTGGAGTATTTTAATATTCCTCATAATTTCTTCTACTCTTATTTTAGATGCTTGTTGTTTCAAAATTTCTATGTTTTCACTAGACATATCTAGAATATCTTCTACATTGTCACTAACTTTAGCCATCAAAAGATTTCTCATATGCGTAGTCATATCTTTTATAAATATATATATATCTTTACCACTAAAAACTATTTCATTTATTGCCTTTATTGCAACTTCAATATTTCTATCAATTATACTGTCGGAAAGAATTACAAGACTCTCAGAGGTTACAAGTCCTAGCATATCAATAACATCATCATAATCCACCTTACCATCATTCATTGATATGGCTTGGTCTAAGATGCTTAGAGCATCTCTCATTGCTCCATCAGAAACCCTTGATATTAATTTCAAACTGCTATCTTCCACATAGATTCCTTGCTCCGTAACAATTTTTCGAAGTCTTTCAAATATATCTACACTTTTTATTCTTTTAAAGTCAAATCTCTGACATCTTGATAGTATAGTTATTGGCAACTTTTGTGGGTCAGTTGTGGCTAATATAAATATTACATTACTTGGTGGCTCCTCTAATGTTTTAAGAAACGCATTAACAGCACCTATAGATAACATATGAACTTCATCTATTATATAAACCTTATACTTAGCTTCCTGTGGTGGATACTGAACATCCTCAATGATATCTCGAATATTATCTACTCCATTATGTGATGCTGCATCTATCTCCGTAACATCTATTGCAATTCCTGCGTCTATATTCTTACACATCTCACATACATTGCAAGGTTCCCCTTGCTGAGAATTTAAACAATTAACCGCTTTAGCTAATATCTTAGCTGATGAAGTTTTTCCAGTTCCTCTTGTACCACATAAAAGATATGCGTGAGCTATTCTTTTACTATTTATTTGATTTTTTAAAGTTATAGTCACATGTTCTTGACCTACTACATCTTGAAAAGTTCTTGGTCTCCACTCTCTATATAAAGCTGTATACGCCACAAAGCTCACCTCTCTAAAGTAATAATATTTATTTTCTTCTAAAATCCTAATGAGTTCTCACCTTTTATTGTTAAGGTAATTATTCTTTCATTATATAATTATATCATTTATATTAACGTATTAGTTTATATTTATTAATAACATTATAATTCTAAGTAAAAAAAAGATGCCATAGGCATCTTATAATTCTTATGTAGACCGTACACCTCGCTTTGATGTATAAACTATGCGCGTTACCTATACAGTTAACTCAAACCAGGTTTGCCCACGGCACATGGAATGGATCACTTACCGCTGCTTCCTTCCGGATCTGACGGGGTTCATGAATTTCCATTGCGTGGGGCCCAGCTCTCAACGCCACTTATATAGGTCAGACCACACAGTTTATAACCTAGGCGAGGAATTCACCCCTGCTGTAGCGGGTTGCAGGTTACAGGGCACCGCTAACTCCCCGGCTAGTACGGAAATTTAAACTGGCGGAAAGAGAGGGATTCGAACCCTCGGTAGAGTTTCCCCTACACACGCTTTCCAGGCGTGCTCCTTAAGCCACTCGGACATCTCTCCATATCCTATCTTCATCTTTGTATACACCTTTGTAGTGCAACAAAACCAATTATACTATTAATAAATAGTATAATCAATAGTTATTTGCATAAATGTTTTTGTAACTCCTTCAAAACATTCATAATACAGCATGTTTTTGAATTAAATAGGTTATAGCCTTATTTTATGTATTATTGTTATAACTTAGAATAGTAAATTACAAATCAGACACGAAGATCCCTTTTCTTTTTATTCACCAAAAGGAATATAATCCATATTGCAACCCCTGCTAAACTTATAAGTTGTGCTACCCTTATTCCTCCAAACATTAGACTGTCAGTCCTTAAACCCTCAATAAAGAATCTTCCTATAGAGTATAATCCTATATAGCTAAAGAATACAGTACCTCTTTTAAAGGTCTTTGTTAATAAATAAATCAATAGTAATCCAACAATTACATTCCAAATTGATTCATATAGGAAAGTTGGGTGATAATAAGTTCCATCTATATACATTCCATTTTGAATGAAATTTGGAAATTTACTTATAAAGTCCTGCGATACTGGTCCACCATGAGCTTCACTATTAAAGAAATTTCCCCATCTGCCTATTGCCTGCGCAATAATTATAGAGGGTGCCGCCACATCTGCAAACTCTAATAAATTTTCTTTTTTATACCGTGTATATAAATATGCCGCCGCCATACCAAATATAATTCCACCATGTATAGCAAGCCCACCTTCACGAATATTAAATACATCTATTAAATTATCCTTATATTGACCAAATTCAAAAATTACATAATAAGCCCTAGCTCCGATTATTGCGATAGGAAAAGAAATTATTGTGATATTTAAAAGTTCATCATAATTAAGATCTTTTAATTTACTAGTAAAATTAGCTAAAATAATTGCAACCATCATTCCCATTGCAATAAGAATTCCATACCACCTAATCGAAAGTCCAAGTACATTAAAAGCTATTGGATCCATGTGTAACCTCTCCTTTTATAATGCTATTTTGTGCTTGATCATAATATCTACAATCAAATAAAAGAATCAAGTTTTTAGACTAAACTTGATTCCTTTAATCACTCTTATATTAATTGTGTCTGACTGTGATAAAAAAGTAAAGAAAAATTTTTAAAATTTATTTCTTATTATATATTTAGTATGCAGTAGTTCATGGCTTAAATGCCCATTAGGTGCCCCTAAAAACTCCTCATATATTTTTGTTATATGTGGGTTTTTATGTGACTTTCTTAAAGGTAAAGATTCATCTTCATCATATATAGCTTTTGCTCTTTCCTCTTTAATATTAATCTTATCTTTTAACTGCGCATTAACTATTGGCTGACCTCCACCATTTACGCATCCACCTGGGCATGCCATAACTTCAATAAAATCATAATGTTTTTCACCATTTTTTACTAAACCCAATAGGTCTCTAGCATTACCTAGTCCATGAGCCACAGCTGCAGTTATGTTTCTTCCATCTGGTAATTCTATAGTCACTTCTTTTATACCTTCAAGACCACGAACAACTGAATATTCTATTTCCTCTAGTTCTTTTCCAGCTAAGAGTTCAAATACAGTTCTTAAAGCTGCTTCTGTAACTCCTCCCGTTGCTCCAAAAATTACTGAAGCTCCAGTGGACTCTCCAAAAGGATTATCAAACTCCTCATCCTTTAGATTAACAAAATCAATACCTGCTTGTTTTATCATTTGTGCCAGTTCTCTAGTGCTTAAGACATAGTCTACATCCATCATACCATCCTTAGATAGCTCTTCTCTTTCACCTTCGAACTTTTTAGCAACACAAGGCATAATTGAAACAACAACTATATCCTTAGGATCTACTAAAGTTTTTTCTGCAAAGTAACTTTTAATTAAAGCTCCTTCCATTTCACTAGGTGATTTACAAGTAGATAAATTAGGAATCATATCTGGGAAATTGTGTTCAACGAATTTTACCCAACCACTACAGCAAGACGTCATTAGGGGAAGATCTTTTCCTGAAGCTAATCTAGTTAATAGCTCAGTACCCTCTTCCATAATAGTAAGATCTGCTGCGAAATCCGTATCAAATACTTTATCAAAACCAAGTCTTCTTAAGGCCGAAACCATTTTCCCTGTAACGCGACTACCTATTGGCATACCGAATTCTTCGCCAAGGGCTGCTCTAACTGCTGGTGCTGTTTGAACTACTACATACTTATTTGTATTTTCTATAGCCTTCCAAACAGGCTTTATACTTTCTTTTTCATGTAAGGCACCTACTGGGCAAGCTAAAATACACTGACCGCAATTTATACATAATGATTCCTTTAGTGGTCTCTCATATATGGTTGTAACCTTAGTTTCAAATCCTCTGTCAGAAAAATTTATGGCATGGACAGTTTGAACATTTGAGCAGGTTGAAATACATCTCCCGCAAAGAATACACTTTTCTGGATCTCTTACTACTGAACAAGAAGAATCATCTACTTTTCCACGGCTCTTTTCTCCACTATATGATACGTCTCGTACGTTCAATTCCTTAGCTACAGTCTGTAACTCGCAATTCTCACTTCTTATGCAAGTGGTACATTCTCTTTTATGGTTAGATAACAATAACTCTACTACCATTTTTCTAGCTTCCCGAACGTCAGTAGTGTTAGTTTTTATATCCATTCCATTTTCAGCTGGGAGAGTACAAGAAGCCAGTAATCTTTGCCCTACTTGTACCACACACATTCTACAACTAGAAACCTCATTGATTTCCTTTAAGAAACATAATGTAGGTATTTTAGCTCCAGCTAACTTCGATGCCTCTAGAACTGTTGTTCCTTTTGGTACCTCTACTTTTATTCCATCTATAATTAAGTTTACCATTTCCATTTTATTCACCTCCTACTTAATGTTATATTTTAACAATAGCCTTAAATCTACATACATGCATACACAATCCACATTTCAAACATATACTTTGGTCTATTATATGCGCTTCTTGTAGCTTGCCACTAATAGCTCCAACATTACAATTTCGAGTACATAATCCACAGCCCTTACACTTATCTTCTACAATCACATATTCCACAAGAGGCCTACAAACCTTAGCTGGACATTTTTTATCTTTAACATGAGATACATATTCATCTCTAAAATGATTTAAGGTAGAGAGTACTGGATTAGGAGCAGTCTGACCAAGTCCACATAGTGCAACCTTTTTTATTCCAGTTGCTAATTCTTGAAGTTTATCTAAATCTTCCATATCAGCTTTTCCCTGAGTTATATTTTCAAGCATTTCGAGTAACCTTTTAGTTCCAATTCTGCATGGAGTACATTTACCACAAGACTCGTCCCTTGTAAAATCAAGGAAAAATCTAGCTACGTCCACCATGCAATTATCTTCATCTAAAACTATCATACCTCCAGATCCCATCATGGAACCAAGCGCAACTAAGCTATCATATTCAATTGGATTATCAAGTTCACTCTCTGGGATACATCCACCTGAAGGTCCCCCTGTTTGAACCGCTTTAAATTTCTTTGCATTTGGTATGCCTCCACCTATTTCAAAAATAGTCTCCCGAAGAGTAGTTCCCATAGGAATTTCTATAAGTCCAGTATTTGTAATCTTACCACCCAAGGCAAAAACCTTTGTACCTGGGCTTTTCTCTGTGCCTATTCCTCTAAACCAATCAGCTCCCTTTAATATAATAGGAACTATATTAGCAAAAGTCTCAACATTATTTATAATTGTAGGCTTACCCCAAAGTCCATTTACAGCTGGAAATGGCGGTTTAGGCATAGGCATACCACGTTTACCTTCGATAGACTGTATAAGAGCAGTTTCTTCTCCACATACAAAAGCGCCCGCTCCAAGCCTTAATTCTATATCAAAATTAAACCCTGTCCCTAAAATATTATGCCCTAGAAGCCCGTATTCTCTAGCCTGATTAATTGCGATATCTAGTCTTTCAACCGCTAGTGGATATTCAGCTCTAACATATATAAAGCCTTTCTTGATCCCACTGCATACCCGCATATTGTCATAGCTTCAAGCACTGAATGAGGATCTCCTTCAAGCACTGATCTATCCATGAACGCACCTGGGTCTCCTTCATCTGCATTACAAATTATATATTTTTCATCTGTGTCTTGCGCAGCTGCAAATTGCCATTTAAGACCAGTAGGAAAACCTCCGCCACCTCGGCCTCTGAGTCCTGATTTCTTAACAGTTTCTGTAACTTCTAAAGGAGACATAGCTGTTAGAACTTGTTCCAAAGCTTTGTAACCATCAAAAGCTATATATTCATCAATATTCTCTGGGTCTATAATTCCACAATTTCTTAAAGCTATTCTTAATTGTTTTTTAAAAAACTCCAGCCTGTTAAGATTTCTTATCTTTCCTTCTCCTTCTAGAACTTTATACTCAAGGCGTTCTAGAATCTTGTTACGAATAAAATATGACTCTACAAGTTCTGCAATATCTTCACCTTTTACCTTGTTATATACAATTCCTTCTGGATATACTATTACAACAGGTCCTAGTTCACAAAGCCCTAAACACTCTGTTCTTAAAACTTCGATTTCATGATTTAATTTATGTTTTCTTATTTCTGATTTTAAACTTCTATAAAGATCCACTGAGTCTGGAGAAATACATCCTTTTCCTCCACAAACAAGTACCTGTGAGTGGTAAACCTCCATTATAATCCCTCCCTATATTCCTTTAAAGCAAATAGTAATTAATAATCGTTATCTAGCGTATAGTCATTAAGAATCTTACCCTGAATTACATGCATGGTGTATTCATCTCTAACTGTTCCAACTAATACATGACTAGCTACAACTCTTCTTGCTTTATATGGAGACATCTGAACATATGTTACTTTTTCTTCTCCTGGCCTTATAATCTCTACAAGAGGTTCTAATCTACACACACCAATGCAACCCGTCTTTGCTACTATTACATTTGTTAATCCAAGCTTACTAACCTCATCTACTATTGCGTCATACACTTCATTTGCTCCTGCTGCTATTCCACAGGTAGCCATGCCTATTACAATTCTTGTGGTTTTTCTATCCGTTCCTTGGTTTACTTTATTAAAAGTGTTTTTTCTTATCTCTTCAAGGTCTTGTATGGTCTTCATTATATCCCTCCATAAATCAATTCAATAAATTGATTTTTTTACTTATATTCTTCAATTATCCTTATAACATCATCAGGAATTAATCTGCCATATACTTTATCATCTACCATAAGAACTGGTGCCAATCCACATGCACCAAGGCATCTAGCAGCTTCTACAGTAAATTTACCGTCCTTTGTTGTTTTCCCAACCTCAACTTCTAAAACACTTGCAAACCTTTCTAAAATATCCTGTGCTCCTTTTACATAACAAGCAGTACCAAGACATACCTTGATTATGTGTTCTCCCTTAGGCTCCAAAGTGAATTGTGAGTAAAAAGTGGACACCCCATAAATTTCAGACATAGGTACGTTAAGTTCTTCTGATACTATTTGCAGCGCTCTCTCTGGCAAATATCCAAATAATTTTTGTACTTCATGAAGTGCGGGAATTAATCCACCTTTCATTTCTTTAAATTTTTTAGTCATGTCTTTTACTTTTTCGTATCTAACATCTGTTTCGGAACATTCTGAGCAGCATCTCTCCTCAGCCAATAAAATCATCTCCCACCCTTAAATTTAAAAACCATTTTTGTATTTGTTTTTCGTCCCCAAGTGTTAATTTATTGTTAACTTATAATTTATATTTTAATAATACTCCCTTCCACCCCCCATGTAAACGTTTTTTGTTAGAATATTAACAATATTCTGTTTTCTTTTAAGTTAAATTTAATTTTAATTATTTAATATTGTTATTAAATGGCATTTTAAATACTTAAAATTATTAATATTATTAAATTAGCCGAATTATTCCAATCATTTATAGGATTGTATATGATATATTTTATATAATAAAAATCGGAAACTCTAAAATTCTAAAGTTCCCGATTTATTAAAAAGTCTATATTTGAATATTCTTAACGCCTAAGCTTAGCTAATACATTCTCTTGTGAAAATGAAGAAATATTGTATAGCAGTAAAACTTCATCCACATTAAACTGTTTTATATAATCATTAATGCTCATATTAAAATATCTTAAATCAACCATATGTATTTCACTATAATGCCCCGTAAGAAATGGAACAAAGCAATGAGCATAAGAATCTTTTAGAATAAGTATTTTCTTATTACTTGGAGAATTTGTATTTATTTTTGTAAGTGCGTGATTACCATC
>Ga0123336_10004660_pt1 | contig 11054 bp, 11 predicted proteins | sample SSSSmetaG_FD_96466 | JGI IMG/M metagenome (GOLD analysis project Ga0123336, IMG submission 96466) | Glacier valley bacterial and archeal communities from Borup Fiord, Nunavut, Canada, to study Microbial Dark Matter (Phase II) - ​SSSS metaG | ecosystem: Environmental > Aquatic > Freshwater > Ice... | reverse complement strand
CTCACCCCTGCCCGGTGGGCTCTGGCCTGACCTGGGTTGCTCAGACGCTTACTTTACAACGATGGCTTCGCGGACAGCCTGACGCTGGTGTTGAGCGCCGGTGGAGCGCTGCCGAACATCAGCACGGGCGGGATTGTCACCGCGGCAGCTTACGCTGGTTCAAATCAGATTGCGCCCGGTACCTGGATCGAAATTTACGGGCAGAATCTGGCTCCGGCGGCACGGGAATGGGCGGGCGCGGATTTCGCCGGGACCACCGCTCCGAGCGTCCTCGATGGCATGCGGGTGACGGTAAGCGGGCTGCCGGCCTATGTGCGCTTTATTAGCCCAGGGCAGGTAAATGTGCAGGTACCTTCCGGCGTGGGCGCGGGATAGCAAAACATCGTGGTTTCGACAGCGGCGGGAGCAAGCGCGCCCTATCCGATTATGGTGAATACCACGCAGCCGGGCTTCTTGGCGCCATGGTCTTTTGTGGTGAGCGGGAAGCAATATGTGGCGGGTTTGTTCGCTGACTGCGCGACCTTCGTGTTGCCCAATGCCACCATCCCTGGGATTACGTCTCGCGCGGCAAGTCCCGGAGAGATGGTGATTCTGTATGGCGTCGGGTTTGGACCAACCACCCCAAATTTCGTAGCCGGCCAGATTGTGGGACCGTCGAACACGTTGCGAACGCTCTGCAAATAAGCATTGGCGGAGTGGCGGCGCAGACGACGTATAGCGGGTTGTCGTCTAACTTTGTGGGGTTATATCAGTTCAACGTGGGATTCCGGCGGTTGCGGCGGGGGATGCGGTGGCTTTAACCGCAACGCTGGGTGGAAGTGCCTTGCCGCAGACCCTTTATATTGCCGTTGGCAAGTAGTTGGACATCGTCCGACAGAGCTTCTCGGCATCTTCCTGCTTGGCGCGTTTTAGCGGCATTGCGGGCGCTGAGATGGGGAAGGAGACCATGTACCTGGCCTTCCAAGTCTCGTTCGGCTATTGCCATGGTTCACTTCGTGATTACGTCGCTTGCTACTTCGGCGGCGGCTGGTCTAAAGTACCGTACTTGTCCGGGGGATTGTAATCTCGCAGGGTGCGCTGCCACTCGCCGATTGCTCTTGGATTGTCATAAATACGGCAGTTCTTCCCTGCGTTCGGATAAGGACCGGTACTGACCGGATTGCACATATAGCTTTTCAAGCTGCCGTGGAGCTGATAAACCTGACCTTCCGGATCCGCATTCCCCGGTCTTTGAATCTGGGGGATATCTTTGAAATCAATACCCTTGCCGCCTTCTACCTTGACATCAGTCACCAGGAACAAGCTGTTGCCGGATTCATGTTCTGCGCCGTAGATTACATAACGGCGCGCTTGCTCCACTGAGGGAGGTACCTTAACGGGATGTTTCATGTTTGCGCAGGTAGCAGTTTCGCGGGAACCGTACTTCGCACCCCCCCTGGGCCATTGCGCAGCTTGCAGCCAATCGCAGGCGAATAAAGTTTTTCATATCAATCGGTCATTGTATGGAAATGTAAGCCGGAAAGGAATTAATCAACGGCAATTCCGGACCGCCCGAAATCGGGGCGCGGTGTACTGGTATTTATCTGTGGTGGAAGGCGTTTATCTTCACAAGCCCTGAGCTTTCGAGAATCGTCAGCAAGCGATCAATTTCCACTTTGCCGATGATTTCCGGTCATGGACACGCGGCGATTAGAGTTAAACTCACTTGTGCTTGGTGCTCAATCCAGAACGAATCAAACAGCCAAGCGATCGTGCGAATGAGAACGGAGTTTCGGAAAGCCATCGTAGCGAAACAGATCCGCAGCCTCATTGAGTTTGATCGTAAGGCGTTTGAGGAATATCCGGCCGACTGGTTCGACGCTGCCACGTGGAGAACCTGCGAACCGTGGTGGATGCTTGTCAACAACAAGAGAATCGGCTGCTGCGCCTTCATTAGCAATGTAGATTTCAAGGAGGATATTCGAGATGACCGGAGTAACGCGAGTGAAAGTGGCACGCTCTATATCGTGTCGACCGGCATCCTACCCTCATTTCGGAGTCTAGGATTTGGAACTTTGATGAAGTCCTGGCAACTTTGTTACGCGCGCAGACATGGATTCTCTCGAATCGTCACGAACACTCGGAAAAGCAATAAGCCGATGATTGGACTGAACAAGAAGTTTGGGTTTCGGGTCGTCCGAACCACTTCTGATTATTACGAAAATCCCCCAGAGCCCACCTTAGTGATGGAACTCAAGCTGTAACTCGGCAGTCTGCAGTTTGATATCAACCCCTTCTGTGCCCACACGTGAGCGCCTTCGTGACCGGTTCGCCGATTAGGCCTTTCCCTCTCTCTCAACAAGGGGCGGTTTGATCCATGGGCTGTTACAAAGAGGGCAACAAAACCGCCGGTTTACATATTTCAATGCGGTCATATCTCGTGATATACAAGTTTCGCTCTTTGCTTTCCCCGCGTTCCGCCGACCGAATGTTTGGGAGCTTTTAAGATGGGCACTGCTCAATAAGAATTTAACACCACTTAATACTGCGCTTGAGCCGAACGGGCTGGTATCAAAGGCAATGTGCACCTCTGGATTGATGGTGTTCTTGTCTCCAATAAAAAGGTGAAAACCACGGGACCGGAATCCGTATACTTCTGCCAGCCCGGACTCCAACCGCAGTTCACACCGATCGTCAGTGGATCTGATCCACTTCGATAACTTCATCCTGGCCGACACCCTCGAAGAAGTTTTGCAATAATCTCCCAAGTCTGCTAAAGCTTCTTTGGTCCCCTAGCCTTGTCGTGGGCGCGGACTGACGCCTCGTGCGCAGCTTGCGAATGGTCGTTTGCGAGTTGCGAATGCTGCGTCGCCTGCTCGGTCTCGCCCTCTTCATGGGACTTAGCTGCATCCCGGTGCGATTTAGCCGCTTCGTCGTGGTGCGCGGCGGCCTTGTGATGATCGTGTTTAGGCATTGTGCATAAGCCATTGCATTTCACTGGCCCACAATTTTTTTATCTTTAAAACAGCATGCGGCTTCTTCTCCCGCTTTTGGCCGTTTGGGTCCTGAGCACCCAGAAGTACGATCTGGTTATTGCAAACGGACGAGTCACGGACCCCGCCTCCGGGCTCGATGCAATCCGCAACCTGGGCATTCAAGATGGAATCATTGCCGAAATCTCGACCAGCCCGATCTAAAAGGATGTCCGCCATGCGCGTAATCGTCCCAAAAGCGGTTCAGTTGGACCCTCTGTTGTTCGATGAGCGCGTGTCTGCCGCAACCCCCCGGCAGAAAGAGGACCTCTTCCTGGATCGCGGGTGCGAGCCAGATCAGCTTCATCACCTGACTCAACCGTTCGGCCGTTACCCCGGCCCGCTTGCGCACCGGAAGAACCGCGTCCGGATCCGTATTCGGACCAGGCGGCTTTCCGGTATCGGCTTTTCCTGCGAAATGAAATTGAAACGTGCTAACTTTCAGGGATTAGGTGGTCTATGAAACGTCTTGTTCTTTTGTTGTTGTGTAGCCTTTCGGCATCCGTTGCTCAAACCATAACGGGTACTATTACTGGGTCGGTAACCGACCCCTCCGGTTCGGCTGTCGGGAATGCGAAAGTAACCGCGCGGAATACAGCAACAAATGTGACCAACACCGTGGAGGTAAATTCCTCGGGGACCTACAACGCCCTGTTCCTTCCCGTGGGCCCTTACACGGTGACGGTGGAGGCTGCGGGCTTTAAGAAATCCGTCATTGGCCCCATCACGCTAGAGGTAAATCAGAGTGCGCGTGTGGATGTGCAGATGGAAGTAGGCCAGGTGAGTGATTCGGTTCAGGTTTCGGCTACGGCAGTGATTCTTCAGACGGAATCCGCCACTACCGGCGAGACAATTACCGGCAACACTGTGACGAATATCCCGCTGAAGGGCAGGAATTTCGCAGCGGTGACGTTGCTGGTTCCCGGCGCCATCAACCCAAATACCGCTAACTTCACCGGCATTGGACGCAACACCTCGGGTGGGCGGCCGTATGTGAACGGCAATCGCGAGCAGAGCAACAATTTTCTATTGGATGGCGAAGAGTTTAACGATTCGATCGACAACCTGATCGGTTACAACCCCAGCCCTGACGCATTGGAAGAAGTGAAAGTACAGACCGGCAACACCGGCGCGGAATTCGGCAACGCGAACGGAGCCGTGGTGAACATGACCGTGAAAAGCGGCACAAATCAGTATCACGGGAATGTGTTCGAGTTTCTGCAGAATGACAAGCTGAACGCAAATGGATTTTTCACGAACCGCAACCGCATTCCGCGCAACGCATTTAAGCGCAACATTTACGGTGGGACGTTCGGTGGGCCAATCAAGAAAGACAAACTCTTCTTTTTTATCGATTATCAAGGTGCGAAGGACCGCAATGAGGGACCTGCCAGCGCAACCGTGGCTCCGCTTGCTTACCGTACTGGTAATCTTTCCGCACTTCTGACGCCGACCACCGGGGCACCAAGGACGGTGCTCGATCCGACAGCCGGCGTTGCGTTCCCAGGCAACATTATTCCGCCTAGCCGGATTGTGAATCCAGTTGCCAAGGCGCTCTTTGCTGACCCCAGGCTTTATCCGACGCCGAACAATTTGGGGACTGGCCCCTTGGGTCTTGGTTCCAATTACCTTGCCACTTCGGCAAGCGGTGTGAATAACGATCAAGGTGACGGCAAGATCGATTACCGGATCAGCACTAAAGATACGGTAAGCGGGCGGTTTTCGATCAGCCGTGCGTTCAACCTGCCGATTCGTGTAGCACTGCCAACAACTATAAGTTCAGCCAGTTCTTATCCAACCACTGGCGGGGTAATCAGCTACACCAGAGTGATCTCGCCGACCATTGTGAACGAGGCCCGCGCGGCGTTTACCCGCATCCGGCTGACGGATACGGTGGTGGATGTTTACGGTCTGTTCGGACTCACCGGGAACCAGAAGCTTGGCATTCCAGGAGGGCAGCCTGTTCCCGGAATCAGCAACATTGCACTCGGTGGCACGGAAGGGATTAGCGGTATCGGTTCCGTCGGTATTGGTAATGACAGCATCACGAACGAATTCCAGTATTCAGACAATTTCACCAAGCAGCTTGGCCGGCACGTATTGAAGTTCGGCGGCCAGGCGGCCCGCTACCAGCAGAACCGCTATTATTCCGGCAATAACGGGCAGCTTGGCCTCTTCACGTACGATGGCCGCTTTAGCGGTTCTTCCTTCGCCGATTTTCTGCTTGATGATTTAGCGGCCAGCGGGCGCGGCAGCGTAACGGGCAAGTGGGGCCACCGGCACTGGCGCGACGGTTTGTTCGCACAGGATGATTTCCGGGTTTCTTCGACACTCACATTGAATCTTGGCTTGCGTTGGGAGTATACGCAGCCGGTCTATGAAGTGGCTGACCGTCAGATCAATGTCAATATCAACACTGGCGCGATATCTCAAGCGGGAAAGAACGGCGCGAGCCGCGCGCTTTTCAATCCTTATTACAAACAGTTCGAACCCAAACTCGGTTTCGCCTGGTCTCCGGAATTCTTCGGCCGCAAGCGCTTTGTAATCCGCGGCGGCTATGGCATCACCAGCTTTATGGAAGGCACCGGTGCGAATTTGCGGCTGCCGCTCAATCCGCCTTTTTTCTTTGAATCGGATATTGCGTATCCAACCGGCGCTCCTGGCACAATCAGCACTGGCTTCAATGGCTTGACTGCCCGTAACGTGCTTCAGGGCCAGATTCGCGCGTGGAATCCAGATCTGCGGCCCGCGTTTATTCAGCAATACAACTTCACTACGGAATATGAAATTGTGCCTTCCATGTCGCTCAACGTTGCTTACGTCGGCCAGAAAGGAACTCACCTGGTAGATCCGCGCGAAGGCAATCAGGCGCGCATTCCCTCCGCGACCAACCTGCAGGCGAACCGTCCCCTGTTCGGTGTTTTGCCATTGGTAACGCAAATCAGCTACACGGATTCCAGCGCGACGATGAATTACAACGCGCTGCAGGCCAGTGTCCGCAAGCGTTATAGCGGAGGCCTGGAGTTCCTGGCATCGTACACGCTGAGCAAAACGCTGAGCGACAATCTTGGTTATTACGGCTCTGGCGGTGTCGATGGGCAAAGCGCTTACTGGCAGAATGCCTACGATCGCCGTGGGGATTATGGCCCGGCCTTTTTCGATGCGCTGCACAACTTCGCGTTTTCAGCTTCCTATGACCTTCCCTTCGGCCGTGGCCGCAGATACGGATCTAATATGAACCGCTTTGTCGATTCCGCCTTCGGAGGCTGGATTGTGGGAAACATTTACAGCACGCACTCCGGTTTCCCCATTACGTTTACGTCACCTAATAATTCCAATGTGGGAGCGCGCACCGCGCGCGCGAACCACTACCGGCAGCTGAACATCGTCAACCAGACGTTTGAAAACTGGTACGGCACAGACCCTTCCGCGAAGCCGTGCACGGGGCCTGACAACGGCGTCTGTGCATACGGAGTACAAGCGGTGAACCAGTTCGGAAACACGGGAGTGGGCACCGAACGCGCTCCTTCTTTTTCTAACGTTGACCTTTCGCTGAGCAAACGGTTCAACATAACGGAAACGAAGTATTTTGCCTTGCGCGCTGATTTTTTCAACGCCTTCAATGGTGTGAGCTTCAGCCCACCGGACCGCACCACCAACAACAGCACGTTCGGCCTGATTACCGGACAGACCAACCAGCCGCGTAACGTGCAGCTCGCATTCAAGTTCTACTTTTAGACCGCCTTTTGGCTGCTCAGAATCTAACTTCCAAAGGCGGATACGAACTCATGCGAAGAAGGACACTTCTGCAATTACCGGCGTTGTTGCCGACCATCCTGGGCGCGCGGGAACTGGATACGCCCAAATATAAAGTGGTCAGCCCCGGTGCTGACACAAATCATGGCGGCAACGGAATGCCGGGACGTTACCCCGGTCGTGTGGTCAGCGTGCATTCACCGAACTGTATAGATGATGTCTCAGCCGAGGTGAACCAGCCTGCTGTGAGTGGCATGATTTCTTCCGGCATGAGCGCGCTTACGGGCTTGAAAGATGCGCGCGATGCGTGGGCGAGTTTCTTCATGCCGAAAGACGTAGTCGGCATCAAGGTGAACTGCTCCGGCGCTCCACAAGTCTGTTCGCGCCCGGAAGTGGTGGGCGACATTGTGCGTAATTTGATAGCGGTTGGCTTACCAGCGAAAAACATCTGGATTTACGAGCGGTTCATTGACCAGCTTGAATCGGTTCATTACGACCGCTTCGTGCCTTCGGGGGTGAACATTACAGCCGCCGAGATGCAGCGCAAGTCCGTGGTGGGCTACGATCCTTTTGTTTACGTTGAGGCTAATTTCTTTGGCGAAGAGGACACGCGTTCCAATCTGGTCCGTCTGGTCAGTGAGCGTTTCGACAAAATCATCAACGTACCCAACATGAAAGATCATGGCGCGGCGGGCGTTACCGGCTGCCTCAAGAACATCGCCTACGGCAATTTCTCAAACGTGGCCCGTTCCCATTATCAGGAAAAAACGAACACAAGAACGTTTATCGGCACGCTGGCAAGTGTGGAACCGCTTCGTTCAAAAACAGTTCTGAATGTGATGGACGGCCTTCGTGGGGTGTGGCACGGGGGTCCGTTTGTGCGCGATGTAAAATTTGCTTTTTATCCCAAGCAGATGAAATTTGGCACGGACCCGGTAGCGATGGATCGCCTGCTGATTGACGTAATTGAAGAGAAGCGGAAAACGGAAGGCGCAGTATCGGTGTGGAACCGCGAGCCGAAGTACTTGAGCACAACACGCGAGCTGGACCCGAACAAAAATGCGTTCATTCGCGAACCGGGGCACATTGAGTTCGCCGGCACACTGGGCTTGGGTACTTACGATCTGAGTGCCATTCGGGAACAAGTCCTGCATGTCGCATAATTGCTAATGCCACATGTTAGCCGCTCTCCTCTCTCTTCATCTGCTTGCCGGAAACGCGCCGCCTGATGCTGTTCCGCTAGAACCCGTCGGAGTGGATTATCGAGTTGCCACGGCAGGTGCAACGGCAGCACCGTGGGTGAATGCGAACGGCTGGCGATTTCTGTTGAATCCGGAGCATGCTTTCCTTTCCGAGGCAAAGGGGCCTGCTCTACCCCTGGAGATGGCTGAAGCGTTTGCGTGGGGCGGGAACGTCTGGTTTCGTGTCGAAGATTCCGACCGCCCTACCTTCGACCAAACTTTAGCTTTTTTATCGGGCCTGCCAAAATTCAACGTCAATTCGCGGGCACAAATCGGCGTGGTGAACGATGGCTCGCCCGATTCGGGTGAAGTGCTGAAACTCCTGATACGGAGAAATCTGATGGCTGTGCCCGTCTCGTCAACGGGGCCCGCACCGCCATTCACGGTCAAGCTCGATACGCCGGAGTATCCACGGGAATCGGCCAGGAACCCCGCTGCTTTTGCCGCCGGAGTCCGTTCCCGCTTAGGCGATGAAAAACGACTTTTGCGTGTCTACGGCACGGACGTGGTTCTGGCCCATTTCGAAACCGGTGACGGCCATGCGCGCGTTCACCTGCTGAACTATTCAAATCGTGAAGTTCAAGGTGCGCGTGTCCGCGTGCTGGGCCACTACCGCATGGACGGTTACTATGCTTTGGGTCAGCCCGAGACCAGTGTTCAGGATTTTGCGGTCAACGCAGGCGCGACGGAATTCACCATCCCATCGTTAACCCGGTACGCTGTCATCGATCTGGTGCCCGACGCGCCCAGCATTGTTAGTAAGAGGATGAAGCGTGATTTCAAACTTACGGCTGACCCGAAGGCATCCCCGTGGCGCGACGCTCAACCGGTAAGCGCAGCCAAGAATTATATGGGGCAGCCGGTGCCGCTACCCCCGACAGAAATACGTTCACGATGGACCAAGAACAACCTCTACCTGCTGTTCTCCTGCCCCTACGTTGAACTTAATTTGAAGCCGGACCCCAACACCAAGGCCGAGACCCAGAAGTTGTGGAATTGGGATGTTGCTGAAGCTTTCCTGGGCTCAGACCAGGAACATCCAGAGCGTTACCGCGAGTTTCAAGTCTCGCCGCAGGGCGAGTGGGTGGATCTTGAAATTGATCGAGTTCACCCGAAACCGGATGGAGGCGCCGGGTGGAATTCCGGTTTCGAAACGAAGGCGAAGATCGATGCTGAGCACAAAATCTGGTACGGAGAAATGAAGATCCCGCTGGCTTCCTTCTCACCGGCCGTTGACCTGGAGTTGCGGGCGGGTTTGTACCGCCTTCAAGGCGCGGGCCCCAGGAAACAGTACATTGCCTGGCAGCCTACGGGTGAGCGGAACTTTCATGTGCCGCAGGCCTTTGGTGTATTACGCTTGCAGCCCTAGTCCGTTAGCCTCCTTGCGAGGAGGAAAAAGAGCAGCAAGTGATGGAAATCACGCATTGAATGAATGGCAACTACTCCGTTTAACGAAATATGGTGAGGGATTTTTCCTGCGTTTGACGCTAACAGAATAGACGCCTGTGTATTCTTACGCCTAACCGACTTCTTACCACTTTCCATATGACTCTTCGAAACGTAGTGTTTTGCCTGACCATAATTGGGTCTGCCACTGTTTGTCAGGGACAGCTTTTCACCAGCCGATCGGCGTGGCAATCTTCGGCGCCCGACAACCTCAATCTTGATTTCACGACAGCGGCACCTCCTTCGAACACGTACTATACAGTTTACCCGTCGCCTGCCGGTGTGACGCTGTCAGGAATAAACTTCAGGAGCACGAGCCTGAGTAGCCCCATTGCAATTATTAGCGGGCACTTTTGTTGCACAACGTACAATAGAGGCTTCGATCAGCTTGCTTCAGTAACCGGTGGTAGCGGAATCCAGGCAACGCTGAATTATGGAACTCGTGCTGTTGGTTTTGATTTGTTTACGGTCAACTCCGGCGATTACGGGGGGACGGTTCCCGGGCTGGTGGACATAGTGGCCGGCGGCCAGTCTTTCACCGTAGCCACACCGGTGTATCCCAATAGCGCATTCTTCGGATTCATTTCGGCGACGCCGCTCAATACGATCACGATTACGCCTCGCCAGACCGCCACGGGAACTCAGGTGGATGTGATGAATTTCTCGTTTGGATCGACAGCGATGGGCCAAACCAACGTGGGGTTTTTCCAAGCGAGCGGACCTACCTGGGCGCTCGATTCAAATGGAAGCGGCGCATTCGATGCAGGGGATAAAGTCTTTCACTTCGCGGGACAGCCCGGAGCGATCGCTGTCGCTGGGGATTGGAACGGCGACGGCCATTCGAAGGTCGGCTATTACCTGAACGGCTTCTGGGTACTGGATTACAACGGCAACGGGGTCTACGACGGTACGGGGCCGGGCGGGGACAAATTCTACGCGTTCGGGGGCGGCGACCCTAGTTATGTCCCCTTGATTGGCGATTGGAACGGCGATGGCAGAACCAAGGTTGGCTATTATCGAAACGGATTTTGGGCTCTGGATACGAATGGGAATGGCACCTTCGATGGGACAGGGCCGGGACAGGATAACTTCTACGGATTCGGCGGCAATGGCGCGGGAGAGGTTCCGCTTCTGGGCGACTGGAACGGCGACCACCGCACCAAGGTGGGCTACTTCTATCAAGGGAATTGGGTGCTGGATTACGACGGCAATGGATTGTTCACAGCAGCGGACAAGGACTATACCGCGTTCCCTTACTCTCCGGGTGACAAGGCAGTTTTTGGCGATTGGTCTGGAGATGGCAAGACGAAGATCGGCATCTATCGCAACGGCTTCTGGATCTTGGATTTCAACGGCAATGGCACCTACGACGGCATCGGGCCGGGGCAGGATAAGTTCTACGGCTTCGGCGGCAATGCGGGCGAGATTCGTCTGGTTGGGGATTGGAACGGAAGCGGCACCAGCAAGATCGGCATCTATGTGAACGGCTTCTGAGTGCTGGATTTCAATGGAAATGGGACGTATGACGGTACCGTACCGGGCGGCGTCCGCTTCATCCCATTCGGCGGCGCATCAGGCTACCAACCGATTATCGGTCGCT
>Ga0123336_10004657_pt1 | contig 11060 bp, 9 predicted proteins | sample SSSSmetaG_FD_96466 | JGI IMG/M metagenome (GOLD analysis project Ga0123336, IMG submission 96466) | Glacier valley bacterial and archeal communities from Borup Fiord, Nunavut, Canada, to study Microbial Dark Matter (Phase II) - ​SSSS metaG | ecosystem: Environmental > Aquatic > Freshwater > Ice... | reverse complement strand
TTTGTGTTACTAAGAAGAAATAATATAGTAGATAGCATTAGAGGAGCCCAGGGAGGTTACAGACTTACCAGAGATGCTTCACTAATAACTACTGGTGAGATTATTAGAGCAACCGAAGGAGATATGGCGGTAGTGCCATGTGCTGCTATAACAGAAGGTATAACCAAAAAACAATGTGATATGTTTGATTTATGTGTTACAAGAATTCTTTGGGCGAAATTAACAGATAAGATAAATGAAATAACTGATTCTGTCACTGTTGCAGATTTGGTGAAATCCTATAAGGATATGCAGAGTGATTCCACACTTGAGTACTATATTTAACCCTCGAATTTTTATTGAATCTCACAACACAGAATATCCCATAGCTACATTATAATACTTTTCATAACTATATTCCTCAATTACCTGTAACTCAAGCTAAGGAATATAGTTATGAAAAGTAAAATCAGGAAGATATGAGATATTCACAGAACAATAAATAATTTTTCCTCGAGGTAGAGGAAGTTGATACTAATTCACTTCAGAAAGTTAGTACGAGTCATAATTAATTTATTGACAGTATAAAATATATATTATATTATTAATTAAACGTATATGTTTACTCGGTTTTAAAGGAGGCGATTTTATTGAAAATTTCAACCAAAGGCAGATATGGGCTTAGAGCCATGGTTGATTTATCGGTGCATTCAAATGGAGAGCATGTAGCTCTAAATAGCATTGCACAGAGGCAGAATATTTCTGAGAATTACCTTGAACAGGTTTTTGCTTCTTTGAGGAAATCTGGCATAGTAAAGAGCGTAAAGGGTGCCCAGGGAGGGTATACACTATCGCGGAGAGCTTCTGAGATACATATCGGAGATGTTCTCAGAGTTTTAGAGGGAAGCCTTTCAGTAGTTGACAGTGGAGAAGGCAATAATGTAGATACAAATAGTTTGCAGTATTGTATTAAGGTTAATCTTTGGGACAAGCTGGATGAGGGGATCAATAAACTTGTAGACAGTCTTACTTTGGAAGACTTGGCAAATGAGTACAAAAAGCTAAATGGAACACAAAACATAATGTATTATATATAAAATTTTAGGCTTATCATGACTAAATGTATATGCTTAGTTAGGATACTGAATTTATTAATTCAGTGAGCTATTATATATAAAGTTAAGAAAAGAGTATATGTTGTATTAAGTTTAGTGATAGTTATAGCTTGGTAATTGAATAATAGAAGAGATGTAAATACAAACAAATAGAGAAAGAGGATATTTATATGAGTGATAGGAAATTAGGTTTTGATACATTACAGGTCCATGCAGGGCAGACAGCAGACCCAACAACAAATTCAATGGCTGTGCCTATATATCAGACGACTTCTTATTTATTCAATAATTCCGAACATGCAGCAAATCTTTTTGCCCTGAAAGAAACAGGAAATATTTATACAAGAATAATGAATCCTACATCTGATGTCTTCGAGCAGAGAATTGCAGCTTTGGAAGGCGGTATTGCTGCTCTTGCGGTGGCATCAGGTTCGGCAGCAATAACCTATTCGGTTTTAAACATTGCCGGTGCATCTGATGAAATAGTATCAGCATCAACCTTGTATGGTGGAACATACAATTTATTTAAGTATACACTACCTAAGCTTGGTATAAATACTATTTTTGTAAACCCTGATGATCCTGAGAACTTTAGAAAAGCTATTACAAGCAAAACTAAAGCTCTATATCTTGAATCTATTGGAAATCCAGGAATTAATCTTGTTGATATTGAGGCAGTTGCCAAAATAGCACATGAAAACAACATCCCTCTTATTGTAGATAATACCTTCGGTACTCCTTACCTCTTAAAGCCAATTGAGTTTGGTGCAGATATTGTTGTACACTCTGCTACCAAGTTTATTGGTGGGCATGGAACCTCCATCGGTGGTGTCATCGTGGATTCAGGTAAGTTTGATTGGGCTGCTAGCGATAAGTTCCCAGGTTTGACTGAGCCTGATGAAAGCTATCATGGCATAAACTATGCCAAGGACGTAGGCTCAGCTGCATTTATAACTAAGGCTAGAGTTCAACTTCTTAGGGATACTGGTGCATGCATCAGCCCTTTTAACTCCTTCCTTTTGATACAGGGATTAGAAACTCTCTCCCTTCGTGTTCAAAAGCATGTTGATAATGCAAAGAAGATTGCTGAATACCTGTCAAAGAACCCAAATGTTTCATGGGTAAATTATCCAAGCTTAGAAGGCAATAAGTACAACGCATTGGCGAAGAAGTACTTCCCTAAGGGCTCGGGTTCAATCTTTACTTTTGGGATCAAAGGTGGAATTGAAGTTGGTAAAAAGTTTATTGACAGTCTTGAGATATTCGCACTGCTTGCAAATGTAGCAGATGCAAAGTCTCTGGTAATACATCCGGCTAGCACTACACATTCACAACTTTCAGAGAAAGACCTTATTGATGCGGGTGTGTTGCCTGACATGATAAGACTTTCTGTTGGAATAGAAGATGTTGATGACTTGATATATGATCTAGATCAGGCAATTAATAAGGCTGTTAAGGCATAAAAGCATAGGCTAAAGTCATCCTCGAAAATTTTAAGCATTAAAGGGAGAGTCTTGCATAGCTATAATAATTTTTTTGTTATGCAAGATTTTCATTATATATGTAGTAGTGAATGAGATAACTTAAATATTATAAAATATTATTAATTATTATATAGAAGGGTGATTAAATATGAATATACGGGAAAAGTACGAAAAGCTGAAGGAGCTTTTAAAATCCTACAATAGGTTGGTAATAGCTTTTTCAGGAGGAGTTGACTCTTCGTTTCTTGTAAGGGTAGCCCATGATGTTTTGGGTGACAATGTACTGGCTGTTACTGCACGCTCTGCTACATACCCAGAGAGGGAATTCAGAGAGGCAGTTGCCTTTGCAGAAAATTATAAGATTCCCCATAGAGCTATTGTATCTGAAGAACTTGAAGTAGAAGGGTTTTCTAAAAATCCTGTAAATAGATGCTATCTTTGCAAGAGAGAGCTTTTTGATAAAATAATCGAAATTTCTGATAATGAAGGCTACGAGTATGTGGCTGAAGGCTCGAACAAGGATGATCTTAGTGATTTCAGACCAGGTTTGCAGGCTGTTAAGGAACATGGCGTTGTAAGCCCATTAAGAGAAGCAGGACTTACCAAGGACGACATAAGAGCACTCTCAAAAGAGTTAGGCCTTAAAACTTGGAACAAGCCATCCTTTGCCTGCCTATCCTCCAGATTTCCCTATGGTCAGACTATTACTGTTGAGAAACTAAAAATGGTAGATAAGGCTGAGGAGTTTTTATTATCAAAGGGGTTTACTCAAGTTAGAGTAAGGCATCTCGGAGATACTGCAAGAATAGAGCTTCATCCAGATGAAATTTCTAGAATAGTAGAACCTGCTCTTAGAGATGAGACAGCCAAATTATTTAAGAGTCTGGGCTTTACTTATTGTACATTAGACTTGAAAGGGTATAGAACTGGAAGTATGAACGAAGTGTTGGACAAAAAGACTATTGAAGAAAACACTATAGCATAAATTTTGAATCATAATTGAAGAAAAGAGTTGAAAATATAAGGAGATGGTCCCTTGTGGATGTGAAACGAAATAATATAGAAACGAGAATGGTACATGGGACTTGTCCTTTTGAACCACATACTGGTGCTGTAAGTTTTCCCATATATCAAAGTGCAACATTTAGACACCCTGGGTTAAATGAAAGCACGGGCTACGATTATTCTAGGCTGCAAAACCCTACGAGGGAAGTGCTTGAGAAGTCAATAGCAGACCTAGAAGAGGGAACGCATGGAATTGCGTTTTCCACTGGGATGGCTGCAATTACAGCTGTAATGAGTATTTTTAATCCAGGGGATCATATTGTTTTATCAGAAGACTTGTATGGTGGTACATTTAGAATCGCTGAAACTGTGTTTAAAAAGTATGGGCTTGAGTTTACTTTTTGTGATGCATCAAGGTTAGAGTTGCTAAATGATGCTATAAAAGTAAATACAAAGTGTATTTTTGTAGAGACACCTACAAACCCTACAATGAGAGTAACGGATATTAGGGCACTAACTGAGATTGCGAAGGCAAAAAATATTATTACTGTTATTGATAATACCTTTTTAACTCCATATTTTCAAAGACCCATTACTTTAGGCGCTGATATTGTCGTTCACAGTGGAACCAAGTATCTGGGAGGGCATAATGATACTCTTGCAGGTTTCATTATTACAGGCAATGATCAATTAGCAGATGAGTTAAAAACATATCAGATGTCAAGTGGTGCGATATTATCACCCTTTGATAGTTGGCTGATTATGAGGGGCATTAAGACGCTTGGTATTAGAATGGAAAGACAACAGCAGAATGCCATTGCTGTGGCAAAGTGGCTTAGAGAAAATAGCCAAGTCACAAAGGTTTATTATGTTGGATTAGAAGACCATGAGGGCTATGATATAAGCAGGAAACAGACCGATGGATTTGGCGCAATGATTTCTTTTGAGGTCAAAGATGTTTCCACGGTTGAGAAGATTCTTAAAAGAGTAAAGGTAATCATGTTTGCTGAGAGTTTAGGCGGAGTTGAAAGCCTTATTACCTATCCTGTAGTACAAACTCATGCGGCAATTCCTGAGGAATTCAGGAAAAATATAGGTTTGACGGATAAGCTCCTTAGACTTTCTGTCGGTATTGAAAGTGTAGAAGATATCATTGAGGATTTAAGGCAGGCCCTAGAGGACTAATCTCAGGTAATACCTAGTAAACATATAGGAAAATAATATATTTTTTACTAGAAACTATTGACAGTAAAATTTTAAAGTTATATAATAATAACATATTAATCTGATAAGAATACTAGGAAAAAAGATGGAGGAGATATATTATGTCAAAGATAGCAAAGAGTTTAACTGATTTAATTGGGAATACCCCACTTCTAGAATTGTCTAACTATAATAAGCAAAACAATCTTGAAGCTAAAATTATTGCAAAACTTGAGTACTTCAACCCAGCTGGAAGTGTTAAAGACAGGATCGGATATGCAATGATTAAGGATGCAGAGGAAAAGGGCCTTATAACAACTGGCACAACTATTATAGAGCCTACTTCAGGTAATACTGGTATTGCATTGGCTTTTGTTTCGGCAGCTAGAGGGTATAAGTTGATACTTACTATGCCTGAGACAATGAGTGTTGAAAGAAGAAATCTTTTAAAAGCTTTGGGAGCAGAGTTGGTACTTACTCCTGGGGCCGATGGTATGAAGGGCTCTATTAAAAAGGCTGAAGAGCTTGCAAGCCAAATACCGAACTCATTTATCCCACAGCAGTTCGAAAACCCTGCAAATCCTGAAATCCATAGAAAAACCACAGCAGAAGAGATCTGGAGAGATACTGATGGACAGGTGGACATTGTTATTGCCGGAGTTGGTACTGGTGGTACAATATCAGGTATTGGAGAAGGTTTAAAGGCTAAGAAACCTGGGATTAAGGTTATTGCAGTTGAGCCAACTACTTCACCAGTTCTTTCTGGCGGAAATCCAGGGCCTCATAAAATACAAGGTATAGGAGCAGGCTTTGTACCTGGTAACTTTAATAAAGACATTATTGATGAGATATTTCTGGTTAAAAGTGAAGATGCCTTTGAGACTTCAAGAAAGATTTCTAAGGCGGAAGGTCTTTTGGTTGGTATTTCTTCCGGCGCTGCGACTTTTGCAGCAACAGAGATAGCAAAGAGGCCTGAGAACAAGGGAAAGAATATAGTAGTTATACTTCCTGATACAGGTGAGAGATACTTATCAACCACCCTTTTCCAGGACAATTAATAAATGTGAATAAAAAGCTGATTCCTGTACTGTACAGGCGTCAGCTTTTTTAATCCCCTGTAGGAATTTATATTACTACTTACTTTCTAAAAGCGAATAAAGAATAGAAACATGTTACTAATAAGCCTTTTAATGGCCTAGTTTAAGGTAATTGCACGATATATGCACCTATAGATACTATTCTCTGCTAGATTAATCCACAGGTTTGTTCACACTATGTACACATGTCATGTGTACAAGCTAAGATGATAACCCTGTGGATAATGTGCATAAGTCTGTTAATAACTTTGGATTGAGGATTCTGCCTGTGGATAAACTATGTACTATTTTTGATAAGGCTGTAATAGTTGTGCACAGAAAATATGTTCACTTTGAGTGAACTTTATGTAAAAATTTACAGGACAGAAAAGCTTGATATTATTGGCTTTATTAAGTATAATAACGTAGTAACATTTTAATAAGTCAACTTTGGTTGTGCTAGACGGGGAGGTAGCGGTGCCTTGTACCTGCAATCCGCTATAGCAGGGTTTAATTCCGAGCCAGAGGCTTATTTTTGTGAGGCCTGCCGTTTATAAGTGGTAATGAAAATCGGGTCTTGCGCAATTGAACACTGTGAACCCCGTCAGGTCCGGAAGGAAGCAGCGGTAAGCAGTAAATTCAGTGTGCCGCAGGGTTACCTGGTTCGAGCTAACTGTAATCGTAACGCTCATAGAGATAACTCGAAGGCCTGGTGCACAGCCAATAATTTTTTAGGGAGGACATTTTGTCCTCCCTATGTTTATATACATGGAAATATCTTTGCTTATCTATTTTATTAGTAAAATAGGAGTATCTGATTTCAAGTCTACATTTTAGTTTTTGCTTGAGTTAAAGTAAATTTAGAGTGTAATTATGGTATAATTTAAGGAGATAATAATTAAAGAGTTCCATGAATCATTGTGATTTTTCTGAAGCTAATTAGCATAAGATACAAACCTAGGAGGGAATATGTCTTACCTTGCGTTATATAGAAAATGGAGACCTCTTGTTTTTGAGGACGTCGTTGAACAGGAATATGTTGTTAAGACCTTGAGAAATGCGGTAATGACCGATAGAATAGCTCATGCATACCTTTTTTGCGGCACTAGGGGAACAGGAAAAACTACTATGGCAAAAATATTTTCCAGGGCTATAAACTGCCTGAATCCCAATAATGGTGACCCATGTAATCAATGTGAGATATGCCAAGGTATTTTATCAGGGAGCATTTTAGATGTTGTGGAAATTGATGCTGCATCAAATAACAGTGTTGACAATATAAGAGAGCTGCGAGATGAGGTTATTTATGCTCCTACCAGTGCAAAACGTAAGGTTTATATCATAGATGAGGTTCACATGCTTACTACAGGTGCTTTCAATGCCCTTTTAAAGACACTTGAAGAGCCACCAGAACATGCTGTTTTCATATTGGCTACTACTGAGCCAAACAAGCTTCCTGCCACTATTTTATCAAGATGCCAGCGCTATGATTTTAAAAGAATTTCTGTGGGAAGCATAGCTTCGAGAGTTGAGCTTGTATCCAAGAAAAGCGATATAGGTATAGAGAGTGATGCTGCAGCCTTAATAGCAAAGCTAGCTGATGGAGCTTTGAGGGATGCTTTAAGCATACTGGATCAGTGTATGGCAGTCGGACACAAGAATATTACCTATGAGCAAGTATTGGAAGTCGCAGGAATAGTCAATGACACTTTTGTAGGAAATATGGTAGATGCCATACATAAAATGGACGTAGAGACTATTTTAAGGCTTGTGGATGAATTAATAATGGATGGTAAAGAACCATCTCTTTTCCTTACTGATTTGATAACCTATTATAGGAATATGCTTGTTTGTAGGATTTCAAATGGCAACAAGGAAATGCTTCAGATTCATGAATCGGCATTTCAAAGGATTAAAGACCAAGGAGATAGATATGAGGCAGATAGCCTAATGTATATGATAAAAGAGCTATCCACTCTTCAAGCTAGTTTAAAATGGGCGTCTCAAGGGAGAATATTACTTGAGGTTGGTCTTGTAAAGCTTTGCGAAGGCTATGGGGCAAATGATGTTGATGGACTTATGAACAGGATTTCAGTCCTTGAGAGAAAAATTGAAGAGAGCGTGTCTACCCCCCAAGCCCAAGTCAGACAGAAATCTCCGGGGGATAATTCCATTAACAAAAGGGAAACTAGTCAAAAGCCGGTTGACCCCGTTCTTGTAATAAAAGGAGAAGAACTATCCTGTTGGAAAGAGGTATTACACGAGCTCAAAACATTAGGGAAAATGCAGATATTTACGTTTCTAATGGATACAAGGGCTTATCAAGTAGATGAAAAGTTTATTTCAATTGTATTTAAAAAGGGTGAAAGCTTCAAAATGATGATAGCGTCTAAGGCAGAACACAGTGAAGTTGTTACTAAAATCTTAGCTAGAAGGCTGGGTAGAGAGGTTCATTTAAAGTTTATAGAGGAAAGCTCCCCTATGGTTACAAAAAAGGATGCACTGGAACAAAAAGCAAGAGAGATAGCAATCAAAGGTTCAATACCATTTAAAGTAATAGATGAATAATCGCAAATATATCGACACATATAGATTTGTTCTATATCTTAGTATGGAGTTGAGTTATTAATATTTTTACTGTATAATAATTTTGATAAAACTGTATAATGAGGAATAGAAATAATGTGGTTTTATTTTATTACTGTATATGGACTTACTTAAATTTATTGAAAATATGTTTTAATATAATATTATAACTTTTACTATGAGGAGGATGTAAAGATGGCAAGAGGTGGATTCCCTGGAGGTATGGGTGGCGGCGGAAATATGGCCAATTTGATGAAACAGGCACAAAAGATGCAAAAAGATATGGAGAAGATGCAAGAGGATCTGAAGGAAAAGACTGTAGAGGCTTCTGCTGGTGGTGGCGCAGTTAGTGTAGTTGTTACTGGTAAGAAGGAGCTCAAGGAAATTATTATTAAGCCAGAAGTAGTAGACCCTGAAGACGTTGAAATGCTACAGGATTTAATTATGGCGGCTATAAACGAAGCTTTGAGAAAAGCAGAGGAAATGGTAAATGGCGAAATGGGAAAAGTAACAGGTGGAATGGGTGGTATGGGCGGCTTAGGTGGACTTTTCTAAAGCCTAAAATATTTACTATGAACTTATTGTGTTGATTTATTTTGAGATTACACAATCAAATAACTAATATTATCAGAATCTTGCTTTTGGCAAGATTCTAATTTGTTTAATGAAGGAGTGACGTCTGTTGAGTTTTTATGCGGCACCTATTACACGACTTATAGAAGAATTTGAGAAGCTTCCTGGAATTGGGCATAAAACGGCCCAGAGGCTAGCCTTCCACGTATTAAGTATGAATATGGATAAGGCTGAAGCTCTGGCAAATGCCATTACAGATGCCAAACTTAATACTAAATATTGCTCTATATGCAATAACCTAACGGATACGGACCCTTGCAGCTTCTGTACTTCTACCACCAGAAATCACAATGTTATCTGCGTTGTACAGGACCCAAGAGATGTTGCGGCCATGGAGAGAACCCGTGAGTTTAAGGGCGTGTATCATGTACTCCAAGGGGCAATTTCCCCCATGGAAGGCATTGGGCCAGAAGATATAAAAATAAGGGAACTACTAATAAGAGTAAGGGATAATGATATTACTGAGGTTATTTTGGCTACGAACCCCAATATTGAGGGTGAGGCCACTGCAATGTACATATCGAAACTCTTAAAGCCAGCAGGTATAAAGACCACCCGGATAGCTCACGGAATACCCGTGGGAGGTGACCTTGAATATGCTGACGAGGTGACTCTGGCAAAAGCTCTTGAAGGAAGACATGAGATATAGAATATGACACGACTTTGTTATATTTTTAATACGATTTTATTTGGCAAACAATAGAAATGCCCCAGTAGTATTTACTGGGGCATTTGTGCTTTTCAGCTATAATGAAGTTATTCAACGGTAATAACTGAAACCGGACAACCTTCCTCTGCTTCTTTTGCTGTACCTTCAACATCTTTCGGAACTTCGTCTACATAAACTTCTGCAAGTCCATCATCAGCCATTCTAAATACTTCTGGACAAGTAGATGGGCATAACCCACAACTTATACAACCTTCTCTGTCAATAGATGCTTTCATGCTTTTTCCTCCCTGTTTACACCTTTGTGTTTTAATACTTCTAATTATTTTTTGAGACATTCTAAGATATCTCATTTATTATATAGCTAAAAAACAGCTATGTAATTTAGTTTTATCTTTAATTAAAGAATAATACAATGGTTAATAAGATAATGTGATTGAAATCACATTATACGTTAATTAATGATAGCTAAAAAAGTAATAGGAAAGTAAAATGATTCTATTTTATGATTATGTATAAGGGTATGAGAAATACCCGACGGATCTGACAAGGCTTTTAAGCGAGCTTAAAAGAGCAATACTAGAAAAAACAAAAAAGGTATAGCCAACAAGCGCCTTAATAGAATAGATGATCTGCCTGGCAGAAAAAGAAAAAATGCCGTCAATAATTAACAAATAGGTCACAAAATATGGTGTATAATGTAAAATATAAGGTGGTGAAAGGATGAGGATTGTTCAAAAGTGGTCTTATGCATGTGCTAATCATCTAGCTTCGTCAACAAATGAAAATCACCAACGGAGGGCGGTCTATTACTATGGCTTTTATATAGTGATTGGAGCTTTGGTGAAAGGAACCATATTATTTTCCGTTGCAGCCATACTTCGCATTCTTATTCCAACACTGATTGTGGTATTTGTGTTTGGTTCCCTAAGAATGTTTGCTGGGGGTTTTCACATGGACACTTACAACAAATGCCTGATTGTTTCTATGGCTATTTATCTTATGGGAGCTTTAATATCAAAATATTCCTACATATTCTGGAGAGCAGGGAGCTTGACAGTACTGTTTTTTTTTACATTTATTACTGGAATATACGTGCTGCTAAGATATGCACCCAAAGATACACCCAATAAACGTCTTACAGATACTAAGCAGAAAAAGAAGTTGAGGATAATTTCAATCATTTACTTCGGTATTTTACTTGCTGCGTTGGCAATTTTAATATATTTTAATATCAAGATGTATGCTATTGCTTTATGCTATGGAATCTTGTTTGAGCTATTTACTTTAACTCAAACAGGCTCTAAATTTT
>Ga0123336_10004654_pt1 | contig 11062 bp, 8 predicted proteins | sample SSSSmetaG_FD_96466 | JGI IMG/M metagenome (GOLD analysis project Ga0123336, IMG submission 96466) | Glacier valley bacterial and archeal communities from Borup Fiord, Nunavut, Canada, to study Microbial Dark Matter (Phase II) - ​SSSS metaG | ecosystem: Environmental > Aquatic > Freshwater > Ice... | reverse complement strand
TACAAAATCAAATGTCGTATTATCAACTGTAAAAAAGTCAAATATCTTTTTTAAAATTTCTATTTTTTCTTCATCAATAAGGTTATCTGATAATGAATTATAAATTAATAACGCTGAAATTTTATCTGCATCACCAATCACATTACATATATGTCGACCAAGTTTATTCTTTTCTTCATTACCAATACTGTCTGGTATGGCTTTAAAGATTCTACTAACTGTAATGTTAAGCCTATTAGAATCTAAACGTTCAAGGTCAAAATCAATTGCATTGCAAACATCTTTTGGACTCCAATTTAATAGAAGTTTTATATCAGATATGTTTATTGTTTCATTATATTTTATAAACTTTTTTAAATCTGATTCATAAATTTTATGTCTTCCAATGTAAAAAACCGTATCTTTTATTTTAACACTTCCGCAAAATACATATTCGCGATTATTTCGATTTATATGATACACTATATCCCACATATTTTTCGTCTCCTTATATATTTAATATTTTCTTTATAATATTCCAACTGTTTTATATTCTACAATACCTTCTATTATGAAAGTAAAAAAAACAGTATTATACTAATAAATAATATAGTTCACACACAGGCTGTAAGCAAAAAGAATCAGCCGTAAGCACTGACTCTTTTTATTTTGTACCAGAAGCACCAGTAGGCGCAGTTAAGTATAATATTAATATATATTTTAATATTAGTTGCATCATCTAATGTTTCAGGGGGACCTGTTGTCATCATGTTTTTCAAACTTAGATATAATAATAAAAATATTTATTGTTATTGGATTTTCAATAACAATATGTTATAATAACAGAATAAATCAACAATAATAATTAATTAAGAAATAAAAAGCATATAACATAAATATAAATATATAAAAAGGAGTTGAACTACACATGCCATTGAAAATAGACCATATTGAGGAAACTGAGGAATATACTCGAGCAATGAACGGTATACAATATAGATTGGATGAAATAGATGAAGAGTTAGATGCAAACGGGATAGGAATGGGAAGATGCCATATCTACTGGGAAAAGAAAAAAGAACTGTTGAGAAGACGCGGAATAGACTGGAAAACTCCCGCAGAAATGAATCCAGATACACTTTTTGATTAATTATAATGAAGAACCAGAGATAATCTCTGGTTCTTTTTAGTCTCCAAGCTCAAAGGTTGGACCACTAATATCTTTTGTTGATACTTCTTCCTTTGCTGACTCGTCTTTGGTTGCAGCTACCTCTGTTAGTGATTCTTTTTGACAACTGTACTGAATAATCTCCATTTGAGAACTCACAGTTAGCTTTCCATCACTTAGCTGTAATTTTTCTACATCTGCACCACCATCAATAAATGATTTAAACATGTTAACATCACTACGAAAATGTGCCATTTCTAACGCACTCGGGATATTTCCATAAGATTTATCAATATCTGCACCATTTTCTACAAGTACAGTTATACTCGGATAGTCTATTTTTAAATGCTTATCAGGATAACTTGAATAATCAGAACCGACAGCAACCTGTATGGGGAGTATTAATTCATCATTGTTAACAAATGATTTGCTAGGAATATTAATATTTGCACCCTGCTCAATTAATTCTAACAAAACCTCCTTACAAGAACCATTTTTATCATTTACACATGTAACCATTAGATAATGAATAGCACTTCTGTTGTCCTGATTTTTGTAATTTGTGTCTGCATTTAACCCATCACATAAATGTTGAACATCCTCCTTAGAAGGATACTCCGTTTTGCAAAGCTCAATCAATGGTGTTAAATGGTCAAGGTTTTCTATATTAGGGTTAGCACCCTTTCTAATAAGGGCATTAATCATTCCCAGCTCATTACAAAATATATCCTCCGTTTTAGCTATATAATGCAATATTGTATTCCCTTTTCCATCTAAGGTATTTACATTATACCCACCGTTTATAATACTTTCAACAGCTGAATAATAACTATTATCATGAAGATGATGGATTAATGGTTTTGTATCAACAAACATATTATTATAGTGGTCTGTATTTTTGATATTTGCGTTATGTTCACATGCTTTTTCAAAAACTGAAAAGTTCTTATTTTGAATAGCTATGGTTGCTGGCGATAGTCCATCACTATTTTTTAGGTTAAACATCACGCCTATGGTTTGCTTGTCAGTGTCTATAATATCTTTAAGTATCAAATCTTGACCTGACTTACTTTGATGTCTTGCTAAAACATGAAGTACATTATTATTATCAGAATCAATAATATCTCTTACATTAATATCTTTTGTATTTTCTTTAAAAACAGAATAATTATCAGTAATTAATGCGTGTATCATAAGACTTTTATGGTCCTTAACGGTATTAATTGCTACCTGAGAATAATCAGATATCTGAGAATATTTTGAAATAAAATCAAGATTATATTCGGTTGTTAATGTTGATTCTTTGCTTCGGATTTGGGTTAACAAAGAAGGTTTTTTAAAATCCTGAATATTTGAAAGTCTATCGTGTTGTTGAATTATTGTTAACCCAGTATTTAAATCCTTTTTCACGGATACAAAATAATCAATATTGTCATACTTATATGTTAAAGATATCTTGTCATTGTCTCTACTAATTGATTTCCAACTTAAATCTTGAATCTTATCAAACTCACAGGAGACATTGTTCGTTTTTAATGCTTGCATAACTATTAGAAAGTTCGTACAATCTTTACTTCTAGTAAATGGGTTTATTTCTTGTTCTAAATCAGTCTCAGGATTAAATTTGTTGTTGAAAATTTTGTAGAAATGTTCAATTTCTCTTGATACAGTTACTGAATTTAATATATTAATGTTTTTATCTTTAATTCTTATACCACATCCATATCCATTATTTATATTGCTCATTGTGTTTAGATAATCAGCTACATTAGTTTGCTCTTTTTCAACTTTATGAAATACTACATCAAAAATTTCACTATATAGTTTAATATAGTTGTCTCCATCATTATTAGTAAAAGCTTGTTTTAATCTTAAATTTATTGTTTCTAACGGTTTAGAGGTCTCAGCATATAATGAATTTATTTCATTTGAAAATGCACGAGTATTGTCAAACATTTCACTATATACCGTTTTGTCAAATACTTCACAAAAAATATTGCCTGTTTGAGATATTGAAGGATATCCACTACCACGAGAGCGAACATTCACTTTGTCAACATAACCATCTTGAACAGTCTTAGCAAAATCTCTGAGATTTGATTTGTAATTTAGATTATCAAGTATGTCTAATGCTATTTTTTGTGTTATAACTTCATTTGTAAAAATATTATTAGGTTTATCGTAAAGTCCACACCTGCCAGTCTTTTCAACTATTCTATTTTCATCTTCGATATATTCCTGTGAAAATAAGTGAACTAATTCATGAGTCAACGTTTCTCTATAGTTAGAAATGTCAATATTGTTGTCTTTTATAAGAGTAATTGTACTGCAACGTTGTTTGTCAGTTTCAAGATTCATTCCAACAGAAAAATAACCTAATCTAGAAGATTTTCCATTATTTAAATTTGTTTCATCTTCACAACGTACTTTTTCCAAGTGATAAACCCTGTCATATATTTTTTCCATTGATAATTCGTGTTCATCAGCAACTTTAATCTTAAATCCATATAATGTTTCAAGGACTATCTCTATATCTTTTAGATTCTCCTGGTTCTTAAAATAAGGAGAAAAAACTTTATTAGCATTTCCCATTATATCTATCATTTCTCGATTTTTACTATACTTATTAACGAAATCTTTGCTGTATTTCAAAATTCAAAACCTCCTTCTAAATCTTTTGAGGAATATATATATATTAATATATGAGATAAAGCATAACAAATATTATATAAATATATTAATTAAAACCAATTGTTATAATATTTTTAAAACAAAAGTTAATATATAGAGTCGGTATTAAAATCTGACTCTTTTTATTTTGCACCAGAAGCAGCAGGACCTGCAGTTAAGCCATAATATCAAAATATATTTTAATATTGGTTGGCGAGTATACAATTATGTTGAAAAATGATAATACCACTTGGGTTGGGGGGATTCTGATGGACAATTGGAATTAGGAGACACAGTTAACCGATTGTTACCAACTGAAATAATATTATCTGAATAAATAAAAAACAGAACCAATTAAGGTTCTGTTTTTTAATTTGCTAAAAGAGGTAACTGCAAGTTATGAATAACACACATAAAAGAGACCATTAAAGGTCTCTTTTATATTTATATAGCTTTAATTATTATCCTTGACATGTTAGTTTCATTCTACGAATTTACTATCCTACAAATGTTATCTTTGCAGTACCGTTACCAGAGTTAGTTCCACTTGACATTGTTCCACCAGTTACTCCACCAATATAACCTGAACCACCACCACCAGCGTCTACAGAACCACCACCACCGCCATACCAACCGCCACCACCACCACCAGAACCTCCACCCAAAGTATTACCACCATTTCCACCTACACCGAATAGACCACTTGTAGCTAATGAAACCCCACCAGCTAAAGATGACGTACTTGGTGAACCACCAGCAATTTGCGTTGCTCCATAACCATTACCATTATATGAATAGCCATTAGAAGTACCCCATAACCCAGCGCCATTTTGTCCTGACATACCGCCACCACCGCCACCTGGTCCAGCCCAAGCACCACCGCCACCGCCACCACCGCCAACGATTTTTCTATCGATGAATGCTTGACCACCAATTCTAATATCGGTAGCACCACCACCTGTACCTCCGTCACAATTTATAGTTTTTATAATTCCTCCACCACCATTCCAACCACCAGGTAAATTAGTGCCACCATCCAGAGGATGAGTGAAACCTTGTCCACCTACATAAATGTAAATAATTTGACCAGAACTAAGATTTATGTTACCAACAGAATACCCTCCTAATCCTCCATTATATCCACCTTGAGCTCCCCAAACTTCTAGTTTGTAAGCACCAGTAATCGGAACAACAAAGGATTGATAAGTACCTGAATAACCAAATGTTTGACTTACAAATGCATTATTTACTGTAATCGTAGACGTTGCCGTCATATTACCATCTATTGTTTTTACAGTTATAATCGCAGTGCCAGCAGTCACCCCAGTTATGACTCCGCTTGAATTTACAGTTGCAATATTTGTATTACTTGAAGTCCAAGTTACTGTTTTATTAGCTGCCGTGGTTGGTAATATAGTAGCTGTTAAGGTAGCTATCCCCCCAGTAAATATATTAGCTGTTGTTGGGTTTACACTAACACTTGTTACAGCTTGAGTTACTGTTATAGTAGAAGTTGATATGTAATTACCGTCAACTGTCTTGGCTGTTATTGTTACCGTTCCAGCAGTTACTCCCGTTACAACTCCACTTGAATTTACCGTTGCAATGCTTGCATTACTTGAAATCCAAGTTAAAGATTTATTCGTTGCGGTTATTGGTATTACATTCGACGTTAATATGGTAGTCGAACCAGGTGCAACTGTAGCAGTTGTTGGACTTATACTAATCCCTGTTACTGGTTGAATCACAGTTACAACACATGTTTCTAAATATCCACCATTTTCTGTTTTAACTGTTATCGTTGCGGTTCCGTCTCCAATCGCCTTTATTAAACCCGTACTATCTATGGTTGCAACACCTGAATTGCTAGATGTCCATGTTACATTTTTATTTATTGATGTTGTTGGCATTATAGTAGCAACAACTGTGTAAACTTCCCCTACATTTAAAGTCAATGTAGTTTTATCTAAAAGTACACCACCAGTTTCTAACCTAACGGTAGCCTCTTGGGTTATATTCTCTAAAGCATATACATTTCCAACTGGGTTTTGTATTATATAATCCAGTTTAATGTCAGGAATATTAACATATTGCGACAATTTACTATAGTCAATATCATAATAGTCACCCGCAGGGTCCAGAGTTACTTCTTTACCAGTTGCATCATATATTTTTTGAGAAAACGCATTTATTTGGTCTGCGGAATATGGCGTATCACTAAGACGTGGCCAATCATTTTTATCCATATAATAACGTTCACTTGCATTCTCTATTTGTTTCGTGTTTGATATGAATTTAGTGAATTTAGCTTCTTGGGTATGGTTCATAAACTTAGGAACTGCTAACAGCACAAGGATTCCGATTATAGCCATAACCACGATTAGTTCGATTATTGTGAATCCTTTTGTGTTTTTAAATTTAAACATTTAACAACCTCCTTTTTAGTTAGTATATTAATTTCAAGTATTAAGTATTAAGAATGTAGCGTTGACGATTTACCAAGAAATAATGAGAATTAAGTCCAAATTTGTTTATATACGTGATAAAGTATTTAAATACAACAAAAAAAAGGTAACTATTAAATTAACAGTTACCTTTTTACATCATTCTATTTAATTTAAACCAGTTACTGTTACTGGACTATATTTATTACCTGTGTTCCCAATACCTAATTGCCCTTTGCTATTATTCCCCCAGGCTTGAACTGTTCCATCATCCAAGATGGCTAATGTATGATGTTCACCTGCGACAAGTTGTTTTACATTGATTAAGCCAGTTACAATTATTGGGCTAGTTTTATTATTAGTGTTTCCTATACCTAATTCTCCATAAACATTATAACCCCACGATTTAACTGTACCATCTCCTAATAATGCTACTGTATGATATTGTCCTGCCACAAGTTGCTTTACATTAGATATTGTAGATACAATAACTGGACTAGATTGATTAGTAGTATTTGATATCCCTAGTTGTCCATAAAGATTATTTCCACAAGATTTAACCGTTCCATCATTTAATAGCACAACTGTATAATATTGACCTGCTACAATTTGTTTTATATTAGATAACCCAGTTACTGTTATTGGGCTAATCTGATTAGTAGTATTCCCTATACCTAGTTGACCTTGGCTATTACTGCCCCAGGCTTTAACTGTACCATCATTTAATAGGGCTATTGTATGATGTCCACCTGCTACTATTTGTTTAACCTCAGTTAACCCAGGTACCATTACTGGACTAGATTGATTAGTAGTGTTTCCTATTCCTAACTGTCCAGACCCATTATTTCCCCAGGATTTAACTGTTCCATCATCTAATAGAGCGAACGTGTGAGAATAACCTGCTACTATTTGTTTGACACCAGTTAACCCAGGTACCATTACTGGACTAATTTGATTAGTAATGTTGCCTATCCCTAACTGTCCATACCCATTAGAACCCCAGGATTTAACCGTTCCATCATCTAATAGAGCGAATGTCTGGCTATCTCCTACTACTATTTGTTTAACATTAGTTAACCCTGGAACTATTATTGGGCTAGTTTTTTGAATATCAGTAGTGCCTATACCTAATTCTCCATAAAAATTATAACCCCACGCTTTAACCGTTCCATCATTTAATAGGGCTACTGTATGTAAAAATCCTGCTCCTATTTGTTTAATTCCTTTGTCATCAACAACCTCTGATGTTTTTGCCCTATCTTCACCAGATACTGTTAAGTTTTTTAAATAAAATATTTCACCTACTGGGTTTTGAATTACATAATGAGTATTATCCTTTGGTTTCTGTATATATTGTTGTAACTTAGCGTAGTCAATATCGTAGTATTTTCCTGCTGAATCTAGCGTTACTACTTGTCCAGTCTTGTCAGTTATTTCTTGTGCAAAAGTAGTTATCTGTGTTGATGTATAAGCAGTATCAGATAATCTTGGCCAATCGTTTTTATCCATATAATAGCGTTCACTAGCATTCTCTAATTGTTTCGTGTTTGATTTAATTTCTGTTAACTGAGCTTTTTGGGTATAACCTATAAATTTAGGTATTGCTAAAAGAACAAGAATTCCTATTATAGCCATTACTACTATTAATTCAATTAAAGTAAACCCTTTTTTGTCTTTTATATTTTTAAACATTCTGTTGCCTCCTGTTCTTATGTTTTAGTTAATACTATATTATACTGAATAAAAGAAATTACAATAATAAATAATGTCGAAATTAAACACTTGCAAAAAAATACACGTATAAAATGGAAATAGCTCTTTTTTATATTTGCCCCAGAAGCAGCAGGAGCTGCCAGTAATGTACAATATTAAAATATATTCTAATATTAGTTGACTCATCTAATATTTCAGGGCCCCCTGGATGCATATGGTTATCGTTGTTAATTTTCCGTTTTTATTAACTATATGTACATGTAAGTTAGATGTTTTTATATAAAGTTTTTGTTATACTTGTCGTATATCTAAACTTATTATAATATAATGTATTATTATAATAAAAAAGGGAGAGATAAACATGGAAGAAACAAAGATGGAAATTAATGTTGATGAAGAAATATCAACCATAGACGAGCAAATAGCAAAACTACAGGAGCAAAAGAATATGCTAATTTCGTTAAAGATAGCTGTGATATCTCCAAGTAAAACTATTGCACAATCATGGTACGATATATGTGATACTCCTATGCGACATAGCGATTCTCTTGATGAAGTTGCGAAATCATATTTTCCATGGGGAGAAAAGTATTTTAGAAATTGTAATACCTTAGACATTACAGTTGGTAACTTTAAAGTGCTTATTCCAACATCCAGAGCTTGTACAATTAATATAGAATATCTAAGTACCCATTATGCCGAACCGAAAGAAACAAAACCATATAAACACGAAGAATTGTTTAAGGCTTATGGCAATGCATTAGAAACTAGTTCATTAGACAAGATGTTGGATTTCCGTATGAAAATTTACGATAATAAGCAACATAGAAAACACAGGATATGGTATAAATATTATCTATATTTTACTAGGTTATATTGGGACGATAAAAAAGCTAATAGAGATGCAAAGTGGTATTTAGAAAAATCAGAATATCTAAAAAAATCACGATTATATGACGAAACACGAACTAAATATTTGTATGAAACATATATAAACGAACTAAACGCATTTATGGAAAGTGTTTTACCTCGTGTAAAAGAATTTGCTTGTGATAGGTACAAAGTATCTTCTTCTCAATACCAAATAAAACAAATACTAGGGAAATAATAATTTATTAGAGACTTTTATAAGTCTCTTTTTTTATGCCAGAAGCAGCAGGTCCAGCAGTTAATGCGTAATATTAAAATATATATTGATATTAGTTGCCTCATCTAATGTTTCAGGGCCCCTGGATACCCAAAGTAATAACGATTGCTAATAAAAATACCCATTATATATTGTTAGTTGTTATAAACAAGATAAATAAAAAATAACATATATTAAGTATAAAAAAATGGGAGGAATGTAAAATGAAAAGAATTGAACCGATATTTAATCAAATTTTAAACAAGAGGATGGAAGTGTTCGCTAAGGAAAATGGATTAGGGACAATCAAAATTGTTTTTGGCTATTATTATGTTGAGAACTTTGAGAAATCTTCTATAACTATTTTTACAAAAGGCACAGAAAATATAGTTTATGAAAGCGAAGATATTTCTGATGCTAATTGGTTAAAAATGTTGCTTAACAATGTTGATATCGAAAACATAGTGCTGACTCCTTTAATTAAATGGGAAGATATTACTCTGGCTTCTGAAAATATATATGGCTGTAATTATGACATATTGTCCGATGAAGATTTAGCTGAGTTAGAGTCAAAGACATCTTTCGAGTATGAAGATGAAATAAAGGAAATATATGAAGAATGTAAATCCGAAATAAGTAAAGATGATTTTAAAATACAAATATCTAACCTTACTCTCAAGGAATTTGACAAGTTAAACTCTATGAAAAGAAAAATAGAGGAATATATTCTTGAATTAGCAAAAGAATAACAGTGAAAAAGTGAATGGGCAACCATTCCTTTTTTTTGTTTTAAAATATATTATGTTACCTTACTGCTGGTTTTATTCCTAAATAATATAAAAAAAGAAGACCTAAAAGGTCTCTTTTTCAACGTTTATTCCAATTGCCAAAATAATCATTAACAACTTCTTTGGTTTTTGCTTCTCCGCATAGTTCAATAGACATTTTTAAAATACTGCCTATACCCATACAATGCTCATCTGTAACTTTTTCAATTAAACCTAACATTTCTTGTAAAGATTTCATGTTACTCATACACGTTACAAGCCCTTTCCATGGTGCAATCATCCATTCATCAGTATGAATTCTTGAATTATAAAATTCGAATAATTCTAAAAATTCAGAAAGACTTAAAACTTTTAAAAATTTACTTGCATTACTAAAAAACACGTCTAAAATATCGTAAATCGCAAAATTATTCTCACATTTATCGATAATTACAATAGACTTTTCAATAAGATTAAACATTATTTCATTTGAAAGACTTAAATCGTATAAATTATGAACTATTGAGCGTACTATATTCTCATATTTTGGGTATTTGATTATCATAGTCAATAGATAAAGCGTTGCAGTTTCTGCATCACCCACAGGTTTATTCTTGTAATAATCGATTATGACATAATCGGAACGATTTATTACTCGAGATATACCACAACTTACATCAATTTTTTTAGCAATTAAATTAATCATATTAATGCTTAGTTCTACATTAGTCGTCAACTTCCCTATTTTTCTTAGACTTTCTATTATCTGTTTTAGACTTACGTACATTTTAATCTCCATATTGAATTCCTCCCATTTTGTTGTTTATACTTTATTATATAATCAGATAACAAGTTTATATAATGTAATTATTCAAAAAAATACAATACAATATTTTCTGATTGTTGATTAATCTTTGAATAAAATATCGCAAGAAATTGAATTTTGAATTTTTTTCTTTAAAATTTCATTACTTTTTTTACATGTTTCTAAATAAGCATCATTGGTAGGACTATCTACCTTTTCTACGTTAATAATTGGTTTTGAAATTTTAGAATCTAAAACAATTGGGTTCATAAATATCACCATCCTTTCATTTGTATTTTAATAAACACCCTACGTCCGAGGTTGCTTAACTAATATATTATTTAATATTATATTCGAAAAATAGTACTATAATTAATTTTTTGTTTTTAC
>Ga0123336_10004653_pt1 | contig 11062 bp, 7 predicted proteins | sample SSSSmetaG_FD_96466 | JGI IMG/M metagenome (GOLD analysis project Ga0123336, IMG submission 96466) | Glacier valley bacterial and archeal communities from Borup Fiord, Nunavut, Canada, to study Microbial Dark Matter (Phase II) - ​SSSS metaG | ecosystem: Environmental > Aquatic > Freshwater > Ice... | reverse complement strand
GAAATTTTCGGCTATTTTGATCTCAAAACGACCCCAAATTCAGTGCGGCAATTTTTGTGCGTTGCCTTAGTAGACGCAAGATAAGTTGTTCCTGAATATATGTATGTCCGAGCGACTGGCTCGTCCGCAGTCGTCCATACTCTGTGTAGGTACGCTCGCTGGCAGATGGTAGCCTTAACGTGGAAGTAAAAATAGGAAACCGATCGGATAACGAGGATTCCCTGGGGATGGCTGTCACGAATGCAGCCTTCGCGCGTTTTGTTGAAGTAGAGGATTCGATCCATACTTTGGCAGTGCCCAATTCAACATGGATCGGAAAAGGGACAGAACGATGAAACATAAACGATTAGGCACCCTTGCTGCTTCTGCTGCTCTCTGCAGCGCCCTCGCCGCCATGACAGCGGCTCCGGCACGCGCGCAGGACACGCAGGACAACAGCGGATACAGTATCAGCGAAATTACCGAACCCGCGCCCAGTCCGAACGAGGCGAGCGACCAGCAGAGCAACACGAACTCGGGTCCCGTCCGATTGGCACGGTTTGCCTATGTGCATGGCAACGTCACATGGCGCGCCGACGAAAATCAGGAATGGTCACAGGCGACTGGAAACCTTCCGATCCGACAGGGAGCGCAAATCTGGGTCAACGATGGCGGTCGAGCCGAAGTTCAGTTCGACGACGGCAGCACGCTGCGACTCGGGAACGGGGCGCTTGCCACTCTGCAGACTCTCTACAGTGATGCCGATGGCGAGTTTTCCGAAATCAAACTCAATGCCGGGCTGGCTTCGATGCGCGTCAAGCACTCCCACTCGATCTACCAGATCGATACGCCGCTGACTGCGCTGAAAGCAAAGGGTCCGGCGAAGTTCCGCATTGGCGTCGGCGACGGCGTCGAGATCGCGATCCACAGCGGCAATGCCACAGTCGAAGGCGATGCGGGCAAAGCGGAGTTACGCTCCGGCGATTTTCTCGACATGCGCGACGCCAACAGCCCCTACGATGTGCACTCTATACCTGCCGCAGACAACTGGGATCGCTGGAACGATGACCGCGACAATATCGGAACCGGCAGCAATTCGCAGCGTTACCTTCCTGAGAACATCGCGATCGTCGCGGGCGACCTCGACAGCTCTGGCTCATGGCACGATGATGGCGAGTACGGTCATGTCTGGAGTCCGCGCGTCAGCGACAGCAACTGGCGTCCCTACCATGACGGTCACTGGACGTGGGTGAACCCGTTCGGCTGGACATGGGTAGCCGGCGAATCGTGGGGCTGGGCGCCCTACCACTACGGCACCTGGGTCAATCGCCCTTATGGCTGGGCTTGGTGTCCCGGTCCTGTGAACCAGTACTGGAGTCCTGCGGTCGTCCATTTCAGCGAATATGGCGGTCAGACAGCCTGGTGCGCCCTTGCGCCGAGCGAAGTGCGTTACCAGTCCATACTCTCGATCGGCTTTCGCAGCGGCAACTGGTCCGCTCTGTTCTCGATCGGGCAGGCCGCCGTCTACTATCCCTACTCACAGGATTACTGCAGGGCGCAGCCTTTCAATACGACCTACGTGAACCAAGTCACCAACATCAACAATGTCACGGTGATCAACAACACGTACAATAACAATACGAACAATAACAACACGTTCAATCGGTACAACAACTCAGCGGAGTATTATGCGATCAACCGCAGCGCGTATGCAAACAGCCGGTTCGTGCCGATCAACGCACGTAACGCGGCAGGAACGAGCATCGTGGCGACGACTGCTTTTGCGGGTCGTGCCGCCTATCTGAAAGTTCCGCGTGCCAGCACAGATGTGTTTACACGAGGCAGATCCGCCGCACTTCCTGTCGGAAGATTCGCTCCGGTGTCTGGTCCGATTGCTGCTCGCCCGAACGCACAGTCGCTGACTCCCACCCGCGCCTTTACTCGCAGCGCAGTTCCTGCGCCCGCCATGCTGAATCGTGCCGTGTTCCGCGCCCCACTCGCTCCAGCGATCGTACGCTCGATTCCGGCAGGCGCCGGGCAGTCCCGCACAATGCCTGTGGTTACACGACCGGCGAGGGGTACAACGTTCACACGCCCGGACAGAGCTGCGGCAGCAGATGGAAATCGGAACGCCAATGGGCGGACGCCGAATACAGCAAATATGGGACGCGGAACAAATCCTGTAGCTGGCATCACTCACACTGGATCGAGCAGCTCGACCAATAATGGAATGGCTCGTACGGGTCGAGACACTACAGTGACGACGAGACCGGGACGTAATCCAGGGGGTACATCGACCGGCAATCCCGGCGCCGATGCGGCGGCGCGGGCAAGAGCGAGCCTCGGCGTAGGCGGTAGAAATACACGTACTGGCGGCAGTACGAGCGCTACGAACAGTGGCGGACGCAGTTCCGACCACACAACTAACGGCGGCACGACCAGAACACGTGGTAATGGTGGAACCGCCCCGACAACTCCGCGAAACAACGGTGGTTTCGGAACGACGACTCGCGGGAACAATAACGGCGCTGGCAGTACGAACTCGCGAACCAATAGTGACAATTCCGGTACTACAACGCGCGATAACAACAGCGGAATGTCGGGCGGCTATCGGTATCACGACACACGGCGCACACCTCCGCCGTCAACAGGTACCAGTCGCACGAACGGATCGGGAAGTGACGCAAAAACGAACCCGACACCGCCGCGACGTGATCGTACGAGCGGCTCCGGAAGCAGTGCGGCACCTTCAGCCGCTCCGCGAGCTCATACGGATACGTCGACCCCGCCGCGCCGAGAGTCGACGGCTCCTGCTCCGCGCAGAGAGTCGACGGCTCCTGCTCCGCGCAGAGAGTCGACGGCTCCTGCTCCGCGCAGAGAGTCGACGGCTCCTGCTCCGCGCAGAGAAAGTCCACCGAGGCAGCAGCCAGCTGCTCCGCCCCGGCGAGAGTCACCGCCTCCGCGACAGGAAGCGCCGCATCGGGACAATCCTCCCGCTCGCCAGGCGCCAGCACATAAGGCTGCCCCCCCGGCCAAAGATAAATCGGGCGATAAGTCCGATGACACAAACGGACGCGGTCGAGGCAGATAGAATTGGCAGGCTGCCTGCTCAGCGACTCTAAACCAAAAGCAGGCAAACGAAACTCCCTGCTGGCTGATAATCTTTTCGATAATCAGCCAGCAGGGAGTTTTCATATGACGCACTTTATGCTATGTATTGTTCAGGAGACGGTTGTCGGGTCGGTTACATCAGGGCGCAGATGGTGCCGCAGCCAGATCGCAGCCAGAACCAGCACGATAATAACAATTACCGCGTCTGCCCGATGAAAGTACGGCTTCAGGCGATCGAGGTTAGACGCGAATTTAATTCCGACCCATGCGAGAAAATAACACCACGGTACGGAGCCAAGAAACGAAAGCGCAATGAACGGCACAAATGGCATTCGTGCGATTCCCGCCGGCAATGAAATGAAAGTGCGCACGACTGGCAGCAGCCGAGCGATAAAAACTGCCGATGCGCCGCGCTTCACAAACCATGCTTCTGACTTTTCGACATCTCTGCGTTTAAGCAGTATGTATTTGCCGTACTTGAAGATGAACTCGCGCCCGCCTCGCACCCCGACCCACCACGCCAATGCCGACCCGAGTGCGCAGCCAAGCGCACCGGACAGCGCAACCAGATGAATGTTCATCGGACTGCTGCCCACGCTCGCTGCGATCGTGCCGAGCGTAAGCGCGCCCGCGAAGGGCATGATCACCTCGCTCGGGAGCGGAATGCACGCGCTCTCGAGCGCCATCAGCAGGATGATGCCGAGGTAGCCGCCGCCTGCAATTACCGACTTGATCCAGTCACCGATCAGGGATAGTATGTGTTCCAAATCGCCTCTTCGTTTCCTACAATTCGTGTGGTTCTATACTTTTCTGGTAACTAATCGTTAGTTAAGTAATGTTTTGTCCTTTTTTCGCATGACGAAACCGCTCGAATTACGACTTCGCGTCGATTTCGCAACACGCAAAACTTTACTTGACTGACTACTATTCACCACACCCAACCCCCTCCTTGAACAAAAGCACAGGAGGGGGAGAGAATACACTTCTCGTTAGCATTTGCTTTCGTGAAGGCACACTGGCTATATAGTTACCTTTTCTGCTTCTTTGTATGGATTCATCACGCTAACTGCGTGGCGGGAGACCGAAGTTTTCGCGCAGCGCCTGACCGATAGAATCCCAGTCCAACTCTTCGTGAAGCAGACGATCGAGCGCGCTCGGTGGGGCATCAGGCTGAACACGCGCCGCTTCGTAAACGCTCAGGACGCGAGCGACCATTCGCTCGGGGGTATATTCCAGCGCATTATGCCGGGCCGTCTCCCGCATTTTTTCTCGTTTCCAGCGATTGGTGAGCATCCCGATCACTCGCTCGGCGAACGCGTCCGTATCTCCCTCTGGAACGCAGAACCCGTCCTCTCCTTCACGCACTGTCTCCGGCGCGCCGCCAGCATCGACGACTACGCACGGCAGACCGGCAGCACGCGCCTCTCCAACGACGAGCCCCTGCGTCTCCGAAGGCGACGGAAAGCAGAAAACGTCTGCCGCCGCGTACACACCGCTCATCCGATAGTGCGGAATGGGTCCCAGGAAGTGAACGTTCTCACCGCCTGGCATCGCATTTGCCAGCGCTGCCAACTCATCCGCGAAAGGACCGCTGCCGGCAAAAGCCAGATGCACATCTGGCACAGACTCTCGCACGAGCGAGTAGACTGCCAGCAGCATGTCCACGTTCTTTTCGCGTGCCAGCCGACCCGCAAAGAGCATCAGCGGTGCGTCGATGGGAATGCCAAGCTCGCTGCGAACTTTCTCACGGGCCGAGTCGCCGATCGCATGTCCATCGGGCAATGCAATGCCTGTTGGCACAATCGTAATCGGTCGTTCGATGCCGAGATCCCGCAGTACGTTCGCAGCGACTTCCGAAGGGCAGATAATTTCAGCACACCGATTGTAGTACCATGGCAGGTAGGTCTCGAGCAGCCCCTGCGTCACGCCGTCGGGCAGAAACGGCAGATAATGGCTGTACTGCGAATACAGCGTATGGAAAGTCGAGATCAGCGGGACGCTGCGGCGTAGGGCGAGTTTTGCGCCGGTCAGCCCGAGAATAAAGGGCGTATGCGTATGCACGACATCGAGTCGCAGTTTCTGAAAGTGAGTCGTCAGCGCCAAACGCGGCAGGAAAGGATAGGCGAGCGGGTATTCTTTATTGAACGCCGAAACGAACGACGGAAACCGAAGTACATTTGTCTGGACTTCCTGCTGCTCCTGATGCGCGGGCGCGAAAACGTAGACACGATGTCCCTGTCTGCGCAGCTCGTCGACCAGCGTTAAAATCGAGGTCGAGACGCCATTCTGCACCGGCTCGAAACTTTCAGAAAACAGCCCGATACGCAGGGAAGCAGCAGAAGCATCCTGATCGTTTGCAGCAGCCAGCGTGGGTGCGACCGCCTCCCGCCGTGGCTCACTCATGGTCGGTGTCGCACAACCCGCTGTCAGAAACGGAAGTGTTCCGCTCAGCAAGCCGGTCGGCAGTGAGAGCTGACTGCTGCGCCTCCAGAAACGCGAGGATATCCGAGAGCCGAAAACGTCGCTGACGGGTCTCCTTTTCCAATGCGAGGGAAGCTGCTGAGCCGCGCTCCGTCTCCTTCCGATAGTAGGTTAGAATGCCTTTGTTCGTGTAACGCCGCACGGTCGTCGGGCAGACATTCAGCAGACGCGCGGCGTCCTCGAGCGAAAGTATCGGGTCGAGAAGGCGCTCGATCAGTTCGTGCCGCTTCTCCTGAAAGGGTCGCTTGTAGGAGGATTGCGCAGTCTCCTTCCGCTGATCCTGCCTCTCTAGCGCGAGTAAGGACTGGACATGGCGTGGAACGGTCGCCCAAAGATCTGCCGCAGACATTTCACCCTCGGCATTCGCAGTAAAAGCATGCCGGGCATTCGGTGTCACATTGCGGGCGTGTCTCGTTTTCGATCTTAACGATCCGGTATCGACCGGCTCTCGGACAGCAAAATCCTCTATAGTTTGCCCGGGCGATAGCTCCGCAGACATAATCGCCTCCGCGCCAGGATCCGACCTCTGTTCTTCGATGGCAGAGAGCGATTCATCGACCTCTTTGCCATCCGATATATCCTGGTTTTCCACATATTTTACCGAAGAGGATGGCGGTGAATAAGCCGGAACCGATACACCAAAAAGTCGGCGGCGCGACTCTGCAGGCGCTTGTTTTTGTGCTTCGTGCTGTTCTGCCTGCCTGCCCTTTTGTGCTTCTTCCAGGTTGTTCTCTGGAGGCGAAGGCGTACTGTCGGTTTTGCTGCTCGGCGACATCGAAACCGAAGAAACGACGCCCGCATTGCCTGATTTCCCTGCGGGTATTACTATGACAGTTCTTGGAATAGACGCCTGCGGGTGCGCTTTCTGCGGTTCTGGGATGCCTGGCAGAGCCGAAACGCGCTCGATTTTCGGCTCGGGTTTGACCGCAATATCAATCTGAGGAGTAAGAATAGACTCCCTGATTACGGGAAGAGTACCTGGTTCCAGAGCGACTGACTGCTCTGCCATCGGTCCTGTTTCTACTACCCGTTCGACGGGCGAGTCGGCGCTTTTTTGTGAGGCGAGGGTGTGTGCCGCGTGTGATACCGGCAGGTAAGAGGCAAACGCTGGTATCTCGACATAAAACTCGGAAATCGTATTGCCGTGTCTCAGATCATTCACAGGGACTGGCTGCAGATCGTTTTTTTGCCTGGACTCTGGCTGGTCAGTTACATTGGCTGCACTTTCCGGTGTTGGATAGATGCCGCTCGCTCGCTGCGCTTTCCGGTTCGCAGACGAAATGGCCGGTTCCACAACGCCGGTGAAAGTTGGCGTCGAGAGGATCGGCTGACTGCCGGCAGCGCTCGTTCGCCCCATCGTCTCGGCAGCAAAGATCGGGTGTGCAGCGATCGACTGCGTCATTCTCCGACGAGGCGTTCTGTCGTCACTTTTTTCTAATTCCCTTCGTGGATGCAGACTTTCTGGCTCGGCGTGTATGTGTACAGAATTGTTTTTACTATGGCTGCCCGCGTTGAGCTCTGTATGCAGGGCTTGTGCGGGTGAGGCCAGTCGCGGTGCAGCAAGATGCTCATTTGTAGACTGCACGAAAGGCGGCGGTTCGCTCGCCGGGCTGGACGCGGGTTCTCGCACAGTCGGAGGAACGAACTGCTGTGTTTGCTGCGAAGCAGGCGTTGTCTCGAATGGATGCGCTGTTTGTTCTGTCGACTGCTCTGCCAGTCTCGCAGCAGGTAAAGGCGTGTTGGTCGCAAGCGTCGAGGCTCTATTTACTTCGGGCGCAGCTGCCTCAGCCGAAATTTCGCTCGCCTCGACAAACTGACTTTCGATGAATTTTTGCCATTCGTCCAGTCGCACGTTATTAGTCTCCCGTATCAGGATGCTCTCGATGTCGAAATCAAAAACGGACCAAATCAAAACAGGAATCGAAAATTGTCCATCGCGCCGCAGACAGTACCGCTTCAGACGATCAGCATCGCGTCGCCAAAACTGAAAAACCGATAGCGTTCGCGCACTGCTTCACGGTAAGCCTCCATCATGAGTTCATGTCCGGCAAACGCAGAAACGAGCATCAGCAGGGTGGAAGCAGGAAGGTGAAAGTTTGTGAGCAGCGCATCCATGACACGAAAGGAGTAACCCGGCGTGATGAAAATCGAAGTCTCACCGGTGAAGGGTACGATCCGGTTCGATGACTGCTCCTGCCCGGCGATCTGCCCTGCCGCTTCGAGCGAACGCGCGCTCGTCGTGCCGACAGCAATTACACGGCTGCGAGTCTCATTCACAAGCCGCGCAGCATCCTCGGAAATCGAGAAGGACTCGCCGTGCATTTCATGCGCTTCGATCGTCTCCGTGCGCACCGGACGAAACGTTCCGACGCCGACGCTAAGCGTGATCTGTGCCAGCGTCACGCCTTTTTCCGCCGCCCCGCTCAGCAGTTCCGGCGTGAAGTGAAGTCCTGCAGTTGGCGCGGCAGCAGAGCCGCCGTTCGCGGCATAGACGGTCTGATAACGCTCCTCGTTCTCCGCGCTCAGCGCTGTACGAATGTAGGGCGGAAGCGGCGCGGTCCCCCACTTCGCGAGACGATCCCGGGTTTTCGTGTCGGCAAATTCCAAAATTCGCCCGCCGTCCAGAGTCGTGCCGACAACGACCGCCCGAACATCCTGCTCATCGAGTGAGGTGGCTTTAATCGTCAAAGTTCTCCCCGGCTTGAGCGATTTGCCGGGTTTGACAAGCGCCTCCCAAAACCTTTCGCCAACGGGACGCAGCAGCAGTACTTCCGCCGCTTCGCCCCCATCGCGCACTGCTGCCAGCCTTCGTGCGGTCACACGCGTGTCATTGAGAACAAGGGTATCTCCGGCACGCAGGTACTCGAGCAGATCAGGGAAACTACGATGCTCGATTCGCTGCGACTCACGGTGAACAACCATCAGCCGGGACTCACCGCGCGGCACAGGCGTCTGCGCGATCAGTTCGGGAGGGAGGAGATAGTCGAAAAGTTCGGTACGCAAAAGTGTTTCGTTCCGGCTGCCACCTGCTGACCTTTACAATAAATGGTCAGCAGGCGGCAGCCCTGTTGTTCAGTTACTAACGATGAAGTGTCAGGCGAGCGCTGCGGCGAAGGTGGCGAGCGGAATAAAATCGGCGTCGGGGGGCGCTTCCTGAGGCGCGAAATGCGCTCCCCCCACCTCTCCGATCGCGCCATCCGTCGTCGGCTCTGTCAGCTGCACTTTCACGACCGTGCGTATCAGATGCGAGCCGCCCGTGAATTGAACGCGGATATAATTGCCTGTGTAGCCGCTGAGCAGCAGCTGGTTCGCCGAGCCACCGTTTTCAATTTCGATAGCCGTATTGCCATCGTTACCGCTCGAACCGGCATCTGATTCGTCCCCGCCCGCAGCAGAATGCCCTTCGCGGTTTTCGACCAGCACTTCGAGCGTTCGCCCGAGAAACTTCTGTATAAACTTCTGCTGGCTTTCGCGGCAGGCGGCGGTCAGTTCTTTGCTGCGCGCCTCTTTTTCGGCGTCGGGAATCTGGTCTATGAAATCGGCGGCAGGCGTATTCGGTCGTGGCGAGTAGCGGAACAGATGCGCTCGGGCGAACCCGACCGAACGCACGACTACAAGTGTGTTCTCGAACGCGGCGCGATCTTCGCCCGGAAAGCCCACCATGATATCGCTCGTGATCGCGAGATCGGGAATCGCAGCGTACGCTGCCGCGCAGCGATCCAGATAATACTGCTGATCATAGGGGCGGTTCATCGTTCTCAGGATGCCGCTGTCGCCGCTCTGTAGGGGGATATGCAGATGCGGGCAGAGTTTCGGCTCCGAGGCGAAGGCCTGCAGAAGACGGTCCGTCACCTGCGTGGGTTCGATCGACGAAAGTCGGACGCGCTCGATGCCAGGAACCTGCGTTAGACGCAGCAGCACATCCGCCAGATCGGGGCGCGAGTAGTTTGTTTCGGGTGACCAGGAATGTGGCTGTGTCGTGATTTGCAGAAGAGGCGTGGCGTCGCTCAACTCTGATCTGCCGAAATTGGGTTCCTGTCCGTATGCGCCGACCAGTACGCCGGTCACGACGAGTTCGCGGTAGCCCTGTGCGGCACGGAGTTCCGCTTCCGCAACCAGCTCTCCGAGCGGACGCGAATGCATAACCTTGCGCGTGTAGGGTATCGAACAAAACGTGCAAAATACATTGCATCCGTCCTGCACCTTGAGCGTAGCACGGGTACGTCGGGCTGTGGATTTTGCAGGAAGCGTAGGCTGTGTATCGAGCGCATCCTCCAATTCAGGATACTTGCGAAGCAGGTGCTGCAGCGTTTGAAGCTTCTGATGATTAGGCACGATCAGCGATGCTTCCGCAACCGTTTCGCCCTTAATTTTTGCCATCTCGCCGTAGCAGCCCGTCATCACAACAATCGCATCAGGATTCTGAGTCGCCACTTTCCGCACCATATAGTGCGATTTGCGCTCAGCTGCCTGTGTGACAGAGCAAGTATTTATCACATAGACGTCGGCGTGTTTGTTGAACTCCGTGATGCCGAATCCACGCGCCTCGAAGTCGTCGAGTATGCGCTGTGTTTCGTACTGGTTTACTTTGCATCCAAGGGTTGTGAAGGCAGCGGTTGGCACGAAGGGTTGCTCCAGCGCGATAGAGTGAGATGTCGGGAAAAGGTGTCGAACAAATTTGCTTAAAAAATTGAGTTGTTGCGGCTGTCCGGATATTGTTGTAGTTTACCACGCAAACCGGTACACGTCAAAGGCGATTTCAGCGCAAATCGAGCTTTTGCTTGACAAGAGAGGCAAATCAGGTTAGAATAGAACTTGTATTGCGGGAGTAGCTTAATGGTAAAGCTCCTGCCTTCCAAGCAGATAACGCGAGTTCGATTCTCGTCTCCCGCTTTTGTAACTCCGCCTCCGTAGCTCAGTGGATAGAGCACCCGCCTTCTAAGCGGGTTGTCGCAAGTTCGAGCCTTGCCGGGGGTATGCTTCCCCTTCGTCGATAGTAAGAGCACCACGCTCTATGTATCCAGCAAAGCCCCTTGTTCGTGTCTCTATGTATCGAGCCCGGTGTCAAATAGTTACTCCGCAAGAACCGTGCCAACCGGAAAGCCTTTCCCAACTATCTTGAAAATAGTCCATCGACCGGCAAAGAGACGTTTCTTTGCCGGTCTTTTCATGTCTGCTGCTTTCATGCCCTCCATGCCCCGCGACGCCAGCAGGCTCTGCACCATACCGGGGAATACTTCGCCCGCAGTTTCGCGCCGTAATCGGGGAGACCCGCTTTTGCCGGTTCTCCCGCACAGGCAATGCACAAGCCTGCTTCGATCCGCAGATGCTCCGTCAACCCGCTCCGGCATACTTCCAGACCGGTCTCTTCGTCTGCACTCAGACTGCCCGCTGGATCGGCAAAGCGGAACACACCTTCGCACAACTTGAACAGAACGCCGCGCTCCGTGAGACCGGCAAGGACGGCGGCAAGGTTCTCTGCCTGCGTAGG
>Ga0123336_10004651_pt1 | contig 11069 bp, 5 predicted proteins | sample SSSSmetaG_FD_96466 | JGI IMG/M metagenome (GOLD analysis project Ga0123336, IMG submission 96466) | Glacier valley bacterial and archeal communities from Borup Fiord, Nunavut, Canada, to study Microbial Dark Matter (Phase II) - ​SSSS metaG | ecosystem: Environmental > Aquatic > Freshwater > Ice... | reverse complement strand
TAGGAGTTGTACCTGTATCATAATAGGTTAATTTATCCCAACTAATATTACTGGCATTACTACAAAAATAACTGGAAGGATCAAAAGAAATAAACGATTTGCTTTGAGCAAGAGTAATTGCTGGAAAACAAAGACCACCACTTTTAGGATCCATTAAATAAATACGTCCACTGTTTGCAGAAATAAACATACACCCGGCAGCGTAAAAGGCTGAATACGATTGAGTTTCTGTAACAGGCAATGGTATTCCGTTTTCCCAACCACTACAAACTTGTTCTGTTGTTTTATCATAACAATATATATTTTGCATATTCCAGCCAGTAAAATATATATTGTTATTGGGAATATTTTGATTGCCTAATTGCCAAGCATCGCTGATATGACTATCCAAATTTTTAAAATGTTGAATAAAACTATCACTAGTTGGCTCATAGCAATAAATCTTTAGACCACTAGCATTATTAATAGTAGATCCAAAACAAGGTTGGTTTCCAATCGTAAATGGAGAGATGTATTTAGCACTATTATCAATCGATTTAGAGTTTGTCCAATTATTACATGTAGTCTTATTAGTCATATCTAAACAACCTATTGGTGCTGGTGCGTAGCTGCTGATTGTAGAGTAAAGACTGTTTCCAACTATCATTAATTGGCCACCATTAGGGCCGAAAGGTCCAGCACCTGTTGTAGTCCCTGTAGAATAAGGTTGTCCGCTACATGCTGCCCCAGTATTTAAGTTATAACAAAGGATGTGATTAGTTGCTTCTAGGGTATAAACTTCATTTAAGCTAGGGTTATAGGCAATATCAAATATAACGCCTTGCGCTCCAGTAATACCACCTGCACTATAACCCTCACTTTGTCTCCACGGGATATTATTGAGCTGAATTTCTCCCCTAACATTAAGACCTCCCCCACTACAATATGTGTCATTAAGCATATCCCAGCACATTATGCCGTCTCCATTACTGTCTCCATAGCCAAAATACATTTTATTACCTACTATCGTAGCGGTCCCATTAAAAGATATATTTACTCCCAGAGGCTGAGGAGTTCCAACCATTCCTAATTTTAAAGGATATGCTATTCCTGGAGTTGCGGATTGGCAGGTAGTTGCAGTAATAAAATCAAAACATTCCAAACTAAATTGATTATAGGGAACATCACTATAGGAATGATGAATTAAACCAAATACCTTATTTTGGAATACTATCGGTTTAAAAACATCACCTCCTGCTAATGAGATACTTGAACCCAATGTTGTATAGGAAGTTTGTAGTTTTACTGACAAAGAACTATTTGTAGGAGGAGGCAGTACATCTAAACTGGTAAAACTTAAACATTTGATGTTTGGATCAGTACCATTGCTATTAGAAGCAGAATAAGTAAAACTCCCCGGAGTACAATTGGAATTAGTAGAGTAAGCAATAGACCAGCTCGCTGGTATCTCTATACTTCCTAAACGGAAAACTTGGCTATTACTAATGGGGAAATAAATTATTGCCTGATTACTATTAGGACCGTTATTCAAGTATTTAATTACCCAATTAATGTCATTACCTACTGCTGTTTGTGAGGCTTGAGTAAGAGAATCGCTACCTACCGTACTTATTGTAAAGTTAGTTCCTCCAACTGTGTTTCCTATACCGTTATTAGGATAAGTTGTGTTAGGAACAACACTTTGGGTAAAATTACTGCTAATTGTAGATAATTGGGAATTGCCGGAATAATTAAGAGTATATTGATGATTACCTATACTAAGATTGGTTAAATTAAATTTGACCATCTTATTGTTAACAACCTGGTTACTAAGCAGATTAGCCCCTTCATAGAGTTGAACCGTTCCTGTTGGGTTAATACCCCCATCTCCAGTTAAGTTTACATTCAATGTTATCTTTGTCCCAAAAGCACTGGGATTTATGGTTGAAAGTACAGACATATTAACAGAAGGATTTGCTGGAATGACATTCTTTGTAAAAACTCCTAACGTATTAGCACTATAATCAGTAGAATAGAAATTTCCGTTAGGCAATACGTAAACTCCCCGTGACAAACTAGTACTATCAGGTAAATCAATCGCATAACTTGGTCCTCCTGTTGTAGAAATTTTAGCAACTCTTGCATTCCCTGCCACGGCAACTATAACATTACCATTATTATCAACGCCCATATATTTAGGGTTATTAGCAGAGGGTGGAATTGGAAAAGCCTGAGGATTGGTTCCACCTGGTCCTAATTTTATTACTTCATTAGAATAAAAATTTTCTACATAAATATTATCACCGCTATCGATAACTACACCTCTGGGACCACTAGTGGAGGCTGTTAAGCTTATTAGGGTAGGTAAATAAGTTCCCACGGCAAATTTAGCAATATTATTTGTAGTGTCCAATGTTACATAAACATTTCCTAATGAATCAACTGCTACGCCGGTTGGTCCTGATGCTCCTGAGGGCATTGCTATATTATATGCACTCCCTCCACCAGCTGGAAATACAGTTAAAGTATTAGAAATATTTTCTATTACAAATATATTCCCCACTTTATCTCCAGTAATATTATATGGAGTATTAGAACCACTTGGTAGCGGAGTATCAATAGGAAGTCCACCTCCCACAGGAAATTTAGTAACAGTATTGGAAGTATAATTAGCTACATATAGGTTATTATTCTTATCTAGAAAGTTACCATAAGGAAAACTTGCAGTTATTGGAAAAGCAGTGTGACTTTGTGATCCACCACCTGCAGGAATTATAGTCAGAGAAGCTTTTCCGGTAGTTAAATTAGATCTGTTTGTTATATATATATTTCCGGCGTTATCTCCAACAACTGAAGTGGGAAGTTGGTCTGGACTTAGATCAATTGCGTTTCCTAAATAGCGCTCACAGGTGTTGTTAGTTGTATTTAAATAATAATTAGGAGTAGCAGTAGGACAAGAATAGGCTAAAGCCTTGTTAGCGGCCAATAATGCAGGATATATAACTACTAGTAAAAAGGATGATAATCCAATGATTTTTATTATTTGTTTTTTCATGTACCTATCCATATAGATTCGCAGATTTTCAAGAAGAGCACAACAGTAATGGCTTATCTGTGTTCGTATATTCTATACTTACTCACTTATTTTGAAATAATAAGTGAGTAAGTGACTAATAGGTAATCAACTTAACCTAGCTAAATTCCAAATACTCTTTTAGCTGTGGTACACCTAATTGTTCGATATTTTCCTTATCTGATTTACTATTTGCTCCAAATCTTCTCACTCTATAAGAATAATCTAATACTGCAAGTCTCAAATGAGTTGCTGTGAAATCAGGAAAGTATACATCAGAAAAGTATAATTCCGCATAATCAGATTGCCATAAGAGCATACCACTAGTTCGCTGTTCCCCCGAAGTGCGAATTATTAGATCCACATCAGGGATATCACTTCCTGAATCTAAATGAGACCTAACTATTAATTCATCAATGTTTTCAATATTATCTGCTTTTATTTTATTAAATGTTCTGATTAATTCATCTCGTCCACCGTAATCCATTGCAATCTGAATATTAAACTTATTATATGACTTAGTTTTTTCTTCTAATTCTGTAATTTTTGAAATTATATCAGCAGGTAGTCTATCTCTTCTGCCTAGATGCCTAAATCTAATTTCATCATTAATACATTTTTGGGCAATGTCATCTATAAATTTACGGAAAAGATTAATTAATACCGTTACTTCTTTGTTATCTCTTTTCCAATTATCAGTTGAAAATAGCCAGATTGTCATATAGCTTACACCTAGTCTTTGAGCTTCAACAAATAACTTCTGTAATCTTTTTTCGTTCGAAGCGTAAACATGACCGACCCAAGCATGCCAACCTTTTTCTCTAGCCCACCTTCTATTACCATCAGGAATTACACCTATATGCTTGGGGACCTGGACTGTATTATTGGTAAGTACTTCCTTAGTTAAATTTTTTAAAGAACGGAGATTATCTCTTAACTCTTTTCCCTTTAGATTAAATCCTGTGAATTGGATTTCCACTTTCTTATATTCATATCTCATCCCATCTATTTTAGTAAGTTCCGAACCTTTTTGGATCCAAAGCAGGAAATGACTTAATTCAGATCTTTCACCTTGAGCTAGAATGAATAATATTCCCGATGATTTATTCTCTACATAACCTGTTAGTTCTAATTTAGAAGCTATATCAACAAGCTTATGTCTAAAAAAGACTCCCTGCACTCTTCCACTTAATTCAACTTCTAATTGTTCCATAATATCTGTGTTCTTAAATGTTAGTTAGAATAATATGTATAACTTAAGATTATAGAATTCTTTACAAAAAATATACTGCTTCTTAAATTATATTTACTGATATAATTTCCCCTATATTTAAACCTAAACTTTATTCTTAGAAGATAATAATGGCTGAGTCAGATAGACAACAACCTATTCCGGATGATTACTATGAAAAACTAGGTCTAGGCTCTAGTAATGTTGGTAATGCTGGTAATTTTGAACCACTAATTAAACGGCAGCTATGTGAGTTTGAACCACTGCCAGTTGATACATTGGAGCGGATACTTCGATATTTTAACCAAGAACAGAAAATACAATTAGACGAAGGACAACTTCTAAATGTTCTAGCAATAGCTGATAATGAACGTCGTCAATTTGGTAAAGCTACAGAGGTTTTAGCAATTAACGGAATTTTTGGTTTAGGAGACGCTATAATCCAAGCTAGACATATTAGGTTTTGTGCAGAACAAACCGAGAAAAGATTTATCTGTCAAATCCCTCCTGCACTTATTGGTTGTCTTACTAATACTTCCAATATTAGTTATGTACCAATAATTACTAGTCGCCAGCTTAAGTCAGCTAATAAATTCTTATTTAGTATTGGATTTTCCCAAGATTACGTCTATCCTAGTGAGGCAGAGCGTCTTAGCAATCCTTGGTTTGATCCTACTAAAATTAGGTTACCTAAAATAGGATTACAATTAGAAAGACTAATTCAAACCCAACAGTCTAGCCAATTTTGGAAAGGTTGTGAGCCGGCAGATATTAACGATGTAATAACTGCTTTGAAACAATTAAATTACATCGGTGATGATGCCCAAGCATTAGAAGCTTATTATCAACTAAGACTTCATTTGTTGGGGGTATCACAAGAACAATATCAACCTTCCACTTCACTCCTCATCCTTTCCGAAGCTGAAATTATAGCCGCTAAAAAGAAATATCACTATGATTTATTAATATTTCCAGACGCTCAGGAAAAAGAATTGTATTTGGGGGAAGATCAAGTTAGGCAATCGGGTAAGTCTTTATTTGTTGATCAATGGGAAGAAATTTTTCCTCGATTAAAAGGTTTAAATATGGGGATAGTTAAAGGAACAGCTCACCCTGATTATTGCCAGCTAGTGATTACTAAAGCGCTTAAAGCCGGCTGTCAGGTTAATATTGTAGAAGTAACTACTATGGCCCAGCTTATACCGCATATGCTTGCAGCCAAAAATATTTTTGGCATGGATTCTGGTACTACTCATTTAGCAGCGGAGGTTATAAAAGCCGTGAAAAATTACGGTCTCTCAATTCAACTTCTTGTTTATTTCAATGGCATATTTGCAGATTTCAACCAGTATGCTATTACCGATTTAGAAAACCAGTCACACTCACTTGTCTACGATATAAAAGGTGATATTTCTTTAAAAATGGACGTGAGTAATTTGCAAATTCCTACTGAATTAGTCCAACAATTTTTGGCTAATTACCTTAAGATCGATAATTAGTGGACTAAATTTAACTAATTAAGTGTAGATCTTTTTGTTCTTTTTAATATTTCTTCAAAATTATTTAAGGCCTTAGTATAAACACCTTTAATTTCTAGTAAATCCTCAAGCGTGTAAGGTATCCGTTCAGTCCAACAGTATATCCCTGGTTTATCAGCCCATTTTTGATCTGAGCCCACATTAGGCCTATTAAATTCAAGGTCTAATTCCAAAATATCAGTTATTATGAAAATCACATCAGCTGAATTACTCTTAGCACATATAGCAGATATTATATTGTCAGCTAGATCAGTAATAGATATCTCTTGAGAGATATTTAAACCCGCTAGCTGATAGTATTTTTCTAAATCTGATTTAACTGATTCGTTATTGTTAGCTATTTCTAAATTTAGACGTTTTAGTTCGGTAATAATAGGAGGAGCATCATGATTTGTAAACATACTTACAGAGTTGTACGGCCAATTTTCTAAATCGGGAATGCTGAGATACCATTGGTGAAGCTTTAAAGTAACTAAATAAATACTTGCTATATCTAAATTCATTATTATATTAGGAAATTCTAGACTAGTCGGCCCACAAATTTCTGCCCAAATATCTGAGTCACCTACATTTTCTTTTATAAGCCTAAATATTTTTTGCACTCTTTTACTATTTTGTACTGGATCTTCTGAAGGAAGGATTTTGCCAATATATCCATACTTTTTAAATACCTCTTCATATGTCATTTCCTTAATTTGATCTTTATCACTACTGTTCCAAGGAACTGTAAACATACACTCATAATGCCAGGCAGAATCTATTCTTAAAATATGAAAGTAATGGGATTGCTGTCTAAATTTATTCCTGAACCAAAGATAATTATCTTTTTCCATCCTTTCATAATTAAAATAGTTCATCCCCCAGTGCTGTCCAAACTTTTGTAAATACATATCTTGTTCTAGATATGTATAGTAATGACTATCACCGATTAGCTTAATCTGAGGAGCTAAATTAAAAGGGAACCTAAAAGTATTATCTGGAAATATTTTATCTGGTTTAGAATTTATAGGAACTACAGCCATATATAGTTCTACAAATAGATCACTATTTATCCAAGTATCAGCGCCATTTCTGTTAGTGCCTATAGGGATATCCCCTATTAATTTTATTTTATTTTCTGTAGCAAATTGCTTAACTTCTTTCCATTGATTTGCAAGAAGCCATTGAACGAACAGATGATAACGTATTCTATTTTCTAGATAAAGGCTTAAAGTGTTGTCTTGGTTAATTAGTTTTCTAGCTTTTTGTGGTGATTGAAATTTTTCTTCCCAATTCCTCCAGTCTTCAGCTTTATATGGCCCAAGCTTTTGGATAGATATTTTATAGTCAACTATTGCTTGCCACAAACTATAGTCACTAGACCAGGAGTATTCAGAAGTTAGAAAATCGTTATATTCTTTGCTAATAATATGATTAAAATTATTAAAAGCGCACTCTAATAATTCAGTTTTTAATGTTCTTACTCTTTGATAATTTACTGGGCCCTTACGTAAGTCAGCTAGATCAGCTTTAGCAATTATTCTTTCATAGTCATCTTTGTTAAGTCCTGGAATTAAATCTTGTCTAATCTCAAGGGTAGTATATTCTAGAGCAAATGAGCTGACGGCTGAGTACGGGCTAGTATCAGATCTAGATAAAGCAGCTATAGGTAAAACTTGGATTTTACTAATTCCTATTTTATTTGCTAGTTTAATTAATAGTTTTAAAGAATAAGTGTCACCAATACCTAAGTCTTCTTTTCTTCTTAAGGCAAAAAGTGGTGTTAATAAGCCAGAATATTTTATTTTCGGCTTGGTTTTCGATTTTAGATGTCCCATAGAAAAATAATTGCCTATTTATACCTAGTTATCTTTATTACTGAAATCGATTACCTACCTAATACTAAGCAGATTTGTAATATTTAGTAGCTATATATTATAATATATCATATGAATACCGAATTTGAACAAGATATATTTAATGATCCTAAAGTATTTATGGCTAATCCTTTATTAGTTAATACTTACTATGAAGGATTACTAGCCCGCAGGCTAGTTACAAGTGATATAGAAAACATGCCCGGCTGTGTTATTTTAAGCTTCGAGCCAGATTATAAAATGATGGCAATGCCTACATCAGAATTACTCAGTTCTATAAGTAGAGCTAATCCAACACAATTTATGACAGGAGGCCCAGAATATTTACTATATTTTGAAAAAGAAGTCGGAATTACTGCGGGTAGATATGAACCTAGTATTAGAAAATTGGTGGGTGTTTCAGAACAAGAATATTATCTCATGCACACTCACTTTACCCAAAGAATACAAGCTGATGTAAATGGATTAAGTGCGCAGGATCATGAAGCATTTATTAGTTTAAATACTAGATTGTCTAATTTAGGTATTAGATTTTCTGCTGGGTATGTACATACGGGACACGCATATATGCCTGAGCTTGTTGATAAACAAGAACAATTGCCTTCACCACTACGATATTTAAATGTGAAAGGTGGTAAATTAAAAGCTATATTTAACTTCGATAATCCGCTAGAAGCAGTATTCTTTAATACAGTATTTGCTAACTCATATGGGGTAGCAACTGTAAAATCAATTAATAATATAGTAGGTGATGAGATTGGGAACGAAATCTTAGTTGCTTCAATTAATGCGCCCGGAAGGATTAATAGTAGTTTAAGGCGATTAAGAACTGGTATACAAATTATACCCGCTAAAATGATTGGAAATGCTACGGTTGGCTACGTAATATCTGATGTGCCCGAGCAAACTCATTTAGATCTTTCTACCCCTAGTCTCACTCCCGAAATGGAAGTTAGACGTCAGGCTTTGCTGGCACAATTTGCCCATGAAGCACTACTTGGTTTGCATGGAGAGGTTGATTTCGTCCCCAATGATTTAAGAGGATTAGAACAAGTTGGCTTCGTAAACTTACTTTCCAATAAATTTTCTGAGCATAGAGTTACTGCAGCAGTATTACACAGCGGATTACATACGGAACCTAGATTAATTCCCTTAGGTTCCTCTAGACGTACCCTGTTATTTGCTTACGTGTTAAGAAACAACGGACTAGTAAATTCAGCTGATTTAGAAAGCTTCTCAATCCCAAATTCTCAAGATTTAGATTTCATGTCCAGAATTAATAATGATGTCTTTAGTCTAAATAGATATCTGGAAAGTGCTGGGATCCCCTATTATTTGACTACTTTATTTAAAAAAGGACTAGGTTTAGCATTACTTCCTCGTGGAGATCAATCTATTAAAACTACTGTTGGACTGGAAACTCAACGACAATCAACACAAAATTTTATTAATATCGCTAGAGGGGAACCCCCCGAGGAAGCAGCGGTAAGTTGGACTAAACTTTTAGACATTGAAGTTAGAGTTTTTCGAGGTAATCCCGATTCTGCAATTGAAGCAGTTTTCATGTGGCGTAAACAAGACAACCCTACAATTCAAGCAATTCCGCTATTATCTCAAGAACAAATTGAATTCATGGAACTACTCTTATTTAGTCAAGGTTACCTTGATGATAAGAACGGTATCTATCCAGCTAGTCAGTTAGGTAAAAAGGCTAGTAGTATAAATAATTCTGCTCAGGTAATATATCCAGAGACTCTAGCTATCGTCAGAGGATTAACAACAGGAAGTGGTGGGTATGCTCTCTTTGGTAACGAAGCTTACAGACAATTAAAAGTAGTCCAAGTATATCAAAACTATGCCAGGACTAATGAAACAGAGGTATACGAAACTATGTCAGAAGATCTACCTCTAAACAAAATTGGAATAATGGATTTAGTTGCACTAGGAATTGGTGAAGAAGATCTTCCCTATAATGCTTTAAAAGGTACAGCTGCCTATTTGAGTTTTTCTACCAATGAGCATCAGCTAGTAATTGAATTATCAGCAAATCAGCTTGAAATAATCAAAGGATTTATTTCTGAGGGGCAACTGAATTTGACTCAGCAACATGATGGAGGAGATAACAGAAGAAAAGCCTATCAACGTCTTCTAAATAATATTTATCAACGCGCTCAAGCTATGGGCATAAATATCTCTAAACCAGGAAAAGCTACCCGTACTACTATTGAATTTCCGCTTATATCTTAATAACCCACTTTTATACTAAAGACTCTAACTCTCTAGCCATTCTGGTTGTTGTTCCCCAGTTATGTGTATGTCTAAATTCATGTACTTCTTCTGCATGAACAATTTCTTCAATCTTAACTTGATGATTACTCTGTTCAAGCTGCTCATGACAACTAGAACACATTGTACTTTGGCAGGCAAATAAAGGAGCTTCTTTCAATGTCCCTCTCTCAGCATCTCTAATTAAATCTCTAGCTGCTTTAGGATTTTTCTTAGCTAATGCCTCAACACCCTCAGTAGTTACAATCGCTGGCATTCCAGTATCTTTACATATTAAGGGTTGCGCATTATAACCTAACTCATCATTTCTTAGTGTGCATAACCTATCTGCAGGATCGAAGAAAGGACAAGCTACACCCCCGATTCTACTAGCAGCAGCTTCAACAATTTCTTTTGAAATTATTCCCATAAGGACTAAAGCTTTAGCTTTTTCAAAATCAAGCACAGTAATATCTATCTTTGGATTCTCACAACATATTCCATTACCTGGTGTGCACGGATGATTAATTGCTTCCATTCTTTCATTTATTGTTCCTGCTTCTTGCCAAAGCCTAGAATATTGTTGTCCTATTGTCTCAGATTCCATATTGATATTAATTGTTAATATACGGGGGATTATATCAAATTACTGACTAATAACATTAAGGTATAGTTTATATTGATTAGTAACCATATATTATGCGTTAGGTATGTATATAAATAACAGCATGCTAATATCATAGAAGATAATTTTATAGTCATTTGTTTGCATAAATTTGGGTTAACTTTAAAAGGAGGATCAGCAAGAGGCTTAGGTAGCATTGGAGTTATTAGATTTCTGCAAGAAGAAAACCTCAAGCCTCTAGTAATTGCCGGTTCAAGCTCAGGCGGAATAATAGCTAGCCTTTATGCACTAGGATACAAATGGGAAGAAATGCTCGAATTGGTTAGCATGATTAAAATCACTAAACTTTTTGATATAAGATCATTTTTAACACAAGGCTCATTAACTTCACATAAAAAGATAAAACAACTATTCTTAAAATATTCTTCTGATATAAATATTGAAGATTTACCCATTAAGTTGATTCTGTTTGCGACTGATTTAGATAAGAAACAGAGAATTT
>Ga0123336_10004649_pt1 | contig 11072 bp, 12 predicted proteins | sample SSSSmetaG_FD_96466 | JGI IMG/M metagenome (GOLD analysis project Ga0123336, IMG submission 96466) | Glacier valley bacterial and archeal communities from Borup Fiord, Nunavut, Canada, to study Microbial Dark Matter (Phase II) - ​SSSS metaG | ecosystem: Environmental > Aquatic > Freshwater > Ice... | reverse complement strand
TTGGTTACGAAAAGGTCGTCGCCGACGAGCTGGTGACTGCCGCCGAGGCGCTCGGTCAGCGCGTGCCACCCGTCGAAATCGTCTTCGGCCATGCCGTCCTCGATCGACAGGATCGGGTAGGTTGCCGCCAGCTTGGCATAATAGTCGACCATCTCGTGTGCGGACAGGGAGCGCCCCTCCCCGTCCAGCTGGTAGCGGCCGTCGCGATAGAACTCGGTCGCGGCCGCATCGAGCGCGAGGACGACGTCGTCTCCGGGGCGGTACCCCGCCGCCTCGATCGACGCCATGATGAAGTCGAGCGCGGCGGTCGGGGACGCGAGCGCCGGCGCGAACCCGCCCTCGTCGCCGACCGCGGTCGACAGGCCGGCGTCCGACAGGCGGCGCTTGAGGACGTGGAAGATCTCCGCGCCCCAGCGGACGGCGTCGGCGAGCGTGTCGGCTCCGACCGGAACGATCATGAACTCCTGAAAGTCGATGCCGTTGTCGGCGTGCGCGCCGCCGTTGATGATGTTCATCATCGGCACCGGCAGGATGTGCGCGGCGACCCCGCCGACGTACTTGTGAAGGCTGATGCCGCGCGCGTCCGCCGCCGCCTTGGCGACCGCGAGGCTGACGCCGAGGATCGCGTTCGCCCCCAGCCGCGCTTTGTTCGGCGTGCCGTCGAGCTCGATCATCGCCGCGTCGATGTCGGCCTGGTCCTCGGCATCCATGCCGCTCAGCGCATCGAAGATTTCGCCGTCGACCGCCGCGCACGCCCTGAGCACGCCCTTGCCGCCGTAGCGGGCGGGGTCCCCATCGCGCAGCTCGACGGCTTCGTGCCTGCCCGTCGATGCGCCCGACGGGACGCCGGCGCGCCCGCTGCTGCCGTCCTCGAGCACGACCTCGACCTCGACGGTGGGATTGCCGCGGCTGTCGAGGATCTGGCGGGCGTGGACGTCGACAATGGCGGTCATGGTTCGGCTCCGTACAGGGTCGCCCGGGGTCGTAGCGGCTCGTGCGGGCACCGACAACGCCTCGAACGATGCGCTGCCGTAACGGCTTTCCGCGCGCGCGGAACCGCCTTATGGGTCTGACGTTGGGAGAACGACTAACCGGGGCCTTCGCGCCGGTGCCTCCAGGGGTTACGCCATGACCATCGACACCACTTCTACCGGGATGCCGCCGATCACCCCGGCGCACGATGCGCTCGACCAGGGCCCCGCGCCCGGTGCATCGCACGGCGCCTCGCTGAGCGGGGCCGCCGCGCCCGCAGTCCAGTCGCTGCTCGGCGAGGGCAAGGCGCAGATTTCGTCGAGCCTCGGTGGGCTCGCCGATGCGGTACGCGAGATCGCAGCCAAGCTCGAAGGCAACGGCGCGTCGCCGATCGCCCGATACGTCCACGATGCCGCCGACACCGTCAAGTCGTGGTCGCACAACGTCGACAACAAATCGGTCGACGACCTGATGGGTGATGCGCGAACCCTCGTCCGGACCAGCCCGGCACTCGCCGTCGGTATCGCCGTTGCGGCGGGCTTCGTCGTCTCGCGCCTCGTCCGGTCCGCGCGGTGACGACGGGAGTCGAGCCCTCGATCGCCGACCTGCTCCGCCAGCTGGTCGACGACGGCAACCATCTTGTCCGGACCGAAATCCGTCTCGCCAAGTCCGAGGTTCGCGACAACATCGCGTCGGCGGCGAAGGGCGCTGTCGGCATCGGGATCGGCGCGGTGCTGCTGCTCGGCGCGGTGTTCGTGCTGCTGGGGGCCGCGGTCGGGTTCCTGACACCCCTTGTGGGGGCCGGCTTTGCGGCACTGATCGTCGGCATCGTGACGCTGGTCGTCGGCGGCGCGCTCATTATGTCGGGCGTCAACAAGCTCAAGGTGTCGAGCATGATGCCCGACACGGCGATCAAGTCGGTCAAGGCCGATGCCAAGACGATTTCGGGGAGCGTGGGATGACCGACGACACCAAGGCCTTCGCCAGCGAGGCGGCCGAGACGCGCGACCGCATCGCCGACACGATCGACGAGCTGCAGGCGCGACTGTCACCCAAGGCACTCGTCGACAATGCCCTCGGCTCGCTCGGCGAGGCGGGGTCGAGTGCGGTCGCGTCGATGAAGGGGGCCGCGTCGGGTCATCCGCTCGTGCTCGCCGCCGCCGGCCTTGCGGTCGGGATCGCATTGCTCGCGCGCAGCCGCGGCAGTCGCACGACCGTCGACTACGGCGACAGCTATGCCGCTTACTCCGACTATGACGATGGCTATGCCGCCAATCTCGTCGGGACACCGACGTCGGGCGATAAGGCGCGGGCGCATCTGGACGCGTGGCAGCACCAGGCGCACGAGACCGTCGGCGACAACCCGCTGGCGGTGCTGGCGGTCGGTGCGGCAACCGGTGCGGTGCTCGGCGCGGTCATCCCGGTGTCGGCGTTCGAGACGTCGCTGTTCAGCGAAGCGCATGCACGGATCGCCGCTGCCAGCGATGCTGCGATGGCGGCGATCAGGGACGAGCTGCATCCGTCGAAAATGTCGCTCAAGGGCGGCGTCGGCGGGCTGACCGACCGCCTGTCGCAATCGGCCGCGACGGTCCTGCATGAGGTGACGGCGACGCTCGGCCGTCCGGTCACGACGCGTTAAGCCGCGCCACGGTAGGTCGCACGGGCAACAAGGAGCTGTCGATGCGGCGTTTGACTGGACTGATGCTGGCCTTTGGGGTCGTGGGTGCTGGAGCAATTCCGACGGCAGTGTTCGCGCAAGCCCCGGCGACAGCCGATACCGCCGCAGCGGGCGAGTTCATCACCACCCTCGCCGATCGGGTGTTTTCGGTACTCCGCGAGAACCAGTCGCGGCCGGCGATCAAGACGAAATTCCGAGGGATGCTCAAGGAAAACTTCGCGGTCGACGATGCGGGCATGCGCCTCATTCGCCGGTATCGCAGCCAGATCACTCCGGATCAACTTGCGGCATATAAGGCGGTGCTGCCCGACTACGTCGTCAACGTGTATGCGGACCGGCTGATCAATTACTCGAACGCGACCGTGAAGGTGGTTCGCACCCAGCCGCACGGGGCGACGGGAAATGTCGACGTGTTCTCGCAGATCGTTGTTCCCGGCAAGAACCCGCTCGACATCATCTGGCTCGTTCAGCACGGCGAGAGCGGCAAGTGGCTGATCGGCAATGTGACCGTCGCCGGCGTCAATCTCAGCCTGACGCAGGAGGCCGACTTCTCGGCGTTCATCGCCAAGAACGGCTTCGATGCGCTCGTCGCGATGATGAAGTCCGCCAACGGGAAGCCTGTCTGACCGCGCACCTCGATCTCGCTGGCGCGGCGTACATCGATCCGAGCGCGCAGCTCTACGGCCACATAATGCTCGGCGCCGGCAGCTCGGTCTGGTGCAACGCGGTCATGCGGAGCGAGGCGGCGCATATCGCGATCGGCGCCTTCACGAACGTCCAGGATTTCGTCATGGTGCATACTGACCCCGGTCGCCCGGTCGTCGTCGGCGCGTACTGCTCGATCACGCACCACGCGACGCTGCACGGGTGCACGATCGGCGACAACGTCCTGATCGGCATCAATGCAACGGTTTATGGCGGGGCGGTAATCGGCGACAATTCGATCGTCGGGCAGCACGCCTATGTTCGCGACGGGACGATCGTGCCGCCGAACTCGGTCGTCGTCGGGTCGCCCGCAAAGGTCATCCGCACCGCCAACGGCTGGATCGCGAACCGTCTCAACGCCCTGTTCTACCACCGCAATGCGCTCGCCTACGCTGTCGGCGACCACCGCGCGTGGGACGGGGCCGAGTTCGAGGACTGGGCGGGGGCGACGATGGCCGCTGTTCAGGCGGAGTTCGCCGCGCTACACGCCGCGCTATGAGCCTGCTCCACCTCGTCTTCGGCGGCCGCGTCACCGATCCCCGCGGCCTTGACTTCGAGGACGCGGGCACGCTCGACATCGTCGGCATCTTTCCAGACTATGCCAGCGCCGAAGCGGCGTGGCGCGCGAATGCCCAGCGCACCGTCGACGACGCGGCGATGAAGTATGTCGTGGTTCACCTGCACCGCATGCTGGAGCCTGCGGTCTAAGCGCGCCGGACGAGAAACCGTGCCGCCGCCAGCCCGACGACGAAGCCACCGATGTGCGTCCAGATCGCGATGCCACTCTGCCCGGTGTTGAACGCCAGCCCGGTGAGCAGCTGGAGCACGATCCACGTCGCGACGTACCACAGCGCGGTGAAAATCTCACCGGAGACCATCACGCCAAGCACGCGGCGCGACGCGACGCGGCTGCGCGCGAACAGCATCGCATAGGCCCCGAACACACCGGCGATGGCCCCGCTCGCGCCGATCACCTGCCCTGCAGACATGGGATCGACCGCGACCTGGAGCGCGCCGCCTGCGATCCCGCCGAGCAGGTACAGCGCCGCGAAGCGCCCGCGCCCTACGACCGTTTCAACGTGTCGTCCGACCCACAGTAGGAAGACAAGGTTGAGCGCGAGGTGGATCCAGCCGGCGTGGAGGAACAGGGCGGTGATCAGGGTCAGCGGCGCGGGGATGTCGCCGGGCTGCGACGGCAGGTGACCCGTCAACCGCGCAGGTATCAGCGCCGCGTGGCCTGCGAGCGCTGCCGCGAGCGCAGGACCGCCAAGGCTCGCCACCAGCTGGACGGCGACGCACAGGCCAACGATCGCACGCGTGACGACGGGCGACGGGGGCGCGAACGACGCGCCGCCGAACCCGCCTTCCGGCTTCACCCGCCCTGCCGGGTCAAATGAACTCGACCTTCGCAATCGTGTAGTATTTGTCGCCCGACGGCGTCGTCACCTCGACCTCCTCGTCGAGGCGGCGGCCGATCAGGGCGCGACCGAGCGGCGAGGAGTAGCTGATGCGCCCGCGCTTGGCGTCGGCCTCGGTCTGGCCGACGATCTGATAGGTAATCGGCTTGTCGTCCTCGTCGATCAGCCCGACCGTCGCGCCGAACACGACCTTGTCGCCCGACAACGTCGTCGGATCGATGACGACGGCGCGCGCCAGCTTGTCCTCGAGCTCCATCACTTGCGCCTCGATGTGGCCCTGGCGCTCCTTGGCGGCGTGATACTCGGCATTTTCCGACAGGTCGCCGTGCGCGCGCGCGGTCTCGATATCCTCGACGTTCTTCGGCCGTTCGACCTCCTTCAGGTTGCGGAGCGTCGCCGTCAATTCGGCATGGCCCTCCGCGAGCATCGGATATTTGTCGACCGTCGCCATTCGCTGACTTCCCTGTTGAACGCCCCGGCCCCGCGGCGAAAAAACCACCGCGTACGGCAAGCTCTCAGGCTCGGGGCTTCAATCCAGCGCCGAATAGTATGACTGGAGCGAGCGTACTTCAAGCGGTCGCGCCTTCATTGCGGCAATCGCCTGGGTCGCCGCGACCGATGCCGAAGCGGTCGTGTAGTACGGCACCTTGCCGTACAGCGCCGACGCGCGGATCGACGCCGAGTCCTTCATCGACTGGACGCCTTCGGTCGTGTTGACGATCAGCGCGACGCCGCCGTCCTTGATCCGGTCGACGATATGCGGCCGCCCCTGCTGGACCTTGTTGACCCGCGCGACGGCGATACCCTGCCCTTGCAGGAACCTTGCGGTTCCGTCGGTCGCGATCAGGTCGAACCCCATCGCCACCAGCTCGCGCGCGGCGTCGAGCACGACGGCCTTGTCGCTGTCCTTGACCGACACGAACACCGTGCCCGCCATCGGCAGGACCGTGCCCGCGGCGAGCTGCGCCTTGGCGAACGCCATCGCGAAGTCGCCGTCGATGCCCATCACCTCGCCGGTCGACTTCATCTCCGGCCCGAGGACCGGGTCGGTTCCGGGGAAGCGCGCGAAGGGGAACACCGCCTCCTTGACGGCGACGTGCTTCCACGCGGGGCGCTTGAGGTCGAAGCTGGCGAGGCTCTCGCCCGCCATCACCCGCGCGGCGATCTTCGCGATCGGGATGCCGGTCGCCTTGGCGGTGAACGGCACGGTGCGCGACGCGCGCGGGTTGACCTCGATGAGGTAGACGGTGTCGCTTAGCTTCTCGTGCTCGTGCCCGCTGGCCTTCACCGCGAACTGGATGTTCATCAGTCCGCAGACGTCGAGCGCGCGAGCGAGCAACGCCGTCTGCCGCTCGATTTCGGCGATGATCGCCGGCGACAGCGAGTGCGGCGGGATCGAGCACGCGCTGTCACCCGAATGGACGCCGGCCTCTTCGATATGCTGCAGCACCCCGGCGACGAATACCGTTTCGGCATCCGCGAGCGCATCGACGTCGACCTCGACCGCGTCGCACAGATACTGGTCGATCAGCACCGGGCCGCCGCTAAGCGCCGCCGCATTGTCGCGCAGGTAGGCGTCGAGGCCGGAGGGAGTCTCGACGACCTCCATCGCCCGCCCACCCAGCACGAACGACGGGCGCATCAGGACGGGGTACCCGACCCGCGCGGCGATCCCAACGGCGGTGTCGCGGTCGCTGGCGATGCCGTTGTTCGGCTGTCGCAGGCCGAGCCGCTCGACGAGCGCGGCGAAACGCTCGCGGTCCTCGGCCAAGTCGATGTTGTCGGGCGAGGTGCCGAGGATCGGGATGCCCGCCGCCTGCAACGCCTGCGCGAGATTGAGCGGCGTCTGCCCCCCGAACTGGACGATGACGCCGACCAGCTCGCCGTTCTCCATCTCCTTGTGGAGGACCTCGAGGACGTCCTCGGCGGTCAGCGGTTCGAAATACAGCCGGTCGGCGGTGTCGTAGTCGGTGCTGACCGTTTCCGGGTTGCAGTTGATCATGATCGTCTCGAACCCGGCCGCCTTGAGCGCGTAGCAGGCGTGGACGCAGCAATAGTCGAACTCGATCCCCTGCCCGATCCGGTTCGGCCCGCCGCCGAGGATGACGACTTTCCGGCGATCGGTGGGCGCGCTCTCGCACTCGGGTTCGCCGAAGGTCGGGGCCTCGTAGGTCGAATACATGTACGGGGTCTTTGCCGCGAACTCGGCGGCGCAGGTGTCGATGCGCTTGAACACGGGGCGAACGCCAAGAGCGCGTCGGGTGGCGGCGACTTGGGCAACCGGGACCCTGGCAAGGTGTGCGAGGCGGGCGTCGGAAAAGCCCATCGCCTTAAGCCGGCGTATGTGAGCGGTGACGTTCCATTCCACCCCCACGTTGTCATCCTGGCGCACGCCAGGATCCATGCCGCCACCGGTCGCTATGTGGACGCGTGGGTGCTGGCGTGCGCCAGCATGACCTGTCGAAAAAAGGGTGGCTCCGCTCGCCCTCACTTCGGCCTCAGCAGCAACAACCTCGGCGATCCGGTTGAGAAACCACGGTTCGTAATGCGTGATCGCATTGACCCGCTCGACCGAAAACCCGCTCCGCATTGCCTGCGCCGCGATCAGCAGCCGGTCGGGTCCGGGGATCGACAGCGCCGCCGCGATCTCCTCGTCGCTCGCCCCTTCGAGCGAAGCCACCTCGTCGAACCCGGCCAGCCCCGTCTCCAACCCGCGCAGCGCCTTCTGCAGCGATTCGTGGATCGTCCGGCCGATCGCCATGACCTCGCCGACCGACTTCATCGCCGTGCCGAGGACGGCTTCGGCGCCCTTGAACTTCTCGAAGGCGAAGCGCGGGATCTTGGTGACGACATAGTCGATCGTCGGCTCGAATGCCGCCGGGGTCGCCCCCGTGATGTCGTTCTCGATCTCGTCCAATGTGTAGCCGACCGCGAGCAGCGCCGCGACCTTGGCGATCGGGAAGCCGGTCGCCTTCGACGCCAGCGCCGAGCTTCGGCTGACCCGCGGGTTCATCTCGATGACGACGAGCCGCCCATCCTTCGGGTCGACCGCGAACTGGACGTTCGACCCGCCGGTTTCGACGCCGATCTCGCGCAGGCACGCGATGCTCGCGTTGCGCATGATCTGATATTCTTTATCCGTCAGCGTCAGGATCGGCGCGACGGTGATGCTGTCGCCGGTGTGCACCCCCATCGGGTCAATGTTCTCGATCCCACAGATGATGATGGCGTTGTCGTGGCGGTCGCGGACGACCTCCATCTCATATTCCTTCCAGCCGAGCACCGATTCCTCGATCAGCACCTCGGTCGTCGGCGAGGCGTCGAGGCCGGTGCCGACGATGTGAACGAACTCCTCGCGGTTGTAGGCGATGCCGCCGCCGGTCCCGCCCATCGTGAACGACGGCCGGATAATCGTCGGCAGGCCAACGAACTCAAGCCCTTCGAGCGCCTCGGCGATGTTGTGCGCGATGCGGCTGCGTGGGCTTTCCAGCCCGATCTTGTCCATCGCGTCGCGGAACTTGAGCCGGTCCTCGGCCTTGTCGATCGCCACCGCGTCGGCCCCGATCAGCTCGACGCCGTATTTCTCAAGCGTCCCGTCGCGGAACAGCGCGAGCGCGGTGTTGAGCGCGGTCTGCCCGCCCATCGTCGGCAGCAGCGCGTCGGGCCGCTCGGCGGCGATGATCTTGGCGACGACCGCAGGCGTGATCGGCTCGACATAGGTCGCGTCCGCCATGTCGGGATCGGTCATGATCGTCGCCGGGTTCGAGTTGACCAGCACGATCCGGTAGCCCTCGGCGCGCAACGCCTTGCACGCCTGCGTCCCCGAATAATCGAACTCGCACGCCTGCCCGATGATGATCGGGCCGGCGCCGATGATGAGGATGGTTTGGATGTCGGTGCGGCGGGGCATTAGGAGGAGTTGCCGATTGTGCTTACGGCCTTCGACATCAATCGTTCGAAGCGAGCGAAGTAGTCGAGCCGCGAAGTTGGACCGTCTGAGTAGAGCCAAAGCATCTCAGCTCCGGCAGATGGAGCGTCAACCCAGACAGCTTTGATGAGAGCAGGATCGCGTGCGAATCGGACCCCGTGGGTCGTCATGTAACCGGCATAGTCGACACGCTCCGAGGTCATCTGACCTAGTGGCTTGTAGTTCCTGTTTAGCGGTAAGTATGCCCACTTGATCCCGGGATGCTCCACCTTCTGAAGTAAGTATGGCATCCAGAAACGAAAGAAGTGCGTCCCTTCAGGAGTACGTCGAGTCAGACGACTGGCTTCGTCAGGCGTCATCACGGTTCCCCCTCAGTTGATTTACAAACCGCTCGAACAGATAGTGGCTATCCTGCGGCCCCGGGCTCGCCTCGGGGTGGTACTGCACGCTGAACGCCGGGCGGTCGATCAGCTCCAGCCCCGCCAGCGAGCCGTCGAACAGGCTGACGTGGGTGACGCGGGCGTTGTCGGGCAGCGTCGCGGTGTCGACCGCAAACCCGTGGTTCATGCTCGTGATCTCGACCCGCCCGTCGCTCAGGCGCTTGACCGGGTGGTTCGCGCCGCGGTGGCCCTGATGCATCTTGTAGGTGCTCGCCCCCACCGCGAGGCCGAGGAGCTGGTGGCCGAGGCAGATACCGAACAGCGGCACCCCGGCATTGAGCACCGCCTGAATCGTCGGCACGGCGTACACGCCCGTCGCGGCGGGATCGCCGGGGCCGTTCGACAGGAAGATGCCGGCGGGGTCGTGCGCCATGATCTCGTCGAACGTCGCCGTCGCCGGCACGACCGTCACCCGTGCGCCGGCGGCGACGAGGTTGCGCAGGATGTTGCGCTTCATGCCGTAATCGACCGCGACCACGACCGGCCCGTCGGGGTTGGCGGCGTGGGTCGCGTAGCCCTGCCCCAGCGTCAACAGGCCGTCGTCCCAGCCGTAGCTCTGAGTGGTCGACACCTGCTTCGCGAGGTCCATCCCTTCCAGCCCCGGCCAGTCTCGCGCTTGGGCGATCAGCGCCGGCACGTCGAAGTCGCCCGTCGCTGAGTGCGCGATCACTGCGTTCGGTGCGCCCGCCTCACGGATGCGGCGCGTCAGCGCGCGGGTATCGACCCCGGCGACGCCGATCCGGCCCCATGATTTCAGCCAGCTATCGAAGCTTCCTGTCGCGCGCCATGAAGCGGCTTCGCTTGGGCTGGCGGCGACGATGCAGCCGAGCGCGTGCGGGTTGGTCGCCTCGACGTCCTCGGGGTTGGTCCCGGTATTGCCGATGTGCGGCGTGGTGAAGGTGATGATCTGCCCGGCATAGCTCGGGTCGGTCATCGCCTCCTGATAGCCGGTCATCGCGGTGTTGAAGCAGACCTCGCCGACGGCAGCACCCTCCGCGCCGATGCCAATGCCCCAGACCACTGTGCCGTCGGCCATGGCGAGAACACCCGTCGCGCCGGTCGGTCGAGCGTGCGCGGGAGCGTCGGCCAAAAAGCGATCCTTGGTTGAGCGGTGGGCAAACGCATGGCGGACTAGGAGGCAAGTGCCGCCGGGTCAATGACTGTGCGCGACGGTCGTATCCCGCTAAGGTCGGCAGCCAACGACTCGACTGGGAATCAATGATCCGCGACGACATCAAGGCGGCGACGATCGACGCCATGAAGGCCAAGGACAGCGTCCGCCTCGGCACGCTGCGGCTGATCGGATCGGCGTTGAAGAACAAGGACATCGAACTGCGCACCGGCACCCCGCCCGCCGACGACGACGTGCTGGTCGCCGACGTGCTGACCAAGATGGCGAAGCAGCGGCGCGAATCGATCGAGATGTTCAGCGCCGGCAACCGCCCCGAACTCGCCGATGCCGAACGCGCCGAGCTGGGGGTGATCGAGGCGTTCATGCCGCAGCGGATGGCGGCGGCGCAAGCCGAGGCGGTCGTCCGCGGCCTCGTCACCGAGCTTGGAGCGAGCGGGATCAAGGACATGGGCAAGGTGATGGCGGCGCTGCGCGAGCGCTTCGCCGGGCAGATCGACATGAGCCACGCCTCGGCGATGGTCAAGGCGGCGCTGTCCTGAGCCTGTCGCCCGCCTGGCTCGACGAGCTTCGCGCGCGGGTCAGCGTGTCGGGCGTCGTCGGCCGGCGGGTCAAGCTCGCCCGCGCGGGACGCGAGATGAAGGGCTGCTGCCCGTTCCACAACGAGAAGTCCCCAAGCTTTTTCGTCAACGACGACAAGGGCTTCTATCACTGTTTCGGGTGCGGCGCGCACGGCGACGTCATCCGCTTCGTCGTCGAGAGCGAGGGCCTCGGCTTCATCGACGCGGTGAAAAGTCTTGCC
>Ga0123336_10004648_pt1 | contig 11077 bp, 13 predicted proteins | sample SSSSmetaG_FD_96466 | JGI IMG/M metagenome (GOLD analysis project Ga0123336, IMG submission 96466) | Glacier valley bacterial and archeal communities from Borup Fiord, Nunavut, Canada, to study Microbial Dark Matter (Phase II) - ​SSSS metaG | ecosystem: Environmental > Aquatic > Freshwater > Ice... | reverse complement strand
GAAGACCGCGACCGTCTTCACCGGCGCGGCGTCACGTCGCGCAGGCGGCGGCGAGCGCGGCGGCGAGATCGTCGCGGATCATCCGCAGGGCGGCGTGCGGCACCCCTACAACCGACGGTGGAGCAGGCGCGGCTGGCGCTGGAGCCGGCGCGGCCGGTTGAGGGGGCGGCGGGGCAGCTCCTGCCGCGATCAGCGCCTGCGCCCCGCGGATCGTATAGCCCTCGGTGTGGAGGAGGCGCGCGACCGTCGTAATCGCGACGATGTCCTCGGGCCGGTAGAAGCGCCGGTTGCCGCCGCGCTTGAGCGGAGCGATTTGCGGGAACTTCGTCTCCCAGAACCGCAGCACGTGCTGCGGTACCCCCGTCAGCTCGGCGACCTCGCTGATCGACCGGTAGGCCGGGCCGGTCATTCGCCGTCGTCGGGCTCGGGCCCGGGATCGACGCCGCCATTGATCCGCGCGCGCAGCAGCTGGCTCGGCCGGAACGTCAGCACCGTACGCGGTTCGATCGGCACCTCTTCACCGGTCTTGGGGTTGCGGCCGATCCGCAGCCCCTTGCGGCGCAGGACGAAGCTGCCGAACGACGACACCTTGACATTGGTACCCTCGACCAGCGTCAGGCAGATGCGGTCGAGAACCTGCTCGACGAGGTCCGACGACTCGCTGCGCGACAGCCCGAGTTCGGAATGAACGGCCTCGCACAGGTCGGCGCGGGTGATGCTGCCGCTCGTCTTGGCCGCGCGCGCCGCACCGCGGACGCGCCGCGACGCGGAAGCTTGGCTCGTCACCGTCGCTGTCTCAGGCATTTCCGTCCCCTTGTGCCCTACCAGCGGACGGCCGCCGCACCCCACGTGAAGCCGCCGCCCATGGCCTCCAGGATGATTAGATCACCGATCTTGATCCGTCCATCGCGGACTGCGACGTCGAGTGCGAGCGGCACCGACGCGGCCGACGTGTTGGCGTGGACATCGACGGTGACGACGACGCGCCCCGGCGGCAGCCCAAGCTTCTTCGCCGTTCCCTCGAGGATGCGCAGGTTCGCCTGGTGCGGCACGACCCACGCGACGTCGGCGATCGTCAGCCCCACCGCGGCGAGCGTCTCGGTCATGACCGCCGCGAGGTTGACGACGGCATGGCGGAATACCTCGCGCCCCTTCATCCGCAGCTTGCCGACGGTTCCCGTCGACCCCGGCCCGCCGTCGACGAACAGCAGGTCGTTGTAGCGCCCGTCGCTGTGGAGCCGCGTGGCGAGGACGCCGTGGTCGGCGCTGGTGCCGTCCGCGTCCTCGGCGCGCAGCACGACCGCGCCCGCGCCGTCGCCGAACAGCACGCACGTCCCGCGGTCGTCCCAGTCGAGCAGTCGCGAGAAGGTCTCCGCCCCGATCACCAGTGCCGTCCGCGCCGCGCCGGTCACGACCATCGCGTCGGCGACGCTGAGCGCGTACAGGAACCCCGAGCAGACCGCGCCGACGTCGAACGCGACCCCGTGCGTCATCCCGAGCTTGTGCTGGACGACCGTCGCGCACGCCGGGAACGTCTGGTCGGGCGTCGCGGTCGCGACGACGATCAGGTCGACCGCGTCCGGCGTCAGCCCGGCCGCCGCGAGCGCGGCGCGTGCGGCAGCGACGGCGAGGTCGCTCGTCAGCTCGCCCTCGGCGGCGATGTGGCGCTGGCGGATGCCGGTCCGCTCGACGATCCAGGCGTCGGTCGTATCGACCCGCGCGGCGAGGTCGGCGTTGGTCAGGATCCGCTCCGGCAGGTAGCCGCCGGTGCCGATGATCCGCGACCGTCGCACCCCGCTCATGCGACCCCCGTCATGCGACCGACCTCAGGCAACGGACGCGTCGGAGCCGTCGTTCGCCGCGAGGTTCGGGCGGTGTTCGCGGAAATTGTCGAGGTCGCTCGCAATCCGCCGTGCGATGTCGCCGGCGACGAGGTCGTGCGCGACGCCGATCGCGTGCGCCATGCCGCGCACCGATGCGCCGCCGTGGCTTTTCACGACGATGCCGTTCAGGCCGAGGAAGACCGCGCCGTTGTGCGCGTTGGGATCGAGATGCCGCGCCAGCGCGCGCAGCGCCCCGCGCGACAGCAGGTAGCCGAGGCTCGACAGCCACGACGAGCGGAACGACTGCGCAAGCAGCCCGGTGACGAGCCGCCCCGTGCCTTCCGCCGTCTTCAGCGCGACATTGCCGGTGAAACCGTCGGTGACGATGACGTCGATGTCGCCCGCGCCGATCTTGTCGCCCTCGACGAAACCCTCGAAACGCATCGGCAGGTCGGCGGCGCGGAGCAGGGCGGCGGCCATCTTGAGCTCCTCGGTTCCTTTCAGCTCTTCCTCGCCGATGTTGAGCAGCGCCACGCGGGGTCGCGTCAGGCCAAGCACGGTGCGGGCGAAGGCCGCCCCCATCACCGCGAACTGGACGAGGTTCTCGGTATCGCACTCGACGTTGGCGCCGAGGTCGAGCACGACCGAATCGTTCTTGAGCGTCGGCATCAGCGCGACCAGCGCCGGCCGATCGATCCCGGGGATCATCCGCAGCGCGAGCTTGGCCATCGCCATCAGCGCGCCGGTGTTGCCCGCGCTGACCATTGCCTGCGCCTCGCCCGCCTTCACCGCGGCGATCGCGAGCCCCATCGACGTCGTACGCGCGCGCCGGACCGCCGCGGACGGTTTGTCGGTCCCCAGAATGACGTCGCTGCAGTGGACGATCGTGGCGTTAGCAGCGACGCGCGGGGCGCGGGCGAGTTCGGCTCGGATCGCGCTCTCGACACCGTAGAGCCGGTAGGCAATGCGCGGATACCGTTCCTGCGCGACCTCGGCGGCGGCGATCACCGTCGCCGGGCCGCCGTCGCCGCCCATCACATCGAGCGCGATCACCGGCCGGTCGGTCATGGTTGTCACCGCCGGGGGCGCGCGCCGCGCGTCAGCCCGCCGTCTCGACGACGGCGCGGTCCTTGTAGAAGCCGCACGACGGGCACAGGTTATGCGGCAGCTTGAGCTCGCCGCAGTTCGGGCAGTCCTGGCTCGCGGTGACCGTCAGGGCATGGTGGCTGCGGCGCATATTGCGGCGCGATGGCGAGGTCTTGCGTTTCGGAACGGCCATCCGGCACCTGTCTAATCATGTTTGCGCGGAGCGAAGTGGTTCCGCACGCGGGCACCGAACGCCCGCCGGTTTCAGTCGAGGCGCGAACCATAAAGATTTTGTGCCGCTGTGCAACGGTAATCCCGATGGCGTCGCGCAAACGTGAACGGCCGCCCCCGGGGGCGGGAGCGGCCGTCGTCACGCGGACTTACGCGCAGCAGGTGTCAGACGTCGTCGCGCAGCGTGTCCTTGACGCCGCCGACCGTGTTCTGGACCTTGCCCTCGACCTTCTCGGTCTTGCCCTCGGTCTCGAGCTTCGAGTCGCCGAACAGCTTGCCGACGCCTTCCTTGATGTTGCCGCCGACTTTCTTCAGCGCGCCGTCGATGCGATCTTCGTCAATGGTCCCAACTCCTTGTGGTGTCGTGAAGCCGTAACGGTGTAAGGCCGGATTGGTTGCGTCCCCCGACGACGGGGGCGTGACGGGGAAGAACCGCTGATGATGGTAACGCTCGTAACCGCCGGCTGCTGCGGCCTGCTGTACTTCATCCTGTCGCTGCGGGTCGTGCAGCTCCGCCAGGCGCACAAGGTGACGATCGGCGATGGCGGCCACGACCCGCTGCTGTCGCGCATCCGCGCCCACGCCAACTTCGCCGAATACGTGCCGATCATCCTGATCCTGATGGGCCTGATCGAGATGCGGACCGGCACCACCGAGCTGCTGACGGCGACCGGCATCGTCCTGTTCCTGATCCGCATCGCGCACGCGCTCGGCATGGCGCGCCCCGCCCCCAACGCCTTCCGCATTGCCGGCGCGGCGGGGACGTGGATCATCCTGGTCGGGCTGAGCGTGTGGGCGATCATCCTCGCCTACAGCCAGCACGCTTACGCGCTGCCGCCGGCGGTTTAGGCCCTACGCCGCGGCGAGCACCGCATCGCCGACGAACGGGTTGCTGCGCCGCTCGGCGGCAAAGGTCGACATGCCGCCGTGGCCGGGGATGAACGCCGTCGCCCCGCCCATCGGCCACAGCCGGGTGCGGATCGCCGCGATCAGGTCGGCGTGGTTGCCGCGCGGAAAGTCGGTCCGGCCGATCGACCCGGCGAACAGCACGTCGCCGACGATCGCGAGGTTCGACGGCGCGTGGTGGAACACGACGTGACCGGGAGTGTGGCCGGGACAATGGTGGACGTCGAACGCGAGGTCGCCGACCGTCACCGTGTCCCCCTGCGCGAGCCAGCGGTCGGGGGTGAACGGCGCGGCGCGCGGAACGCCGTACTGCGGCCCCGTCGCCCCGTGGAGGTCGATCCAGAACTTGTCGTCCGGGTGCGGCCCCTCGATCGGGACGCCGAGCTGGTCGCGGAGCACGCCGGTCTCGCCACAGTGGTCGATATGGCCGTGCGTGACGAGCAGCTTCTCGATCGTCACGCCGTGCTGCGCCGCGACCGCGAGCAATTTGTCGAGGTCGCCGCCGGGATCGACGAACGCTCCCCGCATCGTGCGCGTGCACCACAGCAGCGTGCAGTTCTGCTGGAGCGGCGTCACGGTGATGATAACCGCCTGGAGCGGGGGAACGACGTCGGTCACCGCGGCGATGTGGTCGGCGGCCGCGCCCGAGTCAACCTATCGAAGCGACCGGCGCGGCGTGGCATGAGGCCGACATGACCATGCTCGATCCGACGCGGCCCTTCGTCCTGCTCGACGACGCACGGGGACGGGCGCGGCTGTTCACCGGCATCGCCGAGGTCATCGCGGCAGTCCGGCCGGCCGAGGTCGCGGCGGCGCTGGCCCGGCTCGGCGCGGCAGGGGGCGAGCGCGCCGGCTTCGTCGCGTACGAGGCGGCGCACGCGCTCGAGCCGGCACTCGGACCGCCGCCGCGTGGCGGCGACGGCCTGCCGCTGGTCTGGTTCGGCCGCTTCGACACCGCGACGACGGTCGATGCCGTCGACCTGCTCGACGACCTCGCCCAGCACGACGCGACGCTCGGCGAGATCGTGCCGGGAATCGACGAGGCGGCGTTCACGGCAAAGGTCGGCGACGTCCTCGGCATCCTCGCCGCCGGCGACGCCTATCAGGTCAACCTGACGTTCCCCGCAACGGTGGCCGTAACCGGTCACCCGCTGGCGCTCTACCGAAGGCTTCGCGCCGCCGGGGCTGCGCCATACGGAGCGGTCGTCCATACCGGCAGCGCGTGGGTGCTCAGCTTCTCGCCCGAGTTGTTCTTCGCGCTCGCGGGCGGGCAGGTGACGGCGCGGCCGATGAAGGGAACCGCCCTGCGCGGCAGCACGGTTGCCGCCGACGACGCGGCCGCGGCGGCGCTCGCCGCCGACCCGAAGAACCGCGCCGAGAACCTGATGATCGTCGACCTGCTGCGCAACGACCTCGCGCGCATCGCCGAGCCGGGGTCGGTCGCGGTGCCGGCGCTGTTCGTCGTCGAGCGCTATCCGACGCTGCTGCAGATGACCTCGACGATCACCGCGACGACCCGCGTCGATGCGGTCGCCGCCCTGACGGCGCTGTTCCCGTGCGGGTCGATCACCGGCGCACCGAAGATCGCCGCGATGCGCGCGATCGGCACCATCGAGGGCGCAGCGCGCGGCGTGTACACCGGCACCATCGGGGCGATCGCCGCGAACGGCGACGCGACATTCAACGTCTCCATCCGCACGCTGGTGCTGGGGCGGCCGGGCGAAGCGCGGATCGGGCTCGGCGCAGGCATCGTCGCCGACAGCGTGGCCGCCGACGAGTGGCGCGAATGCCTGTCGAAAGGCGCTTTCCTCCGCCACGCCGGACCGGCGATCATCGAGACGATGCGCGTCGACGGCGGCGTCGCGGTGGCGGCGGACCGTCATCTCGCGCGCGCGGCGGCGACGGCGGCGTTCCTCGGCTATCCGTTCGACGCGGCCGCGATCGGCGCGGAGGTGGCGGCAGCGGCGGCGGGAGCCCCGGGCGCATCGTCGCGGCTGCGGCTTCTGATCGCGCCGACCGGCCGCTCGGGCGTCGAGCTTGGCCCGCTGCCGCCGACGCCGGCCGGGCCGGTCGGCGTCGCGTTCGTGCCGCTCCCGGTCGCGCCGGACGACTGGCGGCTCCGCCACAAGACGACCGACCGCCTGTTCTACGATGCCGCCCGGCACGCATCGGGAGCGTTCGAGGTGGTGTTCGTCGCGCCCGACGGGACGCTGACCGAAGGCAGCTTCACCAACGTCTTCGTGCCCGACGGAGCCGGCGGCCTGCTGACGCCGGCGGCCGGCGGGTTGCTGCCGGGCGTGCTGCGCGGGCAGCTGATCGACGCCGGGCAGGCGCGCGAGGCGACGCTGGTTCCGGCCGATTGCACCGCCGGCTTCTTCATCGGCAACGCCGTGCGGGGCCTGATCGCGGCCCGCCGGCTCTAGTCGGCGAGGGCGTTCGACCGCAACCGGCGCGCGCCTGCGACGAGGCCGAGGCCGCCGAACATCAGCGCGGCGGTCGCCGGGTCGGGCAGGCCGGCGGCGAAGCTGCCGAACGCATCGGCGATCCCGGCGGTGTGGACGAGGATGGCGGCGGCGGCAGGCGCGCCGAGGGCGAAGGTCAGGGCGGCAACGACGAATCGCATAATTCAGTTTCCCGCGCCGGCCCACGGGAGTGCGGTGCCGGCACAGGAGCTAACGGCGGCCGCGCCCGTGCCTTGCGGGCCGGTAAGCAACCGTAAAGCATCTTGGCGGCGGCAGGTTGAAACACCTTGAGCGAGCGCGGCACGCGACCTATGCGATGGACCTGTCCGGGGGTCTGCCATGTTCTTCTCCACCGCGCTCGCACGCATCAAGCCGTCGCCGACGCTCGCGGTCACCGCGCGCGCGGCCGAGCTCAAGGCGCAGGGTCGCGACATCATCGGGCTCGGCGCGGGGGAGCCCGACTTCGACACGCCCGACTTCGTCAAGGATGCCGCGATGCAGGCGATCCGCAACGGCCAGACCAAGTACACCAACGTCGACGGCACGCCCGAACTGAAGGACGCCATTCGCGCCAAGTTCGCGCGCGACAACGGCCTCGACTTCGGCCGCGACCAGATCACGGTGAACGCGGGGGGCAAGCACACCATCTTCAACGCGCTCGTCGCCACGTGCGACGCGGGCGACGAGGTCGTCATCCCGGCACCCTACTGGGTCAGCTATCCCGACATGGTCGCGTTTACCGGGGCGACGCCGGTGATCGTCGACTGCGGCATCGACGCCGGGTTCAAGGTGACGCCGGCGCAGCTCGACGCGGCGATCACGCCGCAGACCAAATGGGTCATCCTCAACTCGCCGTCGAATCCGACCGGGGCCGCGTACACGCGCGCCGAGATCGCCGCGCTCGGCGAGGTGCTGCTTCGCCACGAGCACGTGTGGGTGCTGACCGATGACATGTACGAGCACATCGTCTACGACGGGTTCGAGTTCGCCACCATCGCCCAGGTCTGCCCGGCGCTTTTCCCGCGCACGCTGACGGTCAACGGCGCGTCGAAGGCGTACGCCATGACCGGCTGGCGGATCGGCTATGCCGGCGGTCCGGCCCCGCTGATCAAGGCGATCGCCAAGGTCCAGTCACAGTCGACGTCGAACCCGTGCTCGATTTCGATGGCGGCTACGGTCGCGGCGCTGAACGGGAACCAGTCGTTCCTGACCGCGCGCAACGAAGCGTTCCGCATCCGCCGCGACCTCGTCGTCGCCGGACTGAACGCCGTGCCCGGCCTGCGCTGCCCGGTTCCGGAGGGTGCGTTCTACGTCTACCCCGACTGCGCCGGGCTGATCGGGCGAACCACTCCTGCCGGCACGGTGCTCGCCGACGATGGCGCGGTCGCGACCTACCTGCTCGATGCCGAAGGCGTCGCCGTCGTGCCCGGCGTGGCGTTCGGCGGCTCGCCGGCGTTCCGCATCAGCTACGCGACCAGCGACGCCCTGCTCGCCGATGCGTGCGTCCGCATCGCGCGCGCGGTCGATGCGCTGACGTAACGGCAATTCGCGGAACCCTGCCGGGCAGGCGTCGTTCGGAGAGCATCCTGAACGTCGCGGACACCCGTCATGGCCACCAGTTCCGTCATCGCTCCCCCCGGCACCCGGCTCGGACCACGGCAGAACCTCGGAACGACCGAGCGGCTGCTGTCGGCGCTCGGCGGCACCGTGCTTGGCCTCGTCGCGGCGCAGCGCAAGGGACCGACGGCGGTGGTCCTCGGCACGCTCGGCGCCGCGCTCGTCGCGCGCGGGGCGACCGGTGCCGCGCCCGTCCAGCGCCTCGTCGGCCCCGGCCCCGACGACAAGGCAGCCGCCAAGCAGCAGGGCTGGTCGTCGGCCGCCGTGCTCAGCCGCGCGGTCACGATCAACAAGCCGCGCCGTGAGGTCTACGATTACTTCCGCAAGTTCAGCAACCTGCCCACGTTCATGGAGAACATCGCCGAGATCGTCGAAACCGACGCGACCCACAGCCGCTGGACGGTCAAAGGCCCCGCCGGCACCACGACGAGCTGGGACGCGGTGCTGACGACCGACACGCCCGGCGAACTGATCGTGTGGGAGACGTTGCCCGGCGCGCTGATCGCCAACCGCGGCGCGGTCGAGTTCAAGGACGCCGTCGGCGGCCGCGGGACCGAGGTCCATGCGACGATCGTCTACCGCCCGCCCGGCGGTACCGCGGGCAAGCTGCTCGCCAAGCTGACCCAGCGCGAGCCCGGCATCCAGGTCCGCCGCGACCTCAAGCGGCTGAAGATGCTGCTCGAAGCCGGCGAGATCGCGACCAACGCCCCGCAGGACACCGGGGCCAAGGCGTAGGTGCCGCGCCGGCCAATCACCGGCTTATGATGCCCCGGCCGCGGCCGGCAACGTGAGGAACAGAACATGCGCGCAGTCCGCTGGCACGGCAAGCACGACGTCCGCGTCGACACCGTTGCCGACCCCGAGATCGTCAACCCGCGCGATGCGATCATCAAGGTGACGTCGACCGCGATCTGCGGCTCCGACCTCCACCTCTACGACGCCGTCATCCCGACGATGCACAAGGGCGACATCCTCGGTCACGAGTTCATGGGCGAGGTCGTCGACGTCGGCAGCGCGCACAAAGGCAACGCCAACGGCCACGGCCTCAAGGTCGGTCAGCGGGTCGTCATCCCCTTCACGATCGCATGCGGCCACTGCTTTTTCTGCGAAAAGCAATTGTGGTCGTGCTGCGACAATTCGAACCCGGCCGACACGCAGGACATCGCCGACACGCTGATGGGCCACGCGCCGTCGGGGCTGTTCGGCTACAGCCACATGACCGGCGGCTATGCCGGTGGCCAGGCCGAGTTCGTCCGCGTGCCGTTCGCCGATACCGGCGCTTTTGCGGTTCCCGACCACCTCGACGACGACCAGGTGCTGTTCCTGACCGACATCTTCCCGACCGGCTACATGGGCGCGGAGAACGCGTGCATCGAGCGCGGCGACACCGTCGCGGTATGGGGCTGCGGCCCGGTCGGGCAGTTCGCGATCCGGTCGTGCTTCCTGCTCGGGGCCGAGCGCGTCATCGCCATCGACAACCGGCCCGAGCGCCTCAAGCTCGCCGCCGCCGCCGGGGCCGACACGCTCAACTTCGAGCAGGTCGACGTCCTCGACGCGCTGATGGAGACGACCGCCGGGCGCGGCCCCGACGGCTGCATCGACGCCGTCGGCATGGAAGCGCACGGGCTGTCGATCGACAATATGATCGACCGCGCCAAGCAGGCGACCGGCACCGGCACCGACCGCGCCCACGTCCTGCGCCAGGCGGTGATCGCGTGCCGCAAGGGCGGCCACGTCTCGGTGCCCGGCGTCTACGGCGGCTTCATCGACAACTTCCCGATGGGCGCGGTCGTCAACAAGGGGCTGACGATCAAGAGCGGCCAGACCCACGTCCACCGCTACCTGAAGCCGCTGCTCGACCATATCGAGGCCGGCCGCATCGACCCGCGCGTCGTCATCACCCACCGCCTGCCACTCGACGACGCGCCGATGGCGTACAAGAACTTCAAGGAAAAGCAGGACGAGTTCAGGAAGGTGGTGTTGAAGCCTTAAGGCAGGGCCGCTTTTGGTGGGAAGCGGCCTGTCTTCTTCCGGCGTGAACGCATAGCGAAGCCGACATTGACAGCAGCTTTCGATGTCGCCCAGATCGCTACTTATGGATAGCGTCGATCGCTTCAACGCGCGAATGGGGCTCATCGCCTTTCTGCTTGGCGCGATCGGTGCGGCGGCGGCTCTCATCCATTATGCGTTTTGGCCACCAAAACCGCCTTCACAATCGTGGGCAGACGGCACCTACCTTAACGCTTGTTGCGAACCGCTAATCTTACATCAAGGCAACGCTTCAACTCATGGAATAAGCACTAGCTACTCCGTTGAGAACGGCAAGCGCGGCAACTATATCGACGTACCATTAGGCATCCGCGTGTCACATCGACATGTAGTGTTCGGCGGAACCCTTAAGTTTGTCAACTTCAATACCGACGGCGACGTTAAATCATTAGATCAAGCTCATTCGCTACAAATTTCTGGATTAGACGATGACAATGAATACGTGTTTAAGAAGCAATAGGCGTTACTACTGTCCGCCTTCGGGATAGCGCCGGGCCTCAGCTAGTGTCCGGTATTAGGCGAAAGCTGCCCTACACACCTTGCTCGACCGCGTGGATCGCGAGGCCGATCAGCCCGCCGATGACCGTGCCGTTGATGCGGATGTACTGGAGGTCGCGGCCGACTGCGGCCTCCAGCCGGCCGGTGACGGTCGCCGCGTCCCAGCTGCGCACCGTGTCGCTGACGAGGCGGACGATCGCGGCGCCATAGGTCGCGACGACGCTGACCACCGCGCGGCGCGCCAGCGTATCGAGCGCATCGGCGAGGCCCTCGCTGGCGGCGATGACGTGGCCGATCTCCGCCCCCATCCGCGACGTCGCCGCCCCGCGCGGCGCGGGATCGGCGAGGATCGCCTTGATCGTCGCCCACGCGCTTGCGAACAGCCCGGCGATCGCGGGCGAATCG
>Ga0123336_10004647_pt1 | contig 11079 bp, 10 predicted proteins | sample SSSSmetaG_FD_96466 | JGI IMG/M metagenome (GOLD analysis project Ga0123336, IMG submission 96466) | Glacier valley bacterial and archeal communities from Borup Fiord, Nunavut, Canada, to study Microbial Dark Matter (Phase II) - ​SSSS metaG | ecosystem: Environmental > Aquatic > Freshwater > Ice... | reverse complement strand
TTGCCTTTATTAAAGTTATATTCGTTCATCAATATTCCCCTGTTTTTTATTTTTGGATATTTTAAATATAAATGACATGATAAAAACGCCAACAAATGCAAATATTACAGCTAATAAATTTTCTATCATGAATTGCATGATAGAAAAATCATAAGTATTAATCGAAAGTATATTATTTAAAAATTCATTATTATTTGTTTGTATGTCTATTAATAGAATTGGAAGAAATTGCGAAAATATAATAGCCGCATATAAACCCAGTATTAAACTCCATATTTGGTGTTTAACTTTAGTTTGGTCTTGAGTTTTTATATAAAATATATAAGCTACAATTCCCACAATAATGTAAAATGTAACAGATCTAACAAGTCCATAATATGTAACAACTAAATAAGGAAGATACCCTACTATTCCACCAACAAATGTAAATAAAAATAATTTTAACTTATAACTTAAATCCATAATATACCATCCTTATCATCAATTTGGCTCAACCTGCAATCATTTTACCAAAAACCATCTTACCAGCTTGGGTCTGTAAGATACTTGTTATCGTTATATGCACTACTTTACCAATAGACTTGCTTCCATCCTCAATTATAACCATAGTACCACCGTCTAAATAAGCCACGCCTTGTCCCGTTTCTTTGCCCTCTTTAACTATAAAAATTTCTATCTCTTCACCAGGAATTGCAACAAGCTTTAATGCATTAGATAAACTATTAATACTTAATACTGTCAATCCATTTATTTCAGCAATTTTCTTGAGATTAAAATCATTTGTAATTATTGCAGCATTATTAACTTTTGCATGATTAATAAGCTTTTCATCAACACCGTTTCCTTGTATTTCTATGTATGATTCTATAGTTATGCTTTCATTCAATTTCTTGACCATAATATCTAAGTTATCAAGTCCACGCTTACCTCTTAATCTTTTCAAGGAATCAGCAGAATCAGCTAAACTACCAAGCTCTTCAATTACGTAAAATGGCACTATTGTATGACCACTAAAAAAGCCAGCCATAATTACATCAAGTATTCTTCCGTCAATAATTACGCTTGTATCTAATAGATAAATTTTCTTATCAGATTGTTCAGCTACCCCTTCTAGCTTGCTTTTTAAACCTGTAAATATTCTCTCACTCTTAAATTTTATTACTAACCAAAAGCCAGTGTAACCAAGCAATATATTTACAAACAGACTTATTATGGTACCAAACGGTTCTACAAATCTAATTGGAAGTGTTATAAGATTAGCAACCACTAAGCCTACAATTAGTCCAATAAATCCAAGCACCATCTCATAAAAGTTTGCTTTCATGCTATTCATAAATGTTACAATACGCTCTGCAAATTTCGGAGTTGACTTAATAATAAGACCTGTTAATATCCAAAATACAACAAAGGACAAGAGCATACCTACGACTTTAAATACTAAGAATGCTTGTCCCGCTAATTTTTCATTAAGCTGCTCTTCATTAAGTTTTATTAAAGAAACAAATGCTACAGAACCAATAATACTACATGAGACCTTTACGACTCTGGTAAACATGAATACTCCATTTCATTAAATATTTACGGCTACTTCAACAATTGCTTCTATTTCACAAACGTCCTTACCTGTGGATAAAAGCAACTCGCTAAACAATATTTGTTTAGAGCTTGTCAGCATTTTTTTCTCACCAGTAGACAAATTTCTATCTTTCTCACGGCAAGTTAGAAATTTATAAACATCAGCTACTTCTAATATATCTCCGCTCCTGAGCTTTTCTAAATTATCTCTATGCCTTTTATTCCAATTAACCGTACTTACCACGCATTTTTCTGAAATTCTTTCAATTACTGTTGGCACATATTCATCTTCAATCACGTTTCTAATGCCTAATTTAATTGTGTTATTAACAGGTATCATCAATTTCATATTTCCAAATGGTAACTTTAATATATAATATTGCCTAATCTCGCCTAAGACCTCACTGTCTTCTATTGAGTCTATAATGCCAGCCCCGTGCATTGGATAAACTATTTTGTCACCGATCATATATAACATAAAATCCTCCATTCGCAACTATTTATATATTTTCTATACCTTCAAGCTCATAAAAATTAATATAAATATATTGTACCACATTATACCGCGTTTGTCTAGCAAGAATCACATTCTGCAGTTGTAAAACAAACAACTTTTTTGTTATTTATACAGCGCTTTTTGATTTTGACCTACATCATTTTGGTATGGTAAGCTGGGAGATAGAAATAACATTTAAAATAGGTCTTTATTATTTTACCAGTATGCTTTAAAATACATATATAGTTTTAAGAAAAGAGGTGAATACCTTGATTTATTGAATACTTACCAATATATTTATAAATCAAGCTATTATGAATTCAAGAATAGAAAAATTAACAGAAATATTTTTCAAAATATTTGGAAATGAAGGAGAACAAATCAGGTATTTTTCAGGTCCAGGTAGAGTGAACCTAATTGGTGAGCATATTGATTATTGTGGTGGCTTCGTATTTCCAGCAGCATTAACCTTAGATAATATTGTAGCAATTAGACCACTTGAAGGAAGAAAGTTAAAGCTTGCAGCAACCGATCTAAAAGGAATTTACGAAGTTGATTTAGATAATATAGATGCTGCTAAAGCTTTAAAATGGGGCAATTACCAAGCCGGCGTAGCGAAAGAATTAATTACCTTAGGTTATGATTTAGATGGTGCAGAAATGCTATTTGACGGCACAATACCTTTCGGATCAGGTTTATCCTCATCAGCCTCAATAGAACTAGCTACAGCTATAGCTTTGTCAACTCTATCGTATGAAAAATCAGGGATAAACAAAGTACCAAACCTTGTAGAACTCGCAGTTGCAGGTCAGAAAGCAGAAAACAACTTTTGTGATGTAAATTGTGGGATAATGGATCAATTTGCATCAGCAATGGGAAAGAAAGATAATGCTATTTTACTCAACTGTAACACTCTTGAATATAAACACGTTCCGCTTGTTTTAAATGGATATAAAGTAGTTATTGCTAACACCTGCAAAAAACGCGCACTAGCGGAATCTAAGTATAATGAAAGACGAAGTGAGGTTGATTTAGGTCTTAGTATTTTGAATAAATTCTTGCCAAACAAAAAGTTCTTATGTGATGTAACTATACAAGAGTTCGAACAATATAAAAACGAGATAGAAGATCAAGTAATTCGCAATCGTGTACAGCATGTAGTGTATGAGAATTATCGTGTGGTTGAGTCTGTAAAGGTACTAGAATCTGGAGATTTAATTGGTTTTGGTAGAATAATGAAGCAAGCAAATGACTCCATACGATATTTATATGAAGCAACTGGTTTCGAACTAGATACAATGGTAGATGAAGCTGAAAAAGTTGAAGGTTGCATAGCAGCAAGAATGACTGGTGCTGGTTTTGGTGGCTGTACGGTAAATATAGTTAAGGAAGAGGCCATTGAATCCTTTATAGAGACTGTTGGTATGAACTATAAGGAGAAAACTGGCCTGACCCCTAACTTCTATATTTGTGAAATTGGTGATGGTGCTAGAGAATTGAAGCTAAATTAACAAAATCATTTTTCAACGAGTTATAAATAGAGTTATATATTGGATAATATTTCTGATATATGGCTCTATTTTTTTCATTAACTTCCTGCCTATTAACAACAGTTATGCAGGTATCACATGCTTGTGAGACACTTGAGTACACTCCTGTACCCACCCCTGCAAGTAAGGCTACTCCTAAAGCTCCACCTTCACTTGAATTAATGGTAACAATATCAGTGCCAAACATATCGGCTTGCATTTGGCGCCATATTTTACTCTTACCACCACCGCCTGAAGCTCTTGTTTCACTTGTACTGATGCCCATTTCATTAATAATTTTAAAGCAATCGTTTAAACTATGTCCTACACCTTCCATAACAGCTCTCAGCATATGACTTTTCGTATGCAACGCTGATAAACCAAAAAATACACCTCTACAATTAGAATCTAAATGAGGAGTTCTTTCACCCATAAGATAAGGCAAGTAAATTAAGCCCTCACATCCAGCAGGTATTTTTTCAGCTTCTTGATCCATTAAAAAATAAGGATCTTGTTGCAAAAGCTCCGCAACTCTTTTCTCCTCAATGCAGAAGTTGTCTCTGAACCATTTTAGCGAAAGTCCTGCACCTTGCGTTACACCCATTACATGCCATGCTCCTGGAACCGCATGACAAAAAGTATGAACTCTACCCTTCGGATCAATTGCTACAGTATCACTATGAGCAAAAACTACGCCAGAAGTACCAATTGTTGAAGAAATTATTCCGGACTTTACGATTCCATTACCTACAGCTCCTGCAGCTTGATCTCCGGCGCCACCACATACTGGTGTGCCAAAACTTAACCCAGTCTGTTTTGCGCCTGAGCTTGAAACCTGTGCGCTTATTTCAACAGACTCATATAAATTTGCTAGCCAAGAAATATCAACATCGAGCTTACTAATTACTTCCTTGCTCCAGCATCTTTTAGGTACATCCATATACTGCATGCCACTCGCATCAGAAACCTCGGTTGCAAAAACTCCAGTAAGTCTAAATCTAATGTAATCCTTTGGAAGCAAAATCTTTTTTATTTTCTCATAAATTTCAGGTTCGTTATTCCTAACCCATCTTACTTTTGCGGCTGTAAAGCCAGTTAGTACGGGGTTAGCAGTTATCTCAATTATTCTTTCCTTGCCAATAATATTAGTTATTTCCTCGCATTCAAATGTACTTCTTTGATCGCACCATATTATTGCTTTTCTAAGAACTCTGTTTTCTTTATCAAGTAAAACAGCTCCATGCATTTGTCCTGAAAGCCCTACCCCTTTGATTTCTGAAGCCGTCACTCCGCTTTTTCCTAATACTTCAGCTATAGTTGTACAAGTTGCTTGCCACCAGTCTTCGGGATCCTGTTCAGCCCAACCATTTTTGGGTTGATACAATGGATATTCAGCTATCGCACTAGCAATTGTATTTCCTTTGTAATCAAATAAAACTGTTTTTGTTCCAGATGTACCAATGTCACATCCTAATAAATACCCCATAAAAGCACCTCGTAATATATTTATTTATATAACATAGCCTTATATACTTCATCAGCTATCTTATTAAAGCCAAGTTCCTTTGCTATTGTAAAGCTAAATTGTGCAGCAGTACCTGCACCTCTACTAGTTATAATTCTACCATCAACCACTACATCCTCTTCCATGTATTTGCATGCACTTTCATCAATGCAATCCGGATATGACGTAGTTTTTCTGCCTTTAAGCAAGCCTGCACGTTCTAATGCAATGGGTGCCGCACAAATTGCAGCAACAGTTAAATCATTTTTATAAAATAACTTCAAAATAGAAATTACTTCGTCGCTGTCCCTCAATGTTTCCGCATTTGGTAGTCCACCAGATAAAATGACTGCTTTATATTCGCCTGGCAATTCCTTCAATTCTGTAATTATAGTGTCTGATGTAATTTTAACAGAACGGCTACTTTCTACTATTTTACTACCTGTAATGCTACAAATATTTATATTTATACCACATCTTCTTAATATGTCAACAACTGATATGGCTTCTATCTCCTCAAATCCATCGGAAATTAGCATTAACACTTTTGTCAATTAAATCACTCCCAAACATTTATTTATAACTGTTATAACGTTATCCACATAAATTATTTCTGGTTTCTCGCCTTTAATTGTTTCAAGAAATGCCATTGCAACTTTTTTATTACCTTCAGGTATTATACAATGTTTAAATCCGAGTCTAAAGGCTTCACTAATTCTCTTATCAATATGACTTACCGCTCTTATTTCTCCAGTTAAGCCTACTTCACCAATAAAAACAGTATACGGGTCTATTACTTTGTTTTTGAAGCAAGAAGCTATTGCTGCAACTACTCCGAGATCACATGCCGGTTCAACTATTTTCAATCCACCAATAACATTTACATAAGAGTCACAACGGCCTAGAGCCAACCCTACCCGTTTTTCAAGAACTGCCATCAATAGTGATACTCTATTGTAATCAATACCTGTAGTCATTCTTCTAGGCATTGATAGACTTGAATCGCATATTAACGACTGTATTTCAATCAGCATAGGCCTTGAGCCTTCTATACAGCATACAACAGCTGTTCCGGGCACATCTATTGGTCTACCTGACAACATGGTTAATGAGGGATTTGCTACTTCTTCTAAACCATTCTCCCGCATTTCAAAAACACCAATCTCATTTGTGGAACCAAAACGATTTTTGACTGAGCGTAACACTCTATAGCTCATATGTCTCTCACCTTCAAAGTATAAAACCGTGTCAACCATATGTTCAAGTACTCTAGGGCCTGCAATGGAGCCATCCTTAGTTACGTGGCCAACAATTAGGATAGAGATTCCTTTTATTTTTGCGATTCTCATAAGTTGTCCAGTTATTTCGCGAACTTGAGTTACGCTTCCTGGGGATGACGAAAGCTGTTCATCGTGCAGTGTTTGTATAGAGTCAATAATTAAAAATTCTGGAGATTTTGTTTCAATAAGCTTTTCAATGTTTAAGTATGATGTTTCGGAAACAAGAAAAAGGCGGGGAGATTTAACTCCCAACCTATCCGCTCTCATTTTAATCTGTTTAACCGATTCTTCTCCAGATATGTACAAGATATTCTTGTCAGCATGCATTGTTTCGCACATTTGAAGTAATAGCGTTGACTTGCCAATTCCTGGATCTCCTGCAATTAGGATCAATGAGCCTTTGACAATTCCTCCACCAAGTACCCTGTCCACTTCACCCATTCCTGTTGAATATCGCTCTTCGGAATCAATTGAAACGGCATTAATATTTATTGGTTCCTGAGGTTCAAGTTTGAATTTGCTATCATTACCTGAATTACTTACCCTAGTGAGTTTCTCTTCAGTAAAGGTATTCCATGCGGCACACCCAGGACATTTTCCTAACCATCCACTTGACTCATATCCACAATCTGAACAAAAAAACATTGTCTTAACCTTAGCCAAATAAACACCGCCCTTTATAAATTTGAAAAGACTATCTTACCATCCACTATATCAACCTTTATTTTTTGTCCACTTAAAATCGTTCCACTTAAGATGCCTTCAGCCATTGCATCCTCTATATAATTTTGAATCGCACGCTTTAAAGGTCTAGCTCCATAAATCGGGTCATATCCCTTTTCTACTATAAAATCAATAACTGCATCAGAAAATTCAAGGCCAATTTCATTGTTTTCTGCACGCTTTTTTAAATTGTCGACTAACAGAAGTGTAATTTCTTTAATTTCATCTTTTGATAACTGTTGAAATACAATTATATCATCTATTCTATTCAAAAACTCCGGTTTAAACATTTTTTTGAGTTCCTCGAAAATGTTTTTCTTAATATTCTCATACTTTTCTTTTGAATCCTCTTCCATTGCATTAAATCCGAGTCTCTTAGCTTCGGTAATGTTTCTCGCACCTACATTTGAAGTCATAATTATTACAGTATTCTTAAAATCCACCTTCCTACCTTGTGAATCAGTTAATACTCCATCCTCCAAAATTTGCAGTAAAATGTTAAATATATCAGGATGCGCTTTCTCAATTTCATCAAAAAGCACCACAGAATAAGGCTTTCTTCTTATTTTCTCAGTAAGTTGTCCACCTTCGTCAAAGCCTACATATCCTGGTGGTGAACCTATCAGCTTTGAAATGCTATGTTTCTCCATATACTCCGACATGTCTACTCTAATTAAAGCTTTCTCTTCACCAAAAAGAGATTCAGCAAGTGCTCTAGAAAGTTCGGTCTTACCCACTCCAGTTGGTCCAAGGAATATGAATGAGCCTATAGGTCTCTTTGGATCCCTTAAGCCTGTACGACCTCTTCTTACAGCTTTTGAAATAGCTGTTACAGCTTCATTTTGTCCAATTACTCTTTTATGCAATGTTTCTTCTAAATGAAGAAGCCTCTCTGCATCACCATCCTCAAGTTTTTTGACAGGAATACCAGTCCAAATTGAAACAATTTCTGCAATATCCTCTTCGGTTACTGAATCTGAACTAATTCTATTATCCTTTTTCCATTGCTCTGTAAGATTTAATAACTTCGCCTTTAAATTCTTTTCTGTATCTCTTATTGTAGCAGCCTTTTCAAATTCTTGATTAGTAATTGCTTCTTCTTTTTCAATTACTAATTTTTCTATTTTGATTTCAATTTCTCTAATCTCAGGAGGCATTGTGTATTTTTTTAATTTTTTTCTTGATGAAGCTTCATCAATTAAGTCTATTGCTTTATCAGGCATAAACCTGTCATTTATATATCTGTATGAAAGATTAACTGCCGCTTTTAGAGCTTCGTCTGTTATTTGAACATTATGATGAGCTTCATATTTATCACGTAAACCCTCAAGTATCTTTAAAGTAGAATCAACATCAGGCTCTGCTACAATAATTGATTGAAATCTTCTTTCAAGAGCGGCATCCTTTTCAATACTTTTTCTATATTCATTAATAGTTGTAGCACCTATAAGTTGCATATCACCTCTAGAAAGAGAAGGTTTCAAAATATTTGCTGCGTCCATTGAGCCCTCAGCGGAGCCTGCACCAATTATTGTATGAAATTCATCTATAAACAAAATTATATTTTTTGCAGAAATAACTTCATCAATAGTTTTTTTAAGTCTATCTTCAAATTCACCTCTATATTTTGTTCCAGCCACCATCGCAGATAAGTCCAAAGAAATAAGTCTCTTTCCTTTAATAGTTTCTGGAACATCACCTGATATAATTTTTTGAGCTAAACCTTCAACAATCGCAGTCTTACCAACGCCAGGCTCACCAATGAGACAAGGATTATTCTTTGTTCTTCTACTCAAAATTTGCATAACCCTTTGTATTTCCTCATTTCTACCAATAACCGGATCAAATTTACCCTCCTTTGCCATTAAAGTAAGATCTCTACCAAATTGATCTATGGATGGAGTATTATTTTCAGCTTTAAAATTTGGATTTGCTCCATTAACTGTTTTGCTCTGATCATTTATAACTTTTTCAAGTTCATTTCGTAAAGCCAGTGGATCAACCTTTAAATCTATTAGAATTTGCAAAGCAACACAATCTGTTTCATTTAATATACTAAGTAAAAGGTGTTCTGTCCCAATATAATTATGTCTTAGCTTCCTCGCCTCAATTATGCTATTATCAATAATTTTCTTAGTCCTTGGAGTCATTTGAACGTCTTGCATATTTGGTCCTGTATAACTATTTGAGAACCCTTGAATTTCAACCTTAACAACATCTGTTGAAACGCCTAAATTGTTTAAAATTTGAGCAGCCACACCTGTACCCTCAAGCATTAGACCTAATAAAAGATGCTCTGAGCCAATAAAATTATGTTTAAGACTAACTGCAACATCTTTAGCTAAATGTAATGCTTTTTTTGCTTTATCGGTAAAATTAATTTCCATTCAATAGCCCTCCTTATTGTATATTCTTTATAATATTTCTTATCATTTTTGCTCTCTCAACATCTCTTTCTTTTGGAGTAAGAACCAGCCCACATAATTTTTGAAGGCTAGCTGGCTGTATATTTATAATCATTGACACTAAATCCTTCGAACTTAGGCCAGTAACAATGTTAGTTTCTATTGCAAACATTAAGTCCGATATTAGTGACATTGCCTCATCAGACGATATAGTTCTAGCTTGAGATAATATTCCAATGCTCCTACAAAGCCTATCTTCAAATTTGATCCCGCCCTTTACTTTCAAGTTATTTCTATTTGTTCTTTCCATACTACAAATTTGAATTATGATATTTTTAATATTTTCCACTATATCTTCTTCAGTTTGTCCCAAAGTAATTTGATTTGAAATTTGGTACAGATTACCTGTAGCTTTACTATTCTCACCATAAATTCCTCTTACTGCTATTCCTAACTTACCGCAGGCCTCAAGAACTTGTGTAATTCTGCCTGACATTGTCAATGCTGGCAAATGCACCATAGCAGATGCTCTTATGCCTGTTCCAGTGTTTGTTGGGCAACTAGTTAGGTAACCAAATTCGCTATTGTAAGCATATTTTTCTTTTAATTTTGGTAATGATTCAAAAACCTTACAATTCTTATAGGCTTGTTCAAATTGTAGCCCAGGTAAAATGCTTTGAATTCTCAAATGATCTTCCTCATTCACCATTACTCCAATACTATCATCTCCTGAAATAATCCCACAAGGAGTTTGCTTTTCAGTCATTTCCCTGCTTATAATATGAGTCTCTAAAAGATATTCTTTATCTATTTCATCGATATTTTCCATTCTTATAAGTTTAATGTTATCATCTGGATATTCCGCTAAAGCTGAATTAACATATGACAGCACTTTTTCGGCTCCATCAGTATAATTCAACGTAGGAAATGGATAACCCTTTAAATTTCTTGCTAATCTTATTCTTGTACTAATAACTACATCCTGTTCAGGCCCTTCCTCAATGTACCAGTTACCCATTGTTATTCACCTCATTATTTTCAATGCGTTTAATTTCATCTCTCAACTTAGCCGCTAATTCAAAATTCTCAATACCAATAGTTTCTTTTAATTTCATCTTCAATGATATCAACTCATCACTATGTTTCTGCGATTCAGTTGTACCTGTTATTTGTTCGTCTAATTTATGTATAGGTGATGATTCTACATGCTGGTTATTTCCTTGTATTTTTTTTAGCAATGGCTTCATATAATCATAAAAACTCGTATAGCATTGATCACAACCTAGTTTACCAATGCTTGCTATTTGCTCTAATGACATTCCACAACCCGTGCATACTTTTGTTTCTTGAGTGGGAAGAGATATTGGAACTGAATTATAACCTAATAAACCTGAAAGCATTGTTCCTAAATCATTAAAAGAAGGAATAATTGCCTGCCCAGTTTCCCATGCACAATCTTCACATAAATTTGCTTCAAATTTCTGATTATTTATAGCCCTAGTTAATTTCATAGTCGCTTGCTTTATTTTACATCTTTCACATTTCATAATCTTCCTCCTGTCAAATC